>Ga0209006_10000625_pt1 | contig 32735 bp, 29 predicted proteins | sample JacPin_JW_Ref_O2_FD_188567 | JGI IMG/M metagenome (GOLD analysis project Ga0209006, IMG submission 188567) | Forest soil microbial communities from Algoma, Ontario, Canada - Jack Pine, Ontario site 1_JW_Ref_O2 (SPAdes) (version 2) | ecosystem: Environmental > Terrestrial > Soil > Boreal... | reverse complement strand
CGTCGGGATGATCTCCGAGACGATGCCGAAGGCCGGCAGGATCATGATGTAGACCTCGGGATGGCCGAAGAACCAGAAGATGTGCTGGAACATCACCGGGTCGCCGCCGCCGGCGGCGTTGAAGAAGCTGGTGCCGAAATAATGATCGGTCAGCAGCATGGTCACGGCACCCGCCAGCACCGGCATCGCGGCGATCAACAGGTAAGCGGTGATCAGCCAGGTCCAGACGAACAGCGGCATGCGCAGCAGCGTCATGCCGGGGGCGCGCATGTTCATGATCGTCACGATCACGTTGATCGCGCCCAGGATCGAGGAGGCGCCCATCAGGTGGACGGCGAAGATCATCAGCGGCAGCGCGTTGCCGGTCTGCAGCACCAGCGGCGGATACATGGTCCAGCCGCCCGCCGGGCCGCCGCCCGGCACCAGCAGCGTGGACAGCAGCAGCGTGAAGGCAAAGGGCAGGATCCAGAAGCTGAAATTGTTCATGCGCGGCAGCGCCATGTCGGGCGCGCCGATCTGCATCGGGATCATCCAGTTCGCCAGGCCCACGAACGCTGGCATGACCGCGCCGAAGATCATCACCAGCGCGTGCATGGTGGTCATGGTGTTGAACAGCGCCGGGTCGAGGAACTGCAGTCCCGGCTTGAACAGCTCGAGGCGGATCAGCATCGCGAACGAGCCGCCAATGAAGAACATGATGCAGCTGAACACCAGGTACAGCGTGCCGATGTCCTTGTGATTGGTAGTCGTGAGCCAGCGATTCCAGAAGCCGTGCGGCTTGTGATCGTGATCGTCGTGCGCCGCGGCGCTGTGTTCGGTATGGGCCATGAATTATCTCGCTGCAGTAGTTGCGCTGGGGACCGTGGCGGCGGCCTGCTTGACGGCCTGCTGCTGCTGTTGGAGCCACTGGTCGAAGTCCTGCTTGCTCTTGACCTCGAGCACGATCGGCATGAAGCCGTGGTCTCGGCCGCACAGCTCGGCGCATTGTCCGCGATAGGTGCCGGTCACGCCGGGATCGATATCGAACCAGGCCTCATTGATGAAGCCCGGGATCGCGTCCTTCTTGATTGCCAGCGCCGGCACCCACCAGGAATGGATGACGTCGTTGGCCGTGATCAGCACCCGCACCTTGACCCCGGCCGGCACCACCAGCGGATGGTCCACCGCCAGCAGGTAGTTGGGCACCGAGTTCGGATCGACGCCTGAGTCGAGCTGGCGTGCACGATTGCTGTCGCGGGCCAGTGTCGACAGGATGGTGACGCCGGTATCGGCGTATTCGTAGCCCCACTTCCACTGGTAACCGGTGACGCGGATCGTCAGTTCGGTCTCGACCGGATCCTCGGTCTGCACCAGCACGCGCGCGGCCGGTACCGCCATGCTGATCAGGATCAACACCGGTATCAAGGTCCAGACGATCTCGAGCCGGGTGTTGTGCAGAAAATGCTGATCGGCAACGGCGCCCTTGGACTTACGGAAGTGCACCATCGAGAAGATCATGAATCCGAACACTACGATCGCGATGCCGACGCACCACCAGAACATCAGCATGTGCAGCGAGTAGATCTTGCGCGACATGTCGCTGATGCCGGGCGTCATGTTCAACGTCCAGGCCGCCTGCGCGCATGGCGCGGCCAGCGACATCGCGGCGGCCGCAAGCGTCGCGGTAAGAGCCCTCGAGATTTTTATCATCATTCTGCTGTTACACCTTCAGGCGCATTTTCCAGGGGTGGCGATTCACTGATACGGCCAACCGAGCGCATCAGCCGACCGGCCAATGCCCGCCGTTCCTCTTCTGTCAGGAAACTTCCGACCTCGTACGAGCGTCCGTGCGACTCGATCATGAGGCGGCTTGGATGCAGGTGGGTTTCGGCGCGGCGCAGTTTAACCTGCGCCCAATGCCGCGGAAACTCGACCTGCTCGCAGCGCTCCCGCCGCCGCGTCTCAACCGCAACCCTGTCGTCGGTCACCGTGATGGTCTGCGAATAGTGGCGGCGCTGCAAGCTGGCGCGCAGCGCCCAGCCCAGCAGCAGCATCTCCAGTCCTGCGAAAGGAAAGATCGGCCACAGACCCTTGAGCGCCATCGCCAGTGAAATAGAGAAGGTCACCAGACACAGGCTGCCGAAGAACAGCGCCGCGCCTCGCGGCGTGAGCGAACAGTTCGGCGATAGCTGAATCGTCAGACCGTTGGTCACTTGCGTAAACCCAGTGCGCAGCAGCAGGTGATCCTGGCATCGTACGATGCGGTCATTTACGTCGCAAGGTCAAAGACTTAAGTCGGCTCGAGGATGTCCGGCATGCTGCCATCGAACAGCGCGGCTGCCGCGCCGATCACATGACTGGCATCGCCATCCCGAGAGAGCGAGTAGGGCAGCAGCGCCAGCCGCGGCACACCGAGCATCGCGTCGAGTGCGGCGATGTTCTCGTCCAGTGCCGGCATGTCCGGCGCGAGCACGCTGCCGATCCAACCTGCCAGTTTGAGGTTCGACACGCCGATCGCCTGCACCGACAGCAGCGCGTGATTCAGACAACCGAGTCTCAATCCCACCGTCAGCACGACCGGCAGTGCCAGCCGCTGTGCGATATCGGCCATCGTGCCGCACTCGCCGATCGGGGCAAGCCAGCCCCCGGTTCCTTCCACGACCACGACGTCGCAGCGAGCCGCGAGCCGTCCATAGGCCGCTGCCACACGTTCCGGTTCGATGCGCACACCGGCTCGGGCGGCGGCGATATGCGGCGATACCCCCCAGTCAAGACAATAGGGATTGATATCGACGCGGTCGCAATCCGGGGGCGAGACAGCAGCGATCGTGACGACATCATCGTTGATCATGTCGCCAATTGCATAGAAACCGCCAAAAGCAGACAGCTCATCGGCGATCATCGGACGACAACCGGTCGCCACCGGTTTCATCCCGGCGGCTTTGACACCCCGGCTCTGCAGCGCCCGCAATAGCGCCAGCGTCACCCGCGTCTTGCCGACGTCGGTATCGGTGCCGGCGATGAAGACCCCGCGGCTCATCGGCCGCGACGCTTCAGCGCCGCCAGCGGCACCGCGTATTCACCCGGCGGTGATGCATCGCCTCGGCCGTGCAAATCTGCCGCCGAAGCAAATGCCGCGCCAAAGATCACCTCGAAGGTAGCCGGCAGACCTGCGCTCGTGCGCAGCGTTTCGTAACCGGCAACCATGCGCTGCAGCCGCTCGCGGCCAGTCAGTCCGCGCGCGCGCTGGCTCGCCGCGTTGCGCGCGCCCAGACGCTTGAGCTCGCGCATCAGCGCATGCACATCCGGGTACAGCAGGCGATGCTGCTCGATATCCATCACCGGTTCGATCAGTCCGGCCTGCGTCATCGCCTCGCCCAGTTGCGGCATGTCGGGGAACTCACTGACATGGATGCCACTGTCGGCTCGCTGCCACGCGGTGCGCAGTTCCCTCAGCGTGTCGGGACCGAAGCTCGAGAACACCAGCACGCCACCGGGTTTGAGCACGCGCGCGAGCTCGCGAAACACCACCTCGGGCCGGTCGCACCACTGCAGCATCAGATTACTGAAGATCAGCTCGACGCTGCCGCTGGCCAGCGGCAGCAAGCAGGCATCGGCGCAGATACGCTGGAAATGCCGCCGGCGCGGCCACCCCGCAAGCTGCCAGCCCTGAAGCAGTCCGCCCGTTGACGGTGCGGCCTTGAGCATGCCTGGCGCGATGTCCAGCGCGATGATGCGCGCGCGCGGATAACGCCGCCGCAGCGCGATCGAAGCCTGGCAGGTGCCGGCGCCCAGATCGAGGATGCACTGCGGCTCGAGCGCGAAATACTGCAGCCGCTCGAGCAGTTCGGAGCGCACCTGCTGCTGCAGCCGCGCCGCGCCGTCATAGCCGGCGCCCGCGCGATCGAATGAGCGCGTCAGCGCACGCCGGTCGAGCGAGAATCCGATCGGCCCGGGGGCGTTCATGGTGCCTGGCGCGCAGCGGCGCTGTGCCATGGCCGGGCAGGTTCGCGCGCGAACTCGAGCAGCGCCGCGCCGACTTGCCCGGGGTGCGAGATCAGCGGCGCATGTCCGGCGCGCCTGAGCTGCAACAGCTGCGCGTGCGGCAGCAGCTGCGCGAGCGCCTCGCCTGCCTGAGGCGGCGTGACTCGATCGTATTGGCCGGTGATCACCAGCGCGGGAATCTGCACCTGGCGCGCAAGTTCGCGCAGGTCGTTGTGCTCGAGCATCTCAAGTCCCGCGCGCAGCGCGGCGGGCTGCGCTGCGCCATGCGAGCGCAGTGCGCTCTGCAGTGTCGCCATCACCGCGGCGGCATCCACGCTGCCGCGCACCTGCAGCTCGAGAAAATCGGCAATGGTGCGATCCGGATCGCGCTCGAGCTGCGCGGCAAACTGCCGCAGGGTTGCCGCCGCCATGCCGTGCGGCCAGTCCGCTGCACGCACGAAGCGCGGACTGGTGGTAAGCAGCACCAGGCGGCGCACCTCCAGCGCCGGCTCGCGGGCGAGCTGCAGCGCCAGCTGGCCGCCGAGCGACCAGCCCACCAGCGTCGCCGCGCGCGGCAGCATCGCCGCTATGGCCGCGAGCTGCTGTTGCGGTGAGCTGTCAGCCGACCACGGGCTGGCGCCGTGGCCCGGCAGATCAATGGCGATGACACGCTGAGTGGTGCCAAGTGCTGCGCGCAGCGGGTCGAACACCCGCAGGTTCATGCCCCAACCGTGCAGCAGTACCAGCGGCGCGGCATCGTTGCCGCCGCCGCTCTCGCTGTAGAGCGCGCCGGTGGTGCCGTCCGGACTCAAGCGGCACTCCGCTCGCGCCACATAGTCCCCAAGGTCTCGGCCAGCGCATCGACATCCTGCTCGCGATGTGCGGCCGAGAGCGTGATGCGCAGCCGTGAACTGCCGGGCGGCACGGTCGGCGGCCGGATCGCGGCGACCCAGAAGCCGGCATTCATCAGCGCCTCGCTCAACGCCACCGCCCATCCCGCCTCGCCGACGATCAGCGGCTGGATCGGCGTACACGATGCCTCGAGCGGCACGCCGAGGCTGGCAGCGGCTGCGCGAAAGCGCAGCGTCAGGCTGTGCAGCCGCTCGCGCCGCCAGCTCTCCTGCTGCGCCAGCCGCAGGCCGGCGCGGCCGGCCGCGGCCACTGCCGGCGGCAGGGCCGTGGTGTAGATATAAGTGCGCGCGCGCTGGATCAGGTAGTCGATCAGGACGGCGTCGCCGGCGACAAAGGCGCCGAAGGCTCCGAACGCCTTGCCGAGCGTGCCGATCAGCACCGGCACCGCGCTGGCAGCCACGCCGCTGTGCTCCAGCGTGCCGCCGCCATGCTTGCCGAGCACGCCCAGGCCATGCGCATCGTCCAGCATCAACGCGCAGTCGTGAGTTTCTGCCAGTGCCGCGAGCGCGCTCAGCGGTGCCACGTCACCATCCATGCTGAATACGCCGTCGCTCACGATCAGCGTGGTTCCCGGTTCCCTCCCGCCTGCCTCCTGCCTGCGCTGCTGGTCGGCACGCTCCTGCGCCAGCAGCATCTGCGCGGCGTGTTCGGCGTTGGCGTGTGGATAACGCCGCAGGCGCGCGCCCGACAGGCGCGCAGCGTCCAGCAGCGATGCGTGATTCAGCCGATCCGCCAGCACCACGTCGTTCCGGTCGGTGAGTGCGCCGATGACGCCCAGATTTGCCATGTAGCCGCTGGAGAACAACAGCGCACGCTGCCGCCCTGTGAACGCAGCCAGTTCCTCTTCCAGCGCGCGGTGTTCGAGCGAATGGCCGCTGACCAGATGCGCCGCCCCGGCTCCAAAGCCGAAGCGGCCCATGCATTCGGTCGCCGCGCGGATCAGTTCCGGGTGATGGCTCAGGCCAAGGTAATCATTGCTGCAGAAGTTGCGCAGCAGCTGGCCGCCGACCCGCACCGCGGTCGGGTCACCTGGCTCGGGGAATGCTTCGGCGACGCGGCGGTGCCGGCCGCTGTGCTGCGCCTGGAATGCCGCCAGCTCGCGCGCGAGCAGTTGAGGATCAAGCCGCACCAGGCACAGCCGTGGCGGCCTCGGCGCGGATGCCGAGCCGCGCCAGCAGCGCGCGATCGTGCTCCACGTCGGGATTGCCCGTGGTCAGGAGTTTCTCGCCATAGAAGATCGAATTGGCGCCGGCCAGGAACGCCAGCGCCTGCAGCTCATCGCTCATCGCGCTGCGCCCGGCCGAGAGCCGCACATGCGCCTTCGGAATCATCACGCGCGCTGCGGCGATGGTGCGTACAAAATCCAGCGGGTCCACGTCCTCGCTGTGCGCCAGCGGCGTGCCCGCGACCCGCACCAGCTGGTTGATCGGCACGCTTTCGGGATGCTGCGGCAGGTTCGCCAGCGTGACCAGCATCTGGGCGCGATCGCGCGCGCTCTCGCCCATGCCGACGATGCCGCCGCAGCAGACATTCATGCCGGCGTCACGCACCGCCGCCAGCGTGTCGAGCCGATCCTGGTAACTGCGGGTCGAGATGATCTGGCTGTAGAACTCCTCGGAGCTGTCGAGGTTGTGATTGTAGTAGTCGAGGCCCGCGTCCTTGAGCGAGAGCGCCTGCTCGCGGCTCAGCATGCCCAGCGTCGCGCAGGTCTCGAGACCGAGCGCTCGCACCTCGCGCACCATTTCGGCGATCTTCTCCAGCTCCTTGCGCTTGGGCGAGCGGTAGGCGGCGCCCATGCAGAAGCGCGTGGCGCCGGCGGCGCGCGCCGCGCGCGCCCGCTCCAGCACCTCGGACAGCGGCATCAGCGCATCGGCGTCGACGCCGGTCTGATAGCGCACGCTCTGCGGACAGTAGGCGCAGTCCTCGGGGCAGCCGCCGGTCTTGATCGACAGCAGCGTGCTCATCTGTACCGTGTTCGGCTGATGCCAGGCGCGATGCACGCGTTGCGCGCCGTAGATGAGGTCGGTGAACGGCAGCGCGAACAGCGCCTCGGCCTGAGGCAGTGTCCAGTCATGGCGCGGCTCGATGCCGATGCCGCGGGCGTCGCCGTTGCTGGCGCCATGGCTGTTGGAATGGGTGTCGTGCAAGGTGCTGCAGTCGTCCGGCATATCGTGCTGCGCTCGCGCTGAAATGATGCCGGCGATATTCAGCGGCGCCGGCGGGGCTGTCAACCTGCGCCCAGGCGACAGGTTGACGTTTGGATGATTTGTGAGCATGAAGCCAACGCTCTTATCAGATGGGCGCTGTGGCTGTGGGTTGGCAATCAGCCGCAGATAAGCTGTCCGGCGCGAAGCTGGCAGTTATCCGGCGGCCCATACGATGCCCAATAGTCGAACAGGCGCAATCGCCGGCACAGCAGCTGAAAGCGCGGGTCGCGGCGAAACGCCAGCATCTCCGGCATCCATAGAAACGCCCACGCCGTACCGATCGTGCCGGCGCGTGCGAAGTAGTCGAGCGATTCCGAAGCCACTTCAAAGGCCTGGTCGAGTGCCCCCAGCTGCGTGTACCACAGCATGAAGCGTCGTTTTACCAACTGCGTCATGGGGCCGGCGATTGAGCGGGCGCGCAGGCGATCAAGGGCTTCGATCTGTGGGCCGATCGCGGTCCGATCACGTAGTACCGAATATACCTGCCGGACCGTTTCATCACCGTCATCGGCCGCGAGCTCCGGCGGCAGTCCGGCTACTGCCAATTCTGCGGCCTCGTCGTAGCGCCCGTCGCGCACCGCCAGCTGGGTCAGAACGTCCTGCGCCGGTCCGGAGGTACGTGGTATCCCGAGCTCCACCGCAAGTTCGGCGTACTGACGCGCCGTTTCGGACTGGTTCAGGAGCGTGTGCGCCACCGCGAGATTCAGCACCGGTCCGATCCACGCCGGCGCCAGCCGATGTGCCTCAAGCGACGAGTCCGCGTAACGCTGCAGAAAACCGACCGATCCCAGCAGATGCATGCCGTAGGCCTGTTGCGTCGATGGGTCGTGATCATCGCGAGCAAAGGCGTCCTGGAAGCGCTGCTGCGCGCTGGTCCATTTTCCCTGCGCGCAGTAAGTGATGGCGAGCGCAGCGTGCGTTGAGCCGAGACTCGAATCGCTCGCGAGGTGCTGCAGAATGTCGCGCTCCGAATCCGCTATGGTACCCGGCAGGCGCACATCCAGAACGATCGCCGTGGCCCGCATCGATGCGATTGCACTGTGGGCACGCACGAAATTGCGATCGCGATCGAGGACACGTTCGAGCATCGCCACGGCCCGCGGTATGCCCTCCATCGGAGCCAGCCTTGATGCAACCGATATCGCCTGCAGATAAAGCTGGTAGGCCTCCAGATCGCGCGTTGGCGGCTGGTGCAGCGCCTTGGCGCCGGCTTCACCGTCCAGGCTCAGGCGCAACGTCCCGACGATGGCACTCGCCAACTCATCCTGAAGCTTGAACAGATCCCCGAACTCGCGATCGTACTGCTGTGACCAGAGGTGAAAGCCGTTACTGCCGTCGATCAATTGTGCGGTGACACGAATGCGCTCCCCGGCGCTGCGCACGCTGCCTTCCAACACGGTGCTCACGTCCAGATCGCGAGCCACCTGTCGCACGTCGATGCTGCGCCCCTTGTATGAAAATGACGAAGTTCGCGATGGAATTCTGAGACCGGAGATACGGGCCAGGGTATGAATCAGCTCTTCGGCGAAGCCATCGCCGATGTAGTCCTTGCTGGGATCTCCAGTCAGATTTGCAAACGGCAGTACCGCGACAGACTTGTGGTCCGCAGCATTCGATGCCCGCTCCGACGGTGCCGGATGGTCGGGATTGACAGGCTCGCTGTGCGTCGAATGAGCTGGCTGCGCCGCCGTCACCTTCACGTCGGCCACAAATCGATAGCCTCGCCCCGGCTCGGTCACGATGAAGCGATGCTCCCCGGGTCGCTCCCCGAGCGTTCGCCGGATGGTTGATACGCACTGGTTGAGGCTGTTCTCCTCGACCACGATATTTGGCCAGATGGCCTTCATCAGGTCGGACTTGCCGAGCAGTTGTCCCCGCCGCTCCACAAGGTATAGCAGCGTGTCGAACGCCTTGGGCATCATCGAAATCGGGCTTCGATCGATGCTGCCTGTCAGCAGCCGTTGCTGCGGATCCAGCCTGAACTCGCCGAATTCGTAGAAGAGTCGCGTCCCTGCGTCAGTCATAAATTTCGATCAGGAGAATTCAGAAGGCATCAGGCCCGGGCGAAAGATTTTTCAGCGGCCCTGGGAGGATTCTACGCTCCATACCGGCGCGGGCGACACGCCCGCCCGGCCTGAACCGCCACCCAGGAGACACTTATGAACCATGAATTCGCCCAGACGCCCGATCCGACCCGGGACCTGCACGAGCTTGGCCTGATGGCCGCCGCTTGCCCCGATTTTGCCGAAGCTTTTGTGCGCACGCTGCTGGCCGCGGACGCGGATCGCCAGGCGGCGGCCGGAGCCGACATCGCGCTCTCCACAGCTGCGAGCGCCTAGTCAGGTGCGTGGGGGGCCGGCGCGCTTTCAGCGCGAGCTGTATTCGAGCAGCACGCCGGCGAACACTGCGAAGCCGAAATAGTTATTGTTCTGAAAGGCCGCAAAGCAGCCCGCACGGTCGCGATGCCGGATCAGCCATTGCTGCCACGCGAAGCAGCAGGCACCGGCGATCAGTCCGGCATCGTAGCCAGCGCCGAAATTCAGCGTACGGCCGACCAGCAGCAGCGCGAATAGCATCATGAGCTGGATTGCGCCGATCATGAACCGATCGAGGTCGCCGAACAGGATCGCGCTCGAGCGCACGCCGATGCGCAGGTCATCCTCGCGATCGACCATCGCGTACTCAGTGTCGTAGACGCCCGCCCAAAGGATCGCGGCCACCAGCATCAGCCAGCCGACGCGCGGCACCGTTGCCAGCGTGGCGGCAAAAGCCATCGGCACCGCCCATCCGAAGCACAGGCCCAGGTACAGCTGCGGCAGCGGAAAGAAGCGCTTGAACAGCGGATAGGTGACCGTCAACGCTGCGCCGGCGAACGCGAGCTTGATAGTGAGCGCATTGAGCTGCAGCACCAGCAGCAGTGCTGCCACCACCAGTACGCCGAACACCGCCAACGCCTCCGCCGGCGAGATTGCGCGCGCGGCCAGCGGCCGTGAGCGCGTGCGCTTGACGTGCGGGTCGATATTCCTGTCGGCAAGATCGTTGATGATGCAGCCGGCGCTGCGCATCAGCACGCCGCCGGCGAGCAAAATGGCGAGCAGCCGTCGCTGCGGATGGCCCTCGGCAGCGATCCAGATCGCCCACAGCATCGGCCACAGCAGCAGCCAGGTACCGACAGGCCTGTCAAGGCGCAGGAGTTGCGCGAAATCGCGCAGGCGCCGCACCGGCCGCGACAGACGCACAGGCTCGATGACGGCTGCAAACGATGGCGCGGGGATCACAAGCTCGGCCGGCTCGGCCGCCATCGCGACCGGGGGCGGCGCGGGCGGTGGCGGCGTTGCCGCTGTGTCCGGCTTCGCGGGTGAGGGCGGTTTCGCAGGCGCTGGCGGCGCCGCAGCGGATGGTGACTTCGCAGGTGACGGTGCGGTACTGGTTGCGGCCGCCGCAGCGGTGGCTGGCTTCGACGGGATTGCCGGCGCCCGCACGGCACGCGAATCGGTGCGCGCCGGGCGCGCCGGGGTTCCGGGCCGCGGCACAGCGCTGCTGACCGCAGGTGCAGCGGCGGCCGCCGATGACACCGGCGAGGCGTTCGTCAGTGCTGACTCAGGGGCCGCTGAGGACGACGCGCTCGACGCGCCTGGCTCCGGCACCAGTTCCAGCTCGAACTGCTGATCACCCGACACGGCCGTACTGCTCCCGTTCTCCGATCCAACGCATTCTTAGCGGCTCGACGCGCTCGGGCATTGCCTTAAGGATCTGGGCTGCGGTGGCGCGTACCTCGTCGAGCAGATCGGCGTCGCGCGCCAGATCGGCCACACGCAGTTGTGCCAGACCGGTCTGACGGCGCCCCAGCAGCTCACCGGGGCCGCGCAGCTCGAGATCGCGGCGCGCGATGCGAAAGCCGTCGTTGCTGTCGCGGATCGCGGCCAGCCGCGCGCGCGCCATCTCCGACAGCGGCGAGCGATAGAGCAGTACGCAGCTGCTCTCCTCCACACCGCGGCCGACGCGGCCACGCAGCTGGTGCAACTGCGCCAGCCCCATGCGTTCGGCGTTTTCGATGACCATCAGACTGGCGTTGGCGACGTCCACGCCGACTTCGATCACGGTAGTGGCTACCAGCAGTTGCAGTTCGCCGCCGGCGAAGCGCTGCATGATGTGGTCCTTTTGCTTCGACGGCATGCGCCCATGCAGCAGCGCGACCTGATGCGCGGGTAATGCCTCGGCCAGCGCCGCCGCAGTGTCCTCGGCGGCACTGGCGGTGAGTTCCTCCGATTCCTCGATCAGCGGGCAGACCCAATACACCTGGCGGCCGGCGCGGCACGCCTGATCGATGCGCGCAACGATGCTGGCGCGTTTTTCCTCCGGTAATACCACCGTGCGCACCGGGGTTCGTCCCGGCGGCAACTCATCGACGATCGATACATCGAGATCGGCATACATCGTCATCGCGAGCGTGCGTGGTATCGGGGTTGCGCTCATGATGAGCTGGTGCGGCGTGTGCTCACCAGCCGCTGGCGCCGCGTTGCCTTTGGCGGCGAGTTGCAGACGCTGCTGCACTCCGAAGCGATGCTGCTCATCGATGATCGCCAGCCCGAGATTGCTGAATCGCACGTCCTGCTGGAACAGCGCATGCGTACCGACGCACAAGCGCGCGCTGCCGTTGGCGGCCGCCTGCAGCGCCGCGCGGCGCGTTCGCGCCGGCTGCGAACCGGTCAGCAGGCTGACCGTGACACCCAGCGGATCAAACCAGTTCATCAGCGAACGAGCGTGCTGTTCGGCCAGCAGCTCGGTCGGCGCCATGAATGCGACCTGTGCGCCGCTGCCGATCGCACGCGCCGCCGCTGCGGCGGCTATCACGGTCTTGCCGCAGCCGACGTCACCCTGTATCAGCCGTGCCATCGGTGTCGCGGCGGCCAGATCGCGCTCGACCTCATCGAGAACGCGCCGCTGCGCGCCGGTCAGACGAAACGGCAGCGCGGCCAGCAAGCGCGCCGTAAGGCCCGCAGTGTCGGTGAGTTCGGCGGCGCGATCGCGCCGGGTACGGCGGCGCAGCTCCATCAGCGAGAGCTGATGCGCCAGCAGTTCCTCGAATGCCAGGCGGCGTTGCGCCGGATGGCGGCCGGCGGCGAGCTCCGCGAGCTGCGTTCCCACCGGCGGGCGGTGCACGAACTCCAGCGCCGCGCGCAACGTCGGCAGCCCGGCTCGCTCGAGCAGACTCTCAGGCAGCAACTCGGCGACCCCGCTGGTCGCCAGCGTGCGCAGTGCCCGATCCACCAGCGCGCGCAGGCGGCCCTGGGTCACGCCCTCGGTAGCCGGATAGATCGGCGTCATGGTCTGCGGCAGCGGTTCACTCAAGGCCGTGATGCGGCGGTATTCCGGATGCACGATCTCCAGTCCGAGCGGACCGCGCCGCACCTCGCCGTGGCAACGCAGCCGCGTGCCGCGCGCCAGGCCTTCTCTCTGGGCATTGGAAAAATAAAAAAACCGCAGCGTAAGCGACCCCGCGCCATCCGCCAGCCGCACCAGCAGCGTACGGCGCCGGCGAAACACGATCTCGGCCAGCAACACCTCGCCTTCGATGACGGCGCGCATGCCAGGCTGCAGCGCGCCGATCGGCACCACGCGGGTGCGGTCCTCGTAGCGCAGTGGCAGCACGAACAGGATGTCTTGCGGCTGCTCAACGCCGAGGCGCGCCAGCTTCGGCGCCAGCGCGCCGCTCGCCGCCTCGGGCCGCGGAAGCGCGCGCTTCAGGCGAGGCTGAGTATGCACTCCACTTCAACCCGCGCGCCGCGCGGCAGCGAGGCGACGCCGATCACCGCGCGCGCCGGATAGGGTTCGCTGAAATAACTCGTCATGATCTCGTTGACCTTGGGGAAATGCGCCAGATCCGTCAGGAACACGCTGAGCTTTACCGCACTGGCAAGCGAGCCGCCGGCGGCCTGCGCGATCGCAGTGATGTTGTCGAACACACGGCGAATCTCGGATTCGATGTCGCCGCTCACCAGCTGGCCGGTGGCCGGATCGAGCGGGATCTGTCCCGAGACATAGACCGTATCGCCCACGCGCACCGCCTGGGAGTAGGTTCCGATCGCCTTGGGCGCCGACGGGGTCTGGATGATCTTTCGCTGCATGATTTTTCCGGGCTCAGGTTGTTGGGTGAGTCAATTATCTTCGTCTTTGCCATTCTCGGCCTGCGCGCCGCCGTGTCCATGCGTCGATATGGTACGCACGGTGCGCAGCACATCCGGCATGTGGCGCACCACACGCATGACACGCGCCAGGTGCCTGCGGTCGGCCACCTCGAGCACGAATACCTGCACCGAGGTTTCGGCGTCGCGCTGTTCGATGGTGACATGGATGACGTTGGTCTGGGTGCCGGCGATCGCGGCCGAGACTGCGGCCAGCACCCCCATGCGGTTCACGGTCTCGATACGGATTTCAGACAGGAACAGTCTTCCGGGTTTGTGCTGCCAGCTCACCGGCAGCCATTTCTCGGGATGCTTGCGGTAGTCCGCGACGTTGGAGCAGGTCTCGCGATGGATCACGATGCCGCGGCCGGTGCTCATGAACGCCAGGATCGGATCGTTCGGCAGCGGATAGCAGCAATGGGCGTAGCTCACCAGCAGGCCCTCGGTGCCGGCGATCGCAAGCGGCGCGTGCCTGACCGGCGCCACGTATTCGCCCCGCGCACCGGGTTCAGGCGCCGCGGCCTCGGGGATCTGCTTCTGATCGGCCGGCAGCAGGCGGCGCGCCACCAGCGGCGCCAGGCGCTCGCCCAGGCCGACTTTTTCGAACAGTTCCTCGGTATCCCTGAGCGCGAACTCGATCAGCGCCGAGCGCAGGGCTTCCGGGTCGACCGCGTCGAATTTCAGCCCGAACTCCGCCAGCGCCTGCACCAGCAGCCGCCGACCGAGCTCGACCGCCTCGCCGCGCCGCAGAGTCTTCAGGTAGTGCCGGATCGCCGAGCGCGCCTTCGCGGTCACCACGAAACTGACCCAGGATGGATTGGGGGTGGCGCCCTTGGCGGTGATGATCTGTACCGTCTGGCCGTTGCGCAGCACGGTGCGCAGCGGCGTGAGCCGGCGATCGATCTTGGCGGCGACGCAGCGATTGCCAATGGCGGTGTGCACCGCGTAGGCGAAATCCACCACGGTGGCGCCGCGCGGCAGCCGCAATATCTCGCCGCGCGGCGTGAACACGTAGACCTTGTCGGGGAACAGATCGACCTTGACGCTTTCGATGAACTCCTCGGAGTTGCCGCCTTCCTCCATCTCGACCAGGTTCGACAGCCACTTGCGGGCGCGCTCCTGCTGCGCCGAGCCCTCATGCTCGCCTTCCTTGTACTTCCAGTGCGCGGCGATACCGGATTCGGCCACCTGGTCCATGTCGTCGGTGCGGATCTGCACTTCGATCGGCACGCCATTCGGGCCGAACAGGGTGGTGTGCAGCGACTGGTAGCCGTTGATGCGCGGAATGGCGATGTAGTCCTTGAAGCGGCCGGGCATCGGTTTGTAGACGCTGTGCACGACGCCGAGCGCGCGATAGCAGGTGTCGACCGCGTCGATGGTGATACGCAGCCCGTAGACGTCGACAATCTCGGACAGCATCGCCCGCTTGCGCAGCATCTTGCGATAGATGCTGAACAGATGCTTCTCACGCGACTCGACCCGCGCCGGAATCGCGGCCTTCTTCAGCGCCGCCTCCAGCTGCGCCCGGATCTTGTTGAGAAATTCCTTCTGGTTGCCGCGCGCACGCTTGAGCGCCCGCTCGATCACCCGGTAACGCTGCGGGTAAAGGGTGCGAAAGCCCAGATCCTCGAGCTCCAGCTTCATCGCATACAGCCCGAGCCGCTCGGCCACCGGCGCGTAGATGTCGAGCGTTTCGCGGGCGATGGAACGGCGCTTGGCCGGCGCCAGCGCATCGATGGTACGCAGGTTGTGCATGCGATCGGCGAGCTTGACCAGGATCACGCGCAGATCGCGCACCATCGCCAGCAGCATCTTGCGGAAGTTCTCGGCCTGCGCTTCCTCGCGATTCTTGAAGCGGATCTGATCGAGCTTGGTGACGCCATCGACGATCTCGGCGACGTCGTGACCGAAGCGCGCGGCGATGTCGGCCTTGGCGATCGGGGTGTCTTCGATGACGTCGTGCAGAATCGCACCGACGATGGTGTCGGCATCGAGGTGCAGGTCGGCGAGGATCTCGGCCGCTGCGACCGGATGGGTGATGTAGGGTTCACCCGAGACGCGCGTCTGGCCCTGGTGCGCGGCGGCGCCGAACTCGGTGGCCGCACGGATGCGCTCGACCTGCTCCTGCGGCAGGTAGGTCGCAACCTTACTCAGCAGCTCCTTGACACCCGGAGTGCCGCGTTTCGCGCCGGGCAGTAACCCCAAGAGCGAAGACGCATAATCCACAGCCGCCTCGTGTGCGAGCCCTCAGATCTCTAGAGCTCGCGATCGACCAGCCCGAATTGCGGTGCGCGGAAGGTCGATTCGTTGTCGGCCTCAGGTACGATGGATTCCTGCCGCGGCTCCGGCTCGCGCAGCATCTCGGGGGTGATGTTGCCGGCGGCGATCTCTCTGAGCGCAACGACCGTAACCTTGTCGTTCTCGATCGGCACGGTGGGCTCTGCCCCGTTGGCAAGGCGCCGCGCGCGCTGACTGGCGAGCAGCACCAGCTGAAACAGGTTATCGACATTCTGCAGACAGTCTTCGACGGTTACACGAGCCATGGCTTTAAGATTTCCTGAAAATACCGGGGGTTGCCCTCGCAGTGTACTGCATCGGCGCGGGCCCGCGCCAGCCGAGCGCGCCGTCCCGGATGACCGTTTCGGGCGCATTTGCGGCTTTAATTGAGGGTGCAGAACCACTTGGCTCATTTTTATTATCAAAAACGAGCCAGGCGGTTCCGCACCCCGTGAAGCTGCGCAATGGCCCGGCTAGCGCACCAGTGTCTCGATCAGCGGCTTCAGATCGGCGCGGTTGGCGCGCAGCTCGCGGCCGCCGCCGTCGAGTATGGCGTCCACATCCACCGCAGCCTTCTCGAACCGATCGTTGACCACGACGAAGTCGAACTCGTTGTAATGCGACATATCGGTCGAGGCGTCGGCCAGCCGTCGCGCGATGGTCTCGGGGCTGTCGGTGCGGCGCTCGTGCAGGCGCTGTTCGAGCGCGGCGCGCGTCGGCGGCAGGATGAAGATGCTGGTGCTGTCGGGCATCGCGCGGCGCACCTGCCGGGCGCCCTGCCAGTCGATCTCGAGCAGCACGTCGTTGCCAGCCGCGAGTTTGTCGCGCACCTGCGCGGCGCCGGTGCCGTAGAAATTGTCAAACACCTGGGCGTATTCCAGGAACGCCTGCTGCTCGATCAACTCGCGGAAGCGCGCCAGCGTCACGAAATAATAGTCACGCCCTTCGACCTCGTTGGGACGTGGCTTGCGCGTGGTATGCGACACCGACACGTTCAGATTCGGGCGCGCAGCCAGCAGGCTGCCCACCAGGCTGGTCTTTCCCGCCCCCGACGGCGCCGATATGACAAATAATCTAGCCATGCACGCTGCGGGCGCTTACTCGATGTTCTGGACCTGCTCGCGCATCTGCTCGATCAGGACCTTCATCTCGACCGCGGTGCGTGTGGTCTCCAGATCCTGCGACTTCGAGGACAGCGTATTGGCCTCGCGGTTGAACTCCTGCATCAGAAAATCGAGCCGCCGCCCGACCGCCTCGTCGCTTGCGAGCGTGCGCGCGGTTTCCACCAGATGTCCGTCCAGACGGTCGAGCTCCTCGGCGACATCGAAGCGCTGCAGCAACAGCAGGATCTCCTGCTCGACGCGCTCCTGATCGACCTGGGCACCCAGCTCGCGCAGGCGCTCCTCGAAACGCGCCCGCACCCTGGCCTGCACCTCCGGCAGGCGCGTGCGTACCGAGCCGACCATGGCGGCGAGCGCGGCGCAGCGCTGGCTGATCACCGCCGCGAGCCGCTCGCCTTCCCGGGCGCGCGCGCGCGCCAGCTCGGTCAGCGTTTCCGCAAACAGCGAACGTACACTCTGCATCAGCGTCTCGGTATCGGTGCTGTCTTCGCGCAAAATGCCCGGAAAACGCAGCAGCTCGATCAGATCGACCTGCGAGCGCCCGGGAACCGCGGCCGATAATTCATTGACCCGGGCCAGCAGCCGCTCGAGTGCTTCCTGATCGATTTCCAGCCGGGCAGCCCCGGCCGGAAGCAGCCGCTGCTGCAGCGTGCAGTCGACCTTGCCGCGCCGCAATTCACGGTTCAGCGCGGCTCGCAGCTCCGGTTCGAGCGCGCGGCAGCTGTCCGGCAATCGCAGCGTCGCATCCAGAAAACGGTGATTGACGCTGCGAATTTCGCACACGAGCGTGCCGGAGGGGCCGGCAAACTCGCGCCGCGCAAAACCCGTCATGCTTGCGATCATGGGGAAATAGTGGTGTATAAAGCGCGGCGAAGTTTAGCGTAAAGCGCTGGAGATCGCTTGCGGGTCGAATATGCAGAACTCAGCCTCAAGGGTGGACGCGATTCCAACCAGGACCGCATCAGCGTAGCCGTGGCCGAAGAGGCCGCGCTGCTGATCGCCTGCGACGGCATGGGAGGGCACGCCGACGGCGAGCGGGCCGCCGAGGTCGCGCAGTTGACCGTGGTCGAGCGCTTCTGGCAGTCGACGCAGCCGCTGCTCGATCCGCTCGGCTTTCTGCATATGGCGCTCGGCGCGGCGCACGCGAACGTGGTCGGCCTGGCGCCGCGCCTGCCGCTCGAGATGCGGCCGCGTGCCACCTGCGCGGTGTGCCTGGTGCAGCAGACCTCGGCCTATTGGGCGCATGTCGGTGACAGCCGCGTGTATCATCTGCGCGCCGGCCGGGTGCGCGAGCGTACGCGCGATCACAGTCACGTCGAACTGCTGATGCGCGAGGGCGTCATCAGCCCCGGTCAGATGCAGAATCATCCGATGCGCAATTTCGTCGAGTCATGTCTCGGCGGCGAAGCGATACTGCCGGAGATGGCGCTCAACCCGCGCCGTTCGCTGCTGCCGGAGGATCTGCTGCTGGTCTGTACCGACGGTTTCTGGGCCAATCTCGAGGAAAAGGCGATCGTCGGCGCGTTCTCGACGCTCGGACTGTCGCTGGGCGATACGCTGGCGGCGCTTTCGGCCCAGGCGGTGCTCAACGCCGGCGGCGGCAGCGACAACACCTCGGTCGCGGCGCTGCGCTTCCTCGAATAGCGGTCATAAATAGGAGTGTTCTGAATGCCTTCGCGCCGAGACGGCCGCGGTGCCGATGCACTTCGACCGGTGCGCTTCACGCGCCGCTTTACCTGCCACGCCGAAGGCTCGGTGCTGGTGGAGTTCGGTGACACGCGCGTGCTGTGCACCGCCAGTGTCGACGAAGGCGTACCGCCGTTCCTGCGCGGCAAGGGCCAGGGCTGGGTGACGGCCGAATACGGCATGCTGCCGCGCGCCACCCACACACGCAGTCCGCGCGAAGCCGCGCGCGGCAAGCAATCGGGCCGCACGCAGGAGATTCAACGGCTGATCGGCCGCTCATTGCGCGCGGCGCTCGATCTCGCCGGGCTCGGCGAGCGCACCGTCACGATCGACTGCGATGTGCTGCAGGCCGACGGCGGCACCCGCACCGCTGCCATTACCGGCGCCTACGTGGCCTTGGCCGATGCCTGCGAGAACCTGCGCGCGCGCGGACTATTGTCCGATATTCCGCTGCACGGGCAGGTCGCCGCGGTGTCGGTGGGCATCGTGCGCGGCGTGGCGATGCTGGATCTTGATTACAGCGAGGATTCCGAGGCCGAGACCGACATGAACGTCGTGATGAATAACGGCGGCGCTTTCATCGAAGTCCAGGGTACGGCCGAGGGCCATGCATTTCGCCGCCATGAACTCGATGCGTTGCTCAACCTGGCTGCCAGCGGCATCGGTGAGCTGTGCGCGCTGCAGACGCAAGCACTCGAGCTCTAATGAAGCTGGTGCTGGCGACCGCCAATGTGGGCAAGCAGCGCGAGTTCGCCGCGCTGCTGTCGCCGCTCGGGGTGCAGCTGCTGTTGTCGTCCGCGCTCGGCATCGACAGTGCCGCCGAGACGGGTGCCACGTTTGAAGCCAACGCGCTGCTCAAGGCACGGCATGCCGCCGGCGCCAGCGGCCTGCCGGCGCTCGCCGATGATTCCGGGCTGGAGGTGGATGCGCTGGATGGCCGGCCAGGCGTCTACTCGGCGCGCTACGCTGGCGCGCAGGCCACCGAGGCCGACAATAATGCGCGGCTGCTGTCCGAGTTGGCCGGCGTGCCGCCGCAGCGTCGCAGCGCGCGCTATCGCTGCGTGCTGGCGTTGGTGCGCGATGCCGCGGATACCTCACCGCTGATCGCCAGCGGCAGCTGGGAGGGCCGGATTGCGCTGCAGCCTGCGGGTAACGGCGGCTTCGGCTATGACCCGCTGTTCCTGCCCGAGGGCCTGGAAGTCAGCGCCGCCGAGCTGCCTTTAGGGCGCAAGAACGCGCTGAGCCATCGCGCCAGGGCGCTGGCGGCGCTGGTCAAGCAACTTGAGCGCAGCCCGTTGAGCGAGACAAGTCCGGGAATGCCGTGCTGAAGCAATTGCCGCCGCTGTCGCTGTACGTGCATTTCCCCTGGTGCGTGCGCAAGTGCCCGTACTGCGACTTCAATTCGCATGCACTGCACGGCGAGCTGCCCGAGAGCGACTACGTCGAGGCGCTGCTGCGCGATCTTGCCGCGCAGGCGAATGCGGTGCAGGGCCGCGAGTTGCAGAGCGTCTTCCTCGGTGGCGGGACGCCCAGCCTGTTTTCACCCGCCGCCATCGAGCGGCTGCTGGCAGGCGTGCGCGCGCAGCTCGGGCTGGCGGGTGATGTCGAAGTGACGCTCGAGGCCAATCCCGGCACGATCGAGCGCGGCCGCTTCGCCGACTATCGCGCCGGCGGCGTCACCCGCGTGTCGCTCGGCGCGCAGAGCTTTGATCCGCAGCAGCTGCAGCGCCTCGGACGCATCCACAGCGCTGCCGAAACCTTGCGCGCGGTGGACGAGCTGCAGGCCGCGGGCCTTAAGAATTTCAATCTCGACCTGATGTACGGCTTGCCGCAGCAGACGCTGGCGCAGGCGGTGAGCGACATCGAGCAGGCTATGGCCCTGCAGCCGGCCCATATGTCGCACTACCAGCTCACGCTCGAGCCGGGAACGCTGTTCGCCGGCCGGCCGCCGCCCGGTATGCCCGATACCGATCTCGCCGCCGATATGCAGCTGGCCTGCCAGCAATTGCTCGCCCAGGACGGCTATCTGCAATACGAAGTGTCGGCCTACGCGCGCGCAGGTGCACGCTGCCGCCACAATCTCAATTACTGGCAATTCGGCGACTACCTCGGCATCGGCGCCGGCGCCCACGGTAAATGCAGCCGCCTCACGCCCGGGGGACTACTGATCGAGCGCAGCCAGCGGCCGCGCGAGCCGCGGCGTTACCTGGCGAGCGTTGCGCGCGGCGAGTTCGAGTGGCGTGCGGTGCCGGAGGCTGAGCTGGCGTTTGAATTTCTGTTGAACGCGCTGCGGCTCAACGACGGCTTCGAGGAATGCGAATTCGAGCGGCGCACTGGCCTGTCGTTCGCGCTGCTCGGCGCGCAGTTCACGTACGGGCAGCAGCGAGGACTCATCGAGCGCCACGGCCAGCGCTGGCGGCCGAGTGCGCTGGGTTCTAATTTTCTCAACGACTTGCTTGCGCAATTTGTGCCTTCGGGGGGTGCCGGGCGGGAAAATTCTCCTGTCACGGCCAGCGCTTGGCTCTGACCGCGGCGACGCTTTATACACAGTGCAGCGGCGGCGCTTACGCAAATTAGCCGATTACGTCTTGTTTTGGTCATAATGCGCGATGATAGATAGACAAGTCATTGATTTAATAGGCTGAAACATATTGGTCATTTTTTGTTCAAGTCGCTAATTTCGCGCTTTTAGCGCTTGTGGGAAGCTGCGGCGAAGCGCTTACACACAGAGTTATCCACAGAAATTGTGGATAATCATTTGCTCGCCGAAGCCCCCGCAACCGCGCCCCAAGGGTGGCCGCACACAGACCTTGTCGAGCCGCGCAGCCGGGGCTAGACTGCGCGCCCTTTTTTCCGTGGCGCCTTGTAAACCGCGCGGCGCGCCCCGAAGTCATCTGGCAGGAAGTGAAACATGAAAGCCTCAATCCATCCCGAATATAAAGAGATCACCGTGACCTGCAGCTGCGGTAACAGCTTCAAGACGCGGTCGACCGTCGGGCACGATCTGAGCCTCGACGTGTGCTCGAACTGCCATCCCTTCTATACCGGCAAGCAGAAGATGGTGGATACCGCCGGTCGCGTGGACAAGTTTCGCAAGAAATACGCCGGCATTGCCGGCACCCGCTGACGCGGCGTATTCGCCGCCGGATCCTCGACGCGGGCGCGTTCGCTGGCGCGTTAACGGGCGGTGCGCCAGTGCCTTGATTCCGCGCGCGGGCCATGTAACGCTCGGCTGAGAATTAAGGACCGGCGCGGATGACCAGCAAGAATTTCGAGCTCAAGAATCCGGAATCGGGCTTGACGACGTCCCTGCCGGTGCTCAGCGGGACCATCGGTCCGGACGTGCTCGATATCTCCAATCTGAACCGCGATCAGAACGTTTTCACCTACGATCCGGCGTTCGCGGCCACCGCCTCGTGCGACAGCAAGATCACCTATATCGACGGCGATGCCGGCATCCTGCTGTATCGCGGCTACCCGGTGGAGCAGCTCGCGGAGCACAGCAGTTTCATGGAGGTCGCCTACCTGCTGATCTACGGCAACCTGCCGAGCGCCAGGGAGCTGCACGAGTTCTCAGGCAGCATCAGCCGCCACACCATGATCAACGAATCGCTGCTGCGATTCTTCAATGGCTTTCATCACAATGCCCATCCGATGGCGATGGTGTCGGCAGTCGTGGCCTCGATGTCCGCGTTCTACCAGGATTCCACCGACATCCATAATCCGCACCATCGCGAGATCTTCGCGCATCGCATCGTGGCCAAGCTGCCGACCATCGCGGCCGCGGCCCACAAGCATGCGCTCGGCCAGCCGTTCATCTACCCGCGCAACGATCTTGATTACTGCTCGAACATGCTGAGCATGTTCTTCGCGGTGCCGTGCGAGAGCTACACGGTCGATCCGGTGGCCGCCAAGGCGCTGGACCTGCTGTTCATCCTGCATGCCGATCACGAGCAGAACGCCAGCACCTCGACCGTGCGCCTCGCCGGTAGCACCGGCACCAGTCCTTACGCCGCGATCTCGGCCGGAGTGGCGGCCCTGTGGGGTCCGGCGCACGGCGGCGCCAACGAGGCGGTGCTGGCGATGCTGGAACAGATCGGCCGCGTGGAGAACATTCCGAAGTACCTCGGCATGGTGAAGGACAAGTCGAGCCATTTCCGACTGATGGGCTTCGGCCACCGCGTCTACAAAAACTTCGACCCGCGCGCCAAGATCATCCGCGAGACCTGCCACCAGTTGCTGTCCAAGCTCGGCAAAAAGGACAACCCGCTGTTCGAGCTGGCGCTGCGGCTGGAGGACATCGCGCTCAAGGACGAGTATTTCGTTTCGCGCAAGCTGTACCCGAACGTCGACTTTTATTCCGGCATCATCTACAGCGCGCTCGGCATTCCGCGCTCGATGTACACCGTGATGTTCGCGATTGCGCGCACCGTGGGCTGGGTCGCGCACTGGATGGAGATGATCAGCGACCCGAACCTGCGCATCAGCCGCCCGCGGCAGCTCTACACCGGTTCGCCGCGCCGGGACTACGTGCCGAGCGCCCAGCGCAAAACCGCCTGAGCGCGAGCTAGCCCTCGAGCAGTGTTTCGAGTTCGGCGGCGTCGGCGCGTCGCATCGGCTTGCCGTCCACCGGACTGACCGGCGCCTGGCGAATGCCGTCGAGCGGAAACACGGTAGCCTCGACGCGGCGGTTGTGAACCGCGAAGCGCAGTCCCGGATAGGCCTTGATGCGCTCGGCATCCAGGCGCACACGCCGTTCGGTGACCTCATGGGCGATGCCGCGATCCATCAGCTGCAGCGTCACGTATTCCGGACGGTCGGCAAACAGGTGTAACTGAATGTCGGCGTGGGCGGTCGCGGTTCCGGTCAGCACCGGGCCGACCAGGCGCGGCTCGAACTGCGACAGCCCGTGCATCGCCAGCAGCGCGGCGCGCCGTTGCTCCTGCAGACTCTGCTGATGGCCGCCGGCGTCGAACAGGCGCTGGTACTCGGCCAGCGCGTCCTCGATTTCGGTATTACGCGGCAGCGCGCTGGAATCGGCGACACCGAGACGTTCAGCGGCCTTGCGCTTGGCGGTCAGAAAGTCGTGGATGCCGTGCTGCGCCATGATGCGCGCGGCTTCCTGGGCGAGCGCACGGCGCAGGTTGCCGTTGCGGGGTGAAGCGCGGCGGTTCATAGGTCGATACCCTCGAGTCGGTCCGTCGACGCAAGCTGCAGCGTATCAAAACAGCGGCTCACCGCTGCCGGGCACCGTTTGCGGGCTGTTGCCGGTCGGTGAATTGCCAGCGTTGGCATCCGGAGGCAGGTGGTCTTCCATGAAGACTTCCGATATTGCATCAGCATCGTTGGCTCCAGCCAGGGTCCCGGTCCTGGGCGAGATGCGCAAGGTCACCAATCCGGACGGCATCGGACGCGGCCGATCCGGCTGTCCGCGCAACGCCTCGCGCATGAAGTTAACCCAAATCGGCACCGCGGTGCGGCTGCCTTCCTCGCCCTCGCCCAGCGGCCGCTCCAGGTCGAAACCGACCCAGACGGTCGCCACGATGTTGCGATTGAAGCCGTTGAACCAGGTGTCCTTCGCCTCATTGGTGGTACCGGTCTTGCCGGAGATGTCCTTGCGATGCAGCGCCATGCCGGCGCGGATGCCGGTGCCGCGCGTGATCACGTCGGCCATCATGTCGTCCATGATCCACAGGTTTTGCGGTGAAATCACGCGTTCGGCAATCAGCGCGGGCGAGGTCAGCGGCGGCAGCGGATTGGGCGGCGCGTGGTCCGGATCACCGGCAGCGCTGTCGCCGCTCGCGGCCGCCTCGGGCGCAGGCTGCGCAGGGTTGGCTGCGGCGGGTGCGTTGGCCGGATCGCAGCTCTCACACACGACCGTCGGCTTGGCCTGATAGACCACCTTGCCGGCCCCGTCCTCGATCCGATCCAGATAATAGGCATCCACCCGGTAGCCGCCGTTGGCGAACACCGCATAGGAGGTGGCCATCTGCAACGGGGTCACCGGCAGACTGCCGAGCGCCAGCGTCATGTCGTTCGGCATGTCGTCGGCCTTGAAGCCGAATTTCTCCGCATACTTGCTGGCGGCATCGATGCCGAGCTGGCGCACCACACGCACCGTCACCAGGTTGCGCGAATGCACCAGCGCTTCGCGCAGCCTGGTCGGTCCGGAGAAGCTTTTCTCGCTGTTTTCCGGCCGCCATATCTTCTCCTGACCGCTGTCGTCGTAGACGATCGGCGCATCCATCACGATGGTGGCGGGCGTGAAACCGTTCTCCAGTGCCGCCGAGTACAGGAACGGCTTGAAGCCGGAGCCGGGCTGGCGTCGTGCCTGGGTGACGCGATTGAACTTGTTGTCGAAGTAATCGAACCCGCCGACCAGCGCCGCCACCGCACCGTCGTTCGGGTCCAGCGCCACCAGCGCGCCTTGTGCCTCCGGCAGCTGCGCGAGCGCGGCGACGCCGTGCCCGTTGGTGACGACGTACACCACATCGCCGTGCTGCACGACGTCTTCCGCATGCTTGGGAGGCGGCCCCACGCGGGTATCGGAAATGCGCTTTTGCGCCCAGGACAGGCCGTCCCATTCGATCTGCGCAAATCCCAGCGAGCGGATATAGACGCGCGCCGCGGTCGGCGCCACCGACACCACCAGCGCCGGCCGCAGGCCGCCGATCTCCGGGATATCGGCCAGGGCGGCATCGAGTTTCGAGCGTGCGCTGCGTTCATCGAGCGCGACTTGCTTGAGTGCACCGCGATAACCGTGGCGGCGGTCGTATTCGATCAGACCGATGCGCACGGCGCGGTTGGCCGCGGTCTGCAGTCGGCCGTCGATCGTGGTGTAGACCTTGTAGCCCTGGTTGACTGCATCGTCGCCGTAGCGGCTCACGAGGTCGGCGCGTGCCATCTCGGCCACGTACGGCGCTTCCACGTCGTATTGAATGCCGTGATCGCGCGCTTCGACCGGCTCCTCGCCGGCGCGCTGCGCGGTGCTGGCGTCGATGTAATTGAGCTTCTGCATCTGCGTCAGCACGTAATGACGCCGCACCTGCGCCGCTTTCGGATTGGTGATCGGGTTGAAGCGCGACGGCGCCTGTGGAATGCCCGCGAGCGTGGCCGCTTCGGCCACCGAGAGCTGATCGAGCGGCTTGCCGAAATAGGTTTCCGCGGCCGCGGCCACGCCATACGAGCGCTGGCCGAGGAAAATCACGTTCAGGTAGGTGATCAGGATCTGCTCTTTGTTGAACTCGTGTTCCATGCGGTACGTGAGAAATATTTCCTGCAGCTTGCGGCGGATGGTCTTGTCGAAGTTCAGGAACATATTGCGCGCGGCCTGCATCGTGATGGTGCTGGCGCCTTGCGAGAAATCGCCCGATGTCAGATCCACCACGGCGGCGCGCAGGACGCCGCTGTAATCGAAGCCGTGGTGACTGAAGAAGCGCTGGTCTTCGGCGGCGACGAACGCCTGGCGCACCAGCACCGGCACATCGTCGTAGGCAACCGGCACGCGGCGCTTCTCACCGATCTGCGCGATCAGTTGTCCGCTGCGGGTGAAGATGCGCAGTGGCACCGGCACGTTGCCGCTGCGCATCGTGTCCACCGTCGGCAGCGATGGTTCGAGGTAGATGTAGCTCGCCAGCAGCGCATAGGCGCCGATGGCGGCCAGGCCCACGCACACGACAACGATCAGCCCGACGATACGAAAAGCGTTTATCTTCTGCAAAAAAGCCTCTAACTTCTGCTATCGTCGGCTTTCATGCCGGATCGCCTTTCAACCCTCGGCGCCCCGGAGCCCACTGCATGACAGCCAGCTTGCAGCATAGCAGCGCCCTTTTAAGGGAGCGCGGGGCGTGGCAAAGGTTGCGATTTGGTGAGTGTGGAACTTTGACTTCCATCACGCCTGACCATTCCACCGCCAGTTTAAGGTTAAGGCATGCACGGCTGTAACACTGACCGGACCGTCGTCGTAATGACGTATTGGCTGCCGGCTATTTCTGACATAATGTCATAGGGTCGATTTAAAACGCGCGTAGCCTACTGAAAGGTCTCGAAAAAAGTGTTTCTATTATCGCGCAGGTACCGCCAGCTTCTGGGCCTGGACATCACCACCTCGTCGATCAAGCTGATAGAGCTGACGATGGCGGGGGGCCAATACCGGGTCGAGTCGTACGCGGCCGAGCCGACGCCGACCAATGCAATGAATGAGAAGACCCTGGTCGATCCGGAAGCGGTCGGCGAGGCGATCCGCCGTGCGGTCAAGCGCTCCGGCGCCAAGAGTCACGAGGTCGCGATTGCGATCAGCGGCGACGCTGCGATCACCAAGGTGATTCAGATGCCGCGCGGGCTGCGCGATTCCGATCTGGAAGCCCAGGTCGAAATGCAGGCCGATCAGTACATCCCGTTTCCGATGGACGAGGTCAGCTACGACTTCGAGGTGCTCGGCCAGTCGGAGAAGGACAGCGACTCGGTCGACGTGCTGCTGGTGGCTTCCCGCAGTGAGAATGTCGAACAGCGCCGCGCCGCGGTGGCCGCCGCCGGGCTGAGCGCGCGCATCGTCGATGTCGAAGCTTTCGCGCTCGAGAATGCCTGCCGCCTGATGACGCACCAGATGCCCGATGGCGGCATCGATCACTGTGTCGCGGTGGTCGACTTCGGCGCCAGCAACACCACCTTCAGCGTGCTGCGCAATCTGAAAGTCATCTACACGCGCGATTTCGCCTTCGGTGGCCAGCAGCTGACCGAAGAGATCATGCGCACCTATGGGCTGTCGATGGAAGAGGCGGGCCGCGCCAAGAAAGAGGGTGGCCTGCCGGGCAACTTCCAGGCCGAGGTGCTCGACCCGTTCATCGACGACATGACGCAGCAGGTCAGCCGCTCGCTGCAGTTCTATCTGGCGTCCGGCAGCGGCCGCGAACAGCCGGACAAGATCCTGATCTGCGGTGGCTGTGCCAACATCGCCGGCGTCGCCGATGTGGTGCAAAGCCGGGTCGGCATCAGCGCCGAGCGTGGCGATCCGCTCGGGCAGATGAAACTGTCCTCACGCGCGCGCGCGCAGGCAGTGCAGCGCGATGCCACCGCCCTGCTGACTGCCTGCGGTCTGGCCTTGCGGAGCTTCGACTAATGCCACGTATTAACCTGCTGCCGTGGCGCGACCAGCAGCGCCGCGACCGGAAGCTCGCATTCCTGGTCGCGCTTGGAGGCGCCGTGGTGCTGGCCGCAGTGACCGCCTTCATCGCCTATCTGCTACTCGGCTCGATGATCGATGCGCAGGACCGGCGCAACGAGCGGCTGCGGGCGCAGATCAAGGTGCTCGATAAGCAGATCGAGGAGATCAATGATCTCGACGCGCAGAAGCAGCGCTTCATCTCGCGCATGCAGATCATCGAAAAGCTGCAACGCTCACGACCCGAGGTGGTGCATCTGTTCGACGAACTGGTGAAGCAGATGCCCGACGGCACCTACCTGACTTCGGTCAAGCAGACCGGTCCCAAGCTCAAGCTCGATGGCGTCGCCCAGTCCTCGACCCGCGTATCGACACTGATGCGCAATATCTCGGCCTCGCAATGGTTGCGCAATCCGGAACTCGAAGTCGTTCAGACCAAGGCCGATACGGCCGGCAGCAGCTTCGTGCTCGATGCCGAGCAGGTCAGCGTGGAGACCGATAACAACGCGGTCGTCAAACGGCCGCTACGAGCCAATTCGGGGAGCGTCGTCAAATGAGTGTGCTTGACGAGCTGCGATCACTCGACCCCCGGGATCCAGGACGCTGGCCGTTGGCGGTGCGCGCGGCCGCGGTCGGCATCTGCTTTGTGCTGGTTGCCGCCGGCCTGATCTATTACTTCGTCTGGTCGGATCGCATGCCCGAGCTGCAGCAGCGCGAAGACCAGGAGCAGGCGCTGCGCAACGAATTTCGAACCAAGCATGCCAAGGCGGTCAACCTGCCGGTCTATAAACAGCAGCTGTCCGATATCGAGAAATCCTTCGGTGCGCTGCTGCGGCAACTGCCGAGCAAGACCGAAGTGCCGAATCTGCTGGTGGACATCTCGCAGACCGGACTGGCGGCCGCCCTGGAAGAGAAGCTGTTCCAGCCCGGACAGGAAGTGAAGAAAGACTTCTATGCCGAGCTGCCGATCCATATCCAGCTCACCGGCAGCTACCACGAGTTCGGCGCATTCGTCAGCGGCATCGCGGCGCTGCCACGAATCGTCACGCTGCACGACATCCAGATCACGCCTACGGCCAAGGATAAGGGCGTCTACGATCAGCTGCAGCTCGATCTGACCGCCAAGACTTATCGCTACCTGGACGACGATGAAATTGCCGCGGCGGAAGCCGACAAGCGCAAGGCCGATCAGGCCAAGCGCCATGGAACCTGACGATGAGTGAACGATACGACAGGGACACAGCGAGGCGTTTGGCGCGGCTGGCAGCGCGGGCGGTGGTGCTCTCGCTGGTGCTGGCCGGATGCAGCGGCCGCGATTCGGATCTCGATCGCTTCATCGATGCCACGCAGAAAGAGCCCGGTGGGCGGGTCGAGCCGCTGCCGGAGGTCAAGCCCTATGAGGCCTTCAACTATTCCGATCAGGAACTGCGCTCGCCGTTCGTGCCCGGCGGTTCCGGCTCACTGAGTTCGGGTCTGCGGCCGGACAGCAAGCGCAATCGCGAGTTCCTCGAGCAGTTCTCGCTCGACACCCTGAAAATGGTGGGCACCCTCAATCTGGGCGCCAACCGCTACGGCCTGGTGGCGACCAAGGACGGGCGCGTGCACCGCGTGGTGGTCGGCGAACACATCGGCACCAACGACGGCAAGATTACCGACATCACGCCTTCAAAGATTGCTTTGGTAGAGATCATTCCCGACGGACTGGGCGGCTACATCGAACGTCCCGCGGCCCTGGGGTTGAACGAGTGATCGGCAGGGAGACACATCGAATGAAACGGTCCATCCTCCACACGCTGCACGGACGCATCATCTGGCTGGCACTCGCCTGGGCCGCCGGCATGCTCGTGGTGCTGAGCGCACGAACCGCCGATGCACCGGCGGCCGACGCCGCGGCGGCTCCCAACACCCTGCAATCGATCAATGTAACGACGCTGAGCGGCAATCAGCTGCAGCTGACGCTGCATCTGTCCGGACCGGCGCCGGAGCCACTGACGTTTACGATTGATAAGCCGGCGCGCATTTCCCTCGACCTGCCGAATACCTCGCTCGCACTGCCCTCGCGCCGCATCGACGTCAGCTCCGCCGGCGTTGATACCGTGCTGGCCGCCGAGGCCAACGGACGCTCGCGCATCGTGCTCAATCTCGACCAGCAGCTGCCTTATCAGACGCGGGTCAGTGGCAACGACATCGTGGTGCTGATCGGCGCCTCGGCCGACTCACATGCCGCCAGGAGTTCCGCGGCCGCAGCGCCGCACGCCGTCGCCGCCAGCGGTGCCACCAGCGGCCGCGCCATCAAGAGCATCGATTTCCGGCGCAGCGAGACCGGCGGCGGCCGCCTGGTCGTGCGATTGTCCGATCCTCGCACGCCGATCGATCTGAAGCAGCAGGGCTCGCAGATCCTGGTGGATTTCGCCGCCACCGATCTGCCGAAGAACCTGACGCGTCGCTACGACACGATGGATTTCGGCACGCCGGTCACCGGCTTCGATGTCGAGCGCGTCAACGGCGACACCCGGATCGTGATCAGCGCCACCGGCAACTTCGATCAGCTCGCCTATCAGTCGGATGACCAGTACGTGGTCGAGGTGTCGCCGGTACGCAAGGCCGCCGAGGCCAATCCTGCCGATCAAAAGAAGGAATACAAGGGCGAACGGCTGACGCTGAATTTCCAGGACATTGAGACTCGGGCGGTACTGCAGCTGCTGGCGGATGCCAGCGGCCAGAACATCGTCGTCAGCGACACGGTCCAGGGCAGCGTCACGCTGCGCCTGCAGAACGTGCCGTGGGACCAGGCGCTCGACATCGTGCTGCGCACCAAGGGCCTGGACAAGCGCCAGGACGGCAACGTCATCATCGTGGCTCCGGCTGACGAGCTGGCCACGCGCGAGAAGGCCGCGCTTTCGGCGAAGAAGGACATTCAGGCGCTCGAGCCGGTGCGCTCGGAGTATCTGCAGGTCAACTACGCCAAGGCGTCCGATATCGCCGCACTGCTCAAGGGCGGTGCAGCCGGCACCGCGACCGGAGTCAATTCCGTGCTGTCGGCGCGCGGCAGCGTCTCGGTCGACGATCGTACCAACACGCTGCTGTTGCAGGACACCGCGGATCGCCTGGCGGACGTGCGCCGGCTGGTGTCGACGCTCGACATCCCGGTCAAGCAGGTGCTGATCGAGTCTCGCATCGTCATCGTCACCAACGATTTCGAACGCGATCTCGGCGCGCGCTTCGGCGTGACGGCGACCCGCAGCAACGGTACCAATGGCCTTTATGAGACCACCGGCACTGCCGCCGGCACCGACACCGGCATCAGCTCGGCGCTGAGCAATCTTGCCAGCAACGGCACCGTGTACCCGGTCAGTATTCCGACCGGCACCAACGCCGCCAATCGCTACAACGTCAATCTGCCAGTCGCCACTCCGGCCGGCAGCATCGCGCTCGGCATTCTCGGCTCCGACTTCCTGGTCGACCTGGAACTGTCGGCTGCCCAGATCGAAAACCGCGGCACGGTCGTATCCTCGCCGCGCGTGATCACGGCCAATCAGAAGGAAGCCGTCATCTCGCAGGGCGTGGAAATTCCGTACCAGCAGTCCGCTTCCAGCGGCGCGACCACGATCGCGTTCAAGGACGCGGTGCTGTCGCTCAAGGTCAAGCCGCTGATCACGCCGGACAACCGCATCATTCTGGATCTGAAGGTTTCCGACGACAGCGTCGGCACCGTCGTGGTGGCCTCGGGCGGCGTCAACGTGCCCTCGATCAACACCCGCACCATCGAGACCCAGGTGGTGCTCGGCGACGGCCAGACAGTGGTGCTCGGCGGCATCCTCGAGACCACGCAGAGTCTGCAGACGACCGGCGTGCCGTGGCTCGGCGAGATTCCAGTTCTGGGAAACCTGTTCAAGCAGACCACCCGAACGGATGATAAAGATGAGCTACTGATCTTCGTGACGCCGAAGATCCTGCGCGAGGGAGTCAGCATCAATTGAGCGCGCGCCGCGGCAGCAGGCCGGCAGCTCACAGACGGACAGTTCAGGTGAATACGATGCGTAAATATGGATTTCTGGCGGCGCTGGCTGCACTGACTGCGCTGGCGCTAAGCGCCTGCGGCGGCGGCAGCAGCAGCTCGTTCGCCACGACTGGCAGCAGCGGCACCTCCAGCACCAGCAGCGGCGCCAGCAGCAGCGGCGGCAGCGCTATTACCTACTCGATGGGCAATGGCAGCGGTAGCACTTTCCAGAGCGGCGTCATCAGCCTGTCAAGCAATTCCCTGTCTGCCGGCGGCACCGCCAGCCTGAGTCTGACGATCGTCGACCAGACCGGAACGCTCTACACCGCTGGCCCGGTCACGGTGGATTTCAATTCGCCCTGCATCGCTCAGGGACTGGCGGTCATCGCGGCGTCCGGAACCAGCACCGCGGGCACCACTGCTAATACGGTCGTGACCACGAGCGGCAGTATCAGCGCTACCTACACCGCCAAGGGCTGCAGCGGCGCGGACGTCATTACTGCGACCGCGCTCGTCAACACCCAGGATCTCACTGCGACCGCCACGATCACGGTGGCCGCGGCGACGGTGGGCTCAATCCAGTTTGTATCCGCCACGCCGGCGTCGATCGGATTGAAGGGTACCGGCATTGCCGAAACCTCCAGCGTCATCTTCAAGGTGGTGGATTCGACCGGCGCGGCGCGCCCCGGCGCCACGGTGGCCTTCAATCTGGATTCGACCGTGGGTGGGCTGAGTCTTTCGCCCACCAGCGCAACCTCCGGCGCCGACGGCACGGTGGAGACGGTGGTCAGCTCCGGTACCGTGCATACCTCGGTGCGCGTGACGGCGACCATCGCCTCGCCCGCCCTGAGCACGCAGTCGAGCGCGCTGACGGTCACCACCGGCCTGCCGGCGTCGGCCGCTTTCTCGATCGCGGTCGGCTCGCCGAGCTACGCGTCCGCCGGCGTGGCCTGCTCCAACGTGGAAACCTATGGCACCGACGGCGTCACAGTTCCGATTACCGTGCGGCTCGCCGATCGCTACAACAATCCGGCTCCCGATGGCACCGCGGTCGCATTCAACACCGACGGCGGCCACATTGGCGGCTCCTGTACCACGCCCTCGGCCCCTGGCGCAGAAGACGGCACCTGCACCGTGACCTGGACCAGCGCCAACCCGAGGCCGCAGCTCAATGAAGACACCCCGGCGCTCCTCGCCGCGGGGCGCGCCCAGATTCTGGCGACG
>Ga0209006_10000624_pt1 | contig 32737 bp, 16 predicted proteins | sample JacPin_JW_Ref_O2_FD_188567 | JGI IMG/M metagenome (GOLD analysis project Ga0209006, IMG submission 188567) | Forest soil microbial communities from Algoma, Ontario, Canada - Jack Pine, Ontario site 1_JW_Ref_O2 (SPAdes) (version 2) | ecosystem: Environmental > Terrestrial > Soil > Boreal... | reverse complement strand
GCCGTCCTGATGAATGCCGGCTTCGTGGGCAAATGCATTGCGACCGATAATCGCCTTATTCGGTTGCACCGGCACACCAGTGATCTCACTCAGCATCTGGCTGGCGGAGAAAATCTGCTCGCCAACGATTCCGGTTTCGTAGGCGTACCGGTCGGGCCGAACCCGCATGGCCATCACGATCTCTTCCAGCGACGCGTTACCCGCCCGCTCCCCGATTCCGTTGATGGTGCACTCCACCTGCCGCGCTCCCGCCGCCACTGCCGACAGCGCATTCGCTACCGCCATGCCCAGATCGTTGTGGCAGTGTGCGGAGATAGTCAGATTCTCGATCCCCTTCACGCGTTGACGGATGGTCGAGATCAGGTCTCCGAACTCGGCCGGGACGGTGTAGCCGACCGTGTCAGCGATGTTCAGTGTGGTGGCTCCCACTTCGACGACCGCATCCAGCACGTGACACAGAAAATCTGGGTCCGTGCGGGTCGCATCCTCCGAGGAGAACTCAACGTCATCGCAGAGAGATTTGGCGAAGCGAACCGATTCGCGGGCCTGCTCTACACACTGATCGCGCGTGATACGCAGCTTGTATTTCAAGTGAATAGCGGATGTTGCCAGAACAATATGAATGCGCGGCTGCGCCGCGTGTTTCAAAGCTTCCCAAGCGCGCTCAATATCGGGCTGGCAGGCTCGCGCCAGTGCGGCAATGATCGGCCTGCGCACCGCTAGCGCAATCGCCTTCACCGACTCGAAGTCTCCATCTGAAGCGATGGGAAAACCAGCTTCGATCACGTCGACGCCGAGACGATCAAGCTGATCAGCCAAGCGCAGCTTTTCCTGCTGATTCATAGTGCACCCGGGAGACTGCTCTCCGTCGCGAAGAGTCGTGTCGAAAATTTTGATGCGTGTGGTCATGGATCCCCCTGAAACTGCAACTGGTTTATCGTATGGCGCAATAGCCGCAGAAGTACAACTTATAGTTCTTCAGAAATCATTAGTCTAGCTTATATGATGAGTCTTGCTAATGGATGCTGTCTTGAAAAGGCATCGGCGGTTTGGCTCCGTGCTGGCTGCCGTGGTCTTTAACGTCTTTGACGGATTCCGAAGTCAAAACCCTCCAGGCAGGGCAAACATTCGTCGGCAAGGCCGCTTCTGGAAAACACGGTTTAGGGCAGTGGAGCCAGGTAGGACTGTCAGGCAGGCACTCCGCTGGCCGACTTTCCTACCTGAGGAGCCATTCGTTGGCCGAGGATTTTGCGAATTACGGGCACTGACAGATATGTCTCTCGAAGTGCCTGTTCGGTTGGCAGGGAATTCGCCAGCATTACGATTGTCTCGCGGCTGAGTGCCAAATGACCTTCCTCCACATCTCGATCGCCCGGTTCAGGGGAATTTGCGCTCTGTTGGTGTTAACCGGATAGGCGAGGCGATGAGAAAGGAAATTAGAGTTTGAACCCATGCATGGTCCCGAACCATCACAGTGCAATAACAAACGCTACTTTTCATGGACCGTCGAGCCGCCTGTGACGGTGCGCACGATCTCGATATCTTTAATTTTTTCCTTGCCTATAGCATGCAGATCGTCTGCCAGCACGACGAAGTCTGCCAGCTTGCCAGGTGTGATCGATCCTTTGATCGCTTCCTCATGTGAGTTGTACGCACCGTTAATGGTGTTCACCTGCAAGGCTTCGTCGACACCGATCTGTTGATTGGCTCCCCAGATTTCTCCATTCCAGCCGGTACGCGTCACCATGCCCTGAATGCCCATCAGCGGGGCGAACGGCCCCGGGCTGAAATCTGAGCCGGCTGCGGCTCGAATTCCGGAGTCGAAGAAGGAACGGTACGCCATGCTCCGCTTCATCCGTTCTTCCCCATAAAAATGAAACTTGTCGGAATTGTAGTAGGCATAGGTGGTGAAGGGGGCAGGAACCGCGCCGAGCGCCTTCATGCGCCGGAGAAGGTCATCGTTGATGAGCGTGCAGTGAGTGATCTTGGGGCGCACGTCGGGCTGCGGTGCAGCCTGCTGCGCCCGCTCGTAAGCGGTGAGCACCATGTCGATGGCCACATCGCCATTTGCGTGGCAGTTCGGCTGAATGCCAGCCCGCTGCACCCGTTCTGCCCAGGCGTTGAGATCATCCTGCGTCTCAGTGATGTTGCCGCTGTAAGGAGGATTGGTGCCGGCATAGGGCTGGCTCAGCGCCATGGTGCGCTCGGAGAATGAGCCATCTACGGTATGCTCCGAAGTGGCGCCAAAGCGAATCCACTCATCTCCGAAACCGCTGCTGATTCCGTTCGTGATCATTGCCTCCAAAATATCCCCGCCGGTCTCAAAGCTCACGCGGTGCAGTAGTTCGCTGCGTGCCCGCACTTGCTGCAGCGCAAATAAATCGCCGCCTTCGTGGTGAACGCTGGTCAGGCCATAGCGTACGAACTGTTTGGAGATGTATGCCAGCCCATCGCGATCACGCTGCTCCCTCTGTTCCGCAGTGAAGGTCTCCCGCTTGCCAACAGTGTTGAACACGTCACGGGCGCGATCGGTGACTCGTCCGTTGAGTTCGCCGTTTTCGTCGCGGTCGTAGGTTCCGCCCGTGCGCTTGGGAGTGTCCTTGTTTACTGCAGCCAACTCCAGCGCTTTGCTGTTGTAGTAGGACGTGTGGCCGCCGCGATGATGGACCACGACCGGATGTTCCTTTGAGACCTGGTCCAGATCGTGCACGTTGAGCTGGCGATTGTCCTTTACCTTAGTGTCGTCAAAGAAGTAACCATCGATCCAAAACCCCGCGGGCGTCTTCTGGGCCTTGGCGCGGAGTTTATCGATGATGCTGGCGATGGTGACAAACTCGACCTCATAGGGGTTGCCGACGATGACTTCGTAGAGCAGAATGTTTCCGCCCGCATGATTATGACAATCGATAAATCCGGGCACGATGGTCATCTGTTTAGCATCGTAGGTCTGTGTCCGCCTGCCGATGAACGCCTTAGCTTCTGCTGCGCTCCCCACGTACACGAATCGTCCACCCTTAATGGCAAAAGCCTCAGCTTTCGGCATGCGGGAATCGACGGTGAAGACTTTGGCGTTGAATACGACTAGGTCGGCATGGCGCGGGTCGGTGTCAGCGCTCTCTGTTTCGGCGAATACGGTTGCGGTCACAAGACTACCGCTAGCAAGACCAGCCACGCCGGCTCCAGTCAGGCCCAGGAACTCCCTACGATTGTGGCGGTGTTTGTTCATCGCTCCCCCCTCCTTACCATCTGCACTGCGTGATGTTCCGCCCAAACCGGCCTGTAGGACGTCCAGAGAATCATCGCAATCTTGTGGGGAGTCCACCTGCTTGTGCCAAACCAAGCGTTCAGTTGAACTGCTTTGCTTCGCATTATGTCAACGACCAGTACAGCGTCACTTGCTCTCCAGTCGTTCTTTATCTTCACCCACGCACGGATCTCTCTGATCCTCTGCTTTTCCGGCAATGACTCAATCTTGCACAAAGACTCAAGTACAAGATGATCAACGGCTCCGAACCACTCCTTGAATATCAGTGCCAGCAGACCCGATGCACCTGGAAGGTTGTCGATATCGACGGCCATTTCTCATGGACCGGCATTGCAACCAGAATGTCGGCGAGCAGCCCGCTCGCACCAACAGAGAAGTCCCACATTTGCGATGCTCAAAGCGATGCCCGTCATGGGCCGGAATGCAAATGGATCAGGCGCCGGCACCTGAAGCTTCTTGCTTTCCACCCAACGTTATCTCCCGAACTGCGCGGTGACCCTGGTCGATCGCGATGTTGGTGTAGGCGTGCCCGTCGGCATCAGAATTGGCAACGTGAATTCGTCCGAAGGGCTGCCGGCCAATTACGCATGGGCGCTCGGAATCCGGACGATCCAAAGGCTCGAAGAGCGGGTTGTACTCGTAGGCATAACCGTGCGGCCATCGGTTCACGGTAATGGCCTGGATGTCACGAGCAGCATCGAATCCCCCGCCGGCAAGCATGCGTCCGAGTTGATCGCGGATGTTGCGTTCAAAAACGTCAAACGGTGTGGTCATCAGCTCATAGCGTCCTGCCCGATATTGGTCCTTGGCCGGCAAGCCGGGTTTGCATGGGGTCCGCAGAAGATGCAAGAGGCAAGGCTCTTGCGGTGTGCTCGGGAAATGATACTCGCCGATGGAGACCGGGAAATCCAGGGATGCGCCGTTGAAGTAGCCGCCGGGCGCGTAGATCGAGTTGACGCCCAATTTCTGGAAAGCTTCCCAATTGCTGATCTGCACGTTGGTGTACACCAGCGGAAGTTTTACGCAGTAGTGAAGGGCTTCCTTCTGTTTCTCCGACATTTCCGGGCAGAGGTAAGGAATCACCATGTTGTAGCAGGCGAGAACGCAATGCGACGCCCGCATCTTGTGGGCTTTGCCACCGCGAACGTAGGTGACCTCGACCTGCTTCGCATCTCGCGGATCACCAACATGTTTTGCCCGCACCGCCGTGCTGTTCAGCCGGATGCGCACTACCGACTCGGGGTCGTCGAGCAGCGCGTAGTTCACTCTTGAAGTGACTACGTCTTCCATGGTCGTGCCGGGAACCGCGCCCGGGATCAAGGAGCGAACCAGCAGTCGGGCCACGGAGGCATTGCCGTCGGGGAAGTGAAAGATATAGGGCTCGGCCCGTTCTGGCGAGTCTTCATGGCTTTCCAGGTTCATACCCTTGAAGCCCGGATATTCCATCTCGAGACAGTCGACCGCCGAGACGGCGTCAATGCCGACCGCATACAGTCCATGAGGAGCTGATTGAAAAATTTTCACTACCTCTGGGTCGACTCTTACGTACTGCAGCAAGAAATCCTTATAGCTGGTCTTTCTTAACTTGCGTCGCTTCTGTTCCGTAGAAAGCCCTGGCAGATAATCGACTGTCGTTTCCTGCAGGCGAGCCAGGTCTTTGCGCGCCACGTCGGAAATCGGAATCTGCGCCAGAATCTCGGGCTGGTAGCTCAAGCCAAGGTAGTGGGTCCCGAAGCCGGGCAAGAGGCGGTCGACGCCGAACGTCTCTTTGTCGAAGAAGGTCGCACGCTTCAAGTGCATGCTCTTGTACAGGTTCTGATCGAAGTATTTGTAAAAGCGATCGACCTCGATTCCCAGTTCCTGCAGGAGGCCGAATGCTTCTTTGCTGTAGTGATGGGGCGCTTCCAGGGACTGGGTTCCTCCATAACCAATCAGCAGCCGCTGGCCATTCCGAAACTCATTCCGCTTCGCGTGTCCGCCGAAATCGTCGTGGTTGTCGAGAATCAGGACTTTGGCGCCTGGTCCGGCGAGTTTTCGGAAGAAGTAGGCCGAAGCGAGGCCGCTGATGCCGCCACCCACGACGACAAGATCGTATGATTCCTTGTCGTCAACGGCATCTGGCCAGGTCTGGCCGTCACGCATTCCGTGTGCCACTTCCCAAGACCCATCGTGACTGCCCCGCATTCCTGTCTTGGCAGGCGGGTAATAGATTGGATCTTTCTCGGGCGCGGCATCGGGCGCAGACATCGTTTCGAGCCATGCCGGACTGCTGGCCGCCAGCGATGCCCCCACCGTAACGGCACACCCGTTCAGAAAGTCACGCCGCGTGATGGTGCGACCCATTCCCAACGCCCGATCCGATGCTCTGCTCATACGCCGCCCCCGGTGACAAAACGACCTTGCCTAGGTGCCGAATCTAGTTCGCGACCGACCCATGAAGCACAGCTGGCCACGGTGAAGTTGGTAACCTCGTGCAGCTTAAAAGGTCATTCGCAGAGCCAGTTGCAGGATTCTCGGGGCATACGTTCCGCCGATTTGGCCGAACGTTCCTGACAGAACGGACGTAGCCGCAGGTGGCCGGAATTCCGCGTGATTGAAGATATTGAAGGCTTCGGCGCGGAAGATGAGTTTCGTTCGCTCCCCGATAAGGTCGGTTGATTTTTCCAGCGCGAGGTCGAAGTTTGAATGGCGCGGGCCGTGGAACGAATTCCTCGTATAGGTTCCATAGAATCCCAATGGGCAGTTACCTGCTCCGATGCAGTTGTCAGGTTGGAATGAGCTGGGATCGAACCAAAAGTTGACGAGCGCTCCGTTAACAATTTGCGCATGACGTGGATTCAGCGTTTGCACGGAACTGACCATTTGGTCTGCTCTAACGATCTCTCCATCCCCCGCTCCAGAGGGACCAGGATCGGTCGATTGTTGGTGCGTGCCGGCAAGAAAATCCAGTGGAATTCCCGATTGAATGAAATAAATAGGGTACAAGCTCCAACCGGAGGTCAGCCGCTTTGGGCCACTGGCCCACGTTTTAGCAAAGGGTAGTTCCCAGCCTCCGCTGAATGCGAGTCTCTGGCGAAGATCGAAATCCGAATTGCCATAGAACTGGTTGTGGCTGTAGGCAGGAATCGAAGAAACGCGCGAATTGAATCCCGTCCCATTGTCCAGGTTGTGTGACCAGGTGTAGGAGGCAGTAAAGAACACGTTTCCAAGATGGCGCACATCCTGGGCTCGCTTCGTCAGGCTGGTGAGCAGGCCACTGTAATTGGCGTGGTTTAGGCCATCAAACGTTGGGGCAAAGCCGAAGGTATTAGGATCTGCACCCGGATTCGAAGCCAGGAGTTGCTGGTTCAGAATGCGCACGGGATTCGCCGTACCGACGGTGCTCAGAACGAAGGGATTCTGATCCACCCAGGTGAGCAGTTTATGCGAGGAACTCCCGACATATCCGACCTCTGCCATCAGCCCGTTTGCCAGCTGACGCTGGACGCTTAGGTTGTATTGAAAGATGTAGGGTGTCCTGAGATGAATGTTGACGAAGTTATTCCCCGAGCCGAGAAACGGTGTGAACCCGGCATTCGCGAAATTAATGTTCGAAGGCGGCGGTTCCTGGGAAGGAAAGGGATCGACTAACTGAGCCGATTCGTATGGATGGGAGAGTATCGTATCCACCGCGTTCGTCGGAACCTGGTAGGTGCCAGCGAAAGTGAAGTCCTGGCCGCCGGCCCAGGGCGCTTCATCCGTTGCCCAATCGGACATCCATCCATTGAGTGTGTCAAAGAACATTCCGCCGCCTCCGCGGATGCTGGTTTTTCCGTTTCCGAAGGGATCCCACGCCATGCCGATGCGCGGAGACAAATTCGTATGGTCGGGGTAATACCAGCCTCGCGGCGCTCCCGGATCGCCGGGAACTAGGAATCCAAGCGGTGCGCCCGGAAATTTTACCGACTGTGCGCCCGGCACAATGCTGAAACTATAGCCATGCGTATCCGTTTCCGGGCTGGTGTACTCGTAGCGAAGTCCGAAGGTCAGAGTCAGACGCGGCGTCGCTTTCCACTCATCTTGCGCGAAAGCTGCATACTGTTTTTGATGCTCGTTGCTGGGAGCCTTCGAGTATTCACTAAACTCGTCCGAGGCTCCGAACAAGAAATCCGCCAGATCATTTCCTGAGCCGATTCCACCGGGTCCGTAAAGATAGAAGATGCCATTCGTCTGGTAGGCGTAAATAGAATTCTCCTGCATGATCCCGAAGCGGCCGCCGAACTTGAAGGTGTGCTTTCCGCGATTCCAGGTCAGCGTATCGGAAATTGCGTAGTTGTTGTCGGCCTTCCAAGCGACATTTGGATCAAAACCCACAGTCATGCCGCTGGCAAAGGAAATCGTCGGTGGCCCAAAAGCATCATCCGAGTTGATGTTGACACCCAGTTGCGCTGGCGTGGGCAGATGGCTGGTGGGCAGAGCGGTTGAGCGGAAACGTTGTGCAGTCACCAGCAATTCATTGAGGGTGGAAAGTGAAATAGTCTTCGTGTAGTTGAGGTTGGCAAAGTAGTCCCAGTTTGTCGTAGCAGCAACAAAGCCAGGGATGTTGGCCCCAAAAAACGGATTCGTCATTGGCTCCTTGTTATAGCCGACCGACAGCGCGATGCGATCGTTTTTGGTCGCGTAGAAGTCGAACTTGCCCACATACTGATTCGAGTTGTCACGCCCTGAGCCTTGTGGAAACAACTGCCCGCTGGGCGAGGTAGGAAAAATACCGGCGGCAATATATTTCTGGGCCACCGGGTCGATCTTGGTAGGATCGATGATTCCTTGGGCAGCTAACGCTGAGTCCGACTGATAGTACGTGTGCGCACTTGAAGCGCACGGTCCAAGTCCGTCCGGGAGAGTAATGCTGGGATTCCCGGTCAGGAAACACTCTACAAAAGGGTCCCCCGAGAAGTTCCCGGTCAACTGTGCGGGCGTGTACACCGTCACCGGCCCTGTCACCGCCGCTTCGTTGATGGTCTGCGACTGCCGCTGGCCCTGATAGCCGAAAAAGAAGAAGAACCGGTCCTTGCCGTTCAGCCGCTTACCCAACGTGACCGGGCCACCAATTACTCCCCCGAACTGATTGCGCTTGAGCACCTGGCGAGGCTGCCCAATTTCGTTGTCGATGTAGTCATTCGCATTCATCGCATCATTGCGCAAGTACTCAAACAAGCTTCCGTGTAAGGTGTTGGTTCCTGACTTGAGTTCCACGCTGATGGTACCGCCTCCGTTCCGGCCATATTCGGCAGTGTAGTTATTCTCGAGAAGTTTGAACTCTTCCACAGCCTCGGGATTGGGGTTGAATACCACCTGGTTGCTCGTGGTCCGATTGTTCATACCGCCATCGAGCAGATACGTTATCGCGTCGCCGCGACCGCCGGCCACGCTGATGCCCCCGAGTCCGGTTTCGGTCGAGCCGCCGTTGCTCGTACCGTACGTCCCAATGTCATCGGCGATGGGAGTGACGCCAGGTTGGGTCAGTGCCAGGTCCAGAGTGTTGCGACCGTTGAGAGGAAGGTTCTGGATGGCTTTGCCTGTCACTGTTCCGCCGATCGTAGGGTTTACGGTTTCGACTTGGGCAGCCTGGGATTGAACTTCGACGGTCTCATTCGCAGTTCCCACCTTCAAGCGAACGTCCACGCGCAGCGCTTGGTTAATGGTGAGTTCCTGAGCTTCGGTCGCCGCCTTGGCGAAGCCATGGCTCTCGACCGTCACTTTGTACATGCCGATGGGTACGTCAAGCACCTGGTAGCTTCCTTTGCCATCGCTGACGGTGTTCCAGGTCACATTGGTGCCGACCTTGGTCACGGTCACTTTGGCGCCATCCACGGCCGCGCCTTGCGGGTCAGTGACGATGCCGATGACTCGTCCGTTGGTGTTTTGTGCCCGAGCGGAAACTCCGAAGATCAAGACAGCGAGAGACAGCGTGATTGCCGCCCACCGCGTGCAGAGTGAGCAGGAAAGATGCTTGCAGCTTCGAAGCGCCATACAAAGCCCTCCGGCAGAAATCGGATTTTTTAACCGGTACGGATCGCACAGATAGAAGTCCAGAAGTTTGAAAAGAGATACGGCAATTGACGCGGGAGCGGCTCATCGAAGGCGTGGACAACATCGTCACAAAAGATTGCGCACGGCATAGGGGCAACCTCGGCTCTTTAGCGCTCTTGAGTCCGAATTATCCTTTGTAGATTCCGCCCAAACCTTACGAGAATTGTGGAAGGTTAGAAAAGTCTCCCCTTCAGTGTCAAGCAGAAAATTCCTATCAAGGCGAATCGTTTCTTAAATCGCCCCTGGCGCTCCGAAGTCGCCAGGGTCCCAGACAGCGCAAAGCCCAGAGTCGATGAATTCTTCGGCCTCGGCATAAGCAAACGCCTCAGAGTTGGCGTACTGAGGGCAGGAATCTCCATTCGCGGGTGGAGCAGTTCAAGGAGCGGCTTCTCATTCTTCTTGACAGGGCTCGCCCGTTTTTCTAACCTTGCGGACTTATAGTAATGTGCGCGCTGCGGACAGGCAGCGAATCTATGCCTCACTGAGGAACTTTCATGCGGGTTTTGCTGTCCCTGTTCCTGTTGTGGTGCCTTGGGTATCCGGCCTTGGCCCAGGATCGCGACCATGGTCGCTCGCTGGTGGTCACGGACCGCAGTGTTGTGGCTACCAGCCAGGTGCTAGCATCCCAGGCGGGCGAGCCGATGGCTCCGCTGAGCCGGAGGCTACGCCGACGCAGTAGGAGCATGGTCTATGAATACGGAATGCTTCATCGTTAACCATGAACGACGAAAATCGTGACCGGCAGTTGGGAATGGGACGCCGCATCACACGGCGCGATTTCCTCAACGGCGTCGCCGTAGGCATCGGAGCGCTCGCTTACCCAAGCCTCCCCGATCCGGCTCACGGCGGCCATGCTCGATTCCAAGCTGGCGCCGATTCCGCCAAATTCTATCCGCCCGCTTTGACAGGAATGAGAGGCAGCGCGCCCGGCTCATACGATGTTGCGCACGCACTACGCGATGGGGATTTCTGGGAAACTGCGGGAAGCCCCGCCGACACGAACGAAACGTATGATTTAGTCATCGTCGGGGGCGGCATCAGCGGGCTGGCTGCGGCTTACTTCTACCGCAAGCATGCCGGCAAGGGTTCCCGCGTTCTGGTCCTCGATACCAACGATGATTTTGGCGGGCACGCCCGGCGCAACGAGTTCCACCTGGGAGAACGGTTGCTGTTGAGTAACGGTGGAACCCAGTCCATTGAAAGTCCCTCGGAATACAGCGAAGTCGCCAAGGCCGTTCTGCATGACCTCGGTGTCCAAACCAAGACCTTTTATCAGGCCTACGATCAGAACTTGTACTCGCATCTGGGTACCGCCTGCTTCTTTGACAAAGAGACTTTTGGAGAGGATCGCCTGGTAACCGGAATGGGCTCGACTCCCTGGCCCGAGTTTCTCAAGAAGAGTCCGTTGCCGGAAAAGGTTCAGCTAGAGATCGTCCGTCTCTATGGCGGGAAGAAGGATTATCTCGCCGGCCTCTCGAAAGAGGAGAAACATGCGCGCTTGGCAAAGATCAGTTACGCGGGATTCTTGACCGAAATCTGTAAAGCCGATCCCGGCGTCCTGCCCTTCTTCCAGACCTACACACATGACTTGTATGCAGTCGGCATTGACGCGGTCTCAGCTCTTGCCTGCTATAGGAATCCCGATGACTACGGGGCATGCCAGTATGCAGGTTTTGACGGGATGGATCTGGGCGCAGACCGGGAAGAAGAAGAACCCTACATTTTTCACTTTCCCGACGGGAATGCGTCTATCGCCCGCTTGCTGGTGCGAAGTCTCATCCCTGAAGCGGTTCCAGGACACACCATGGAAGACGTTGTTACCACGGTTGCCGACTACAGCAAGCTTGATCAGCCGTCATCTCCGATCCGAATTCGCCTGAACTCAACCGCGGTTCGTGTGCAACACTCCGGGCGACCAGAGTCGGCGAAAGAGGTGGAAGTCTCGTATGTCCAAGAAGGAAAGCTAAAGAAGATAACAGGTAAGTCCTGCATCCTCGCCTGTTACAACACCATGGCTCCTTATCTTTGTCCGGAGCTGCCCGAAAAGCAAAAAGAAGCTCTGCACTATGGCGTGAAGGAACCGCTGATTTACACGCACGTTGCCATTCGCAATTGGATGGCATTTCACAAACTGGGGATACGACAAATCGTCTCGCCGGGAAGTTACCACAGCTTTACCATGCTCGATTTTCCAGTCAGCCTGGGGGCGTATCAGTTTCCCAGCAACCCGCAAGAACCCATGGTGCTGTTCATGTTGCGGACTCCCTGCAAGCCGGGGCTGCCGCGCCGAGATCAGTACCGGATGGGCAGGTTCGAACTCATCAGCACGCCATTTTCGGAATTTGAACGCAATATCCGCGAGCAGTTGAATCGCGCGCTCGCGCCGGCTGGATTCGATTCCGCCCGTGACATTGCTGGAATAACGGTGAATCGCTGGGCGCACGGTTACGCCTACGAATACGATTCCTTGTTTGATCCGCACTGGGCGCCGGAAGAGCGGCCCTGCGTCATTGGACGGAAACAATTTGGTCGAATCTCGATTGCGAATTCCGACGCCGCCGCCAGCGCTTATACGAACGCAGCAATCGACCAGGCCTATCGTGCGGTTCAGGAACAAGTGAAAGGTGCGTAGAAAAATATGGCTGACCTGAAGAATGAAGACGGCGGTCGATCTCGCGATCGCGCGCTTGGCATGCACCGCAACATCACTCGCCGGGATTTCTTGAACGGCATGGCCGTTGGAGCCGGTGGCATGCTCGCCAGTCCTTGGCTGGGCGGACTGCTCGCGGCCCAAACCCCCGCAGCCTCCGCGCAAGATCGCCCAGGCTACTATCCGCCAACGCTTAACGGCATGCGGGGAAGTCATCCCGGGGCTTTCGAAGTCGCACACGCGCTGCGTGACGGAATCTTCTGGGAAAAAGCAGGCAAGCCGGTCGAGACTGGCGAGGAATACGACCTGGTGGTGGTCGGGGGCGGCATCAGTGGTTTGGCGGCGGCCTATTTTTATCGCAAGCAAGCCGGGCCTTCAACTCGCATTCTCATTCTGGACAATCACGACGACTTTGGCGGACATGCCAAAAGAAACGAATTCCACGTCGGTGGCAGGATGCTGTTGACCAATGGGGGAACGGTCTCCATCGAGTCTCCGTTTCCTTACAGCAAAGAAGCACGCGGACTGCTGGCCGAGCTGGGCATTGATCCCCCAGCGCTGCAGAAAAAATACGGGGGCAATCGCGGGTCCAGCGGTCTTGGATTTGGCTACTTCTTCGACAAGGAAACGTTTGGAACCGAGCGCTTGGTCACCAACGCGCCTGGGGGCTATGGTCGGCAGAGTGCGTCCGCAAAATGGGCGGAATTTCTCGCGCGAACCCCGATGTCGGCTCAGGCTCAACAAGACATTGTCCGCATTCAAGAAGCCAAAGTTGACTATATGGAAGGAGTAAATCAAGAGGAAAAGAAAGCCCGGCTCTCCAAGATGAGCTACAAAGATTTCCTGCTCAATGTGGTGAAGGCTCACTCGGATGTCATTCCCTTTTACCAAAGTCGTACGCATGGGCTGTATGGGATTGGCATCGATGCGGTTCCGGCGCTGGATTGCTGGGCAATCCACTTTCCTGGGTTTCAAGGCATGGGTCTCAATCGCGTGCCCTCAAAGGGCCTGACCTTCACCGCGTTGGGTGAGGTAACACCCCAGGAGGAGTTTCACTTCCACTTTCCCGACGGCAACGCGTCGATCGCACGCATGCTGGTGCGGTCGCTAGTGCCGGGTTCCGCTCCGGGAAGCACTGCGGAAGATATTGTGACTGCCAAGATGGACTACCGACGTCTGGATCGTGCAGATTCTCCCGTCCGCATACGTCTGAACAGCACTGCAGTGCTGGCACGGCATGTGGGGGATGCTGCTTCCGCCAAACAAGTGGAAGTGGTGTATGGCCGCGATCAGAAGGCGTATAGCGTGCGGGGCAAGGCAGCGGTGCTGGCGTGCTGGAATATGACCATTCCGTTTCTTTGTCCAGACCTGCCTGCGGAGCAGAAAGAGGCGCTGCACTACGGGGTGAAGGTGCCCCTGGTTTACACAGTCGTGGGCCTCCGCAACTGGACTGCATTTCACAGGCTGGGAGTCGGGGGCGTCTCCTGCCCTGGTATGTACCACTCGTCCATGAATCTGGTGCAAGGCACAAATATCGGTGACTATAAACCGCAGCCCGAGTCTCCCGAGGGGCCGATCCTGGTGCACATGCTGCGCACCCCATGCCAGCCGGGTCTTTCTGCGAGGGAACAGCAACGTGCCGGCCACTACGATCTGCTCGCTACGTCATTCGAGACATTTGAGCGAAACATTCGCGACCAATTGGTCCGTGTGTTAGGCAGCGGCGGTTTTGACCCTGCCCGGGACATCGAGGCGATTACGGTCAACCGCTGGCCTCATGGGTATGCCTACGAGTACAACCCGCTATGGGATCCAGATTGGCCCGAGGGTAAGCGACCGTGTGACATTGCACGCCGGCCCTTCGGACGCATCACTATTGCGAACTCCGATGCTGCTGCAGCCGCCTACACGGATCAGGCAATCGATCAAGGTTACAGGGCGGTACGGGAGTTGTTCTCCAGCTAACCGAGTCACTACCCAGGGAGGAATCCATGGTGAACCGAAGCGTTCTTGCTGTTTTATTGCTGGTGAGCATCGCCTTGGTGATGCCGGGCGTCGCGCAAAAATCTGAAACCGAGAAAGAAATCCTTGCTCTGGAAGACAAGATGAACGCAGCCTACGCTGCCAACGACCTTCCGACATACTTCGCCTACTACGCCGACGATTTCACGCAGTGGCTTCCCGAGGGGCGAACCGATCTGCCCCAATATAAGAAGGAGTGGACGGAATTTATCCGCAGCGGGGGCAAGATCGAATCGGATCAGATTTCTGACATGCACGTACAGGTCGGCCCCGCTGGGGATACGGTGGTTGCAAGCTACCTCTTACATGTCAGCACCCGATCGCCGAAGGGCCAGGTCCGCGATGAGGACTTCCACGAGTCCGACGTCTGGTTCAAGCGTGATGGAGTCTGGAAGGTCGTACATCTGCATTATTCGCCTGCGCCTAAGAAGAAGTAATTCCCACTCTGCTTCGGGGGAACGTAAAGATGTCTGATTTCGAAGATCGCTACTTAGGCATGGATCGGCCCATCACGCGCCGGGATTTCATGAACGGCGCGGCTATGGTGATCGGAGCCGCCATGCTTCCGACTGCCCACGCGTTGGGGGGGGCGAATCCCCTCGGACCGCAGAACGAACCCGGATACGATCCACCAGTCAAGACAGGCATGCGCGGCAGTCATCTCGGTTCGTTCGAGATTGCTCACAGCTTGCGGGATGGCACCTTTTGGGAGAGCGCAGGCAAGCCCGTCGAGAGCGGCGAAACATACGATCTTGTGATCGTCGGAGGAGGCATCAGCGGGTTAGCCGCCGCTTATTTCTTTCGTGAGAAAGCGGGAAAGTCAGCTCGCATTCTGATTCTTGAGAACCACGACGACTTCGGAGGTCACGCCAAGCGCAATGAATTTCACCTGGGCGGCCGGCTGCAGCTCTTGAACGGCGGAACACTCCTCATCGACAGCCCAACGAAATACAGTCCAGAGGCCGATGGCTTACTGAAGCAGCTCGGCATTGATCCTCCACGATTCGAGGCGAGCTACACAGATCACAAGCTCTATCGATCACTGGGTCTCGATTCTGCTGTCTTCTTCGATAAAGAGACCTTCGGCGAGGATCGGCTGGTTGTGGGCTCTCCGGGACGCGGCTGGGAGGATGAAGCGCCTGAAAACCAAGTAAAGAAAGCGCTCACCTGGACGAACTTCTTGAACAAGGCGCCGCTCTCCCCTGAAGTCCGGCGCGACATTGTGCGCGTACAGGAAGCTAAAGTCGACTATCTGCCGGGTTTCTCTTCGGCAGAGAAGAAGGCAAAACTTTCGAAGATGAGCTATCGGGACTTTCTGCTTAACGTGGTGAAGGTAGACCCTGGAGTGATTCCATTTTATCAGCGGCGCACGGAAGGAGAATGGGGAGTCGGAATTGACGCCGAGCCTGCCTTGGACTGCTGGGCTCTGGGCTTCCCTGGATTTCAGGGCATGGCTCTGCAGCCCGGCTCCGCACCGCACATGAGTTATTCGGCGGCAGGTTACGCCAGCGGCGGTTCGTATCGTTTTCACTTTCCTGACGGAAACGCCTCGATCGCTCGATTACTCGTGAGGGCGCTCATTCCAGAGGCTGTTCCTGGCCACACGGCGGAAGATGTGGTCACCGCACAAGTCGACTACAGCCGCCTGGACCGAGAAGATGCTCCGATAAGACTTCGCCTGAACAGCACCGTGGTCGGCGCACGCAATGTCGGAACGCCTTCCGCTGCCCAGGAAGTCGAGGTTCTCTATACCAGTGGCAAGCAGCTGTTTAAGGTGCGGGCCAAGGGCTGCGTGCTGGCATGCTGGAACATGATGATTCCTTATTTGTGCCCGGAACTTCCCGAAGCACAAAAGGAGGCTTTGCATTACCTGGTCAAAGTGCCGCTGGTTTACACCAGCGTTGGCATTCGGAACTGGACATCATTCCAAAAGCTAGGCATTCAGCGCGTCTCTTCGCCGGGTTCCTACTGGTCCGCCGTTAGCCTCAACTCCCCAGTCAACATGGGTGAGTATCGGAGTCCAACGAGCCCTGAAGAGCCAATCTTATTGCATCTCAGTCGGTCCCCCTGCAAGCCTGGCTTGCCAGCCCGGGAGCAGCACAAAATCGGCAGATACGAACTGCTGACCACAACTTTTGAGACATTCGAGCGGAAAATCCGTGAGCAGCTTGCCCGCACGCTAAGCGCCGGGGGCTTCGATCCGGCGCGCGATATTGAGGCAATCACCGTGAATCGATGGCCGCATGGCTATGGTTACGAGTACAACCCGCTATTCGATCCCGACTGGCCCGAAGACAAGCGCCCCAATGTGATCGGCCGCAAACCCTTTGGAAAGATCACCATTGCCAACACCGATTCTGCGGCAACGGCCTATACCGATGCGGCGATAGATCAAGCATACCGGGCTGTGAACGAGCTATTGCCCGGCTGATCGCACGGGCGATTGTTATTGTGCAGAACGGGACATCCGGGAAAGACCTAACGGTTCCCGGGCTTTCTCCCTCTCGGACCCAGAAAATCTCAATACACTCCCAAGATCGCAGGCAAAGTAATTTTGGAACACAAAGCAATTTTGGACAACAAAGCAATTTTGGGCTTGACAGTTGAGATGTACTTTTTCTAACCTTCCCAATCTATAGTAGGGTTTTGAGACCTCTCCTAGCTCAAAGTTCTTGTCTGCTGCCTGCTGCGCCGTGCGTCAAAATGGCTACCGGTTCTTAGGCACTCTTAAAGATTGCTTAGGAGACCGCTCATGGCGCCGTGGAAACGATTTTCGTTCCTGTTGTTCTGCCTGGCGTGCCCGCTTTTGGTATGGTCACAGACGGGCCTCACTTCATTGCGTAGCTACGATCGCCGATTCCTCGGGAGCCCTACTGGCAGGCGCAGAGGTCAGCCTTGAGAATCCATCGACTGGCTAACGGTCGAACGGGTTCAACAGTTCTCGTTGAGGTTCGGGTTTCAAGTTGCAGAGTGGAGAGGAGCTCAGAATGTTGGCGGAGTATTTACCCAGAGAACAGCAGCGTGCTTACTGGTCGGGTTAAACCAGCGATGGCCGCGGTTGCTCTCGAACCAGAAGCTGTCACCCTGCTCCAGCAGGTGACATTCGACCTCATCAAGCCAGACTTCCAACGTGCCTTCCAGCATGTAAAGGAAGTCCTCGCCCTGGTGCATATACGCCCCGTCGCTTCCGGTTCCTGGGGGAACTCGAATCAGCATGGATTCGAGCATCTTGGTGCCTGTCGAAAGCAGTTCCATGCGGACGCCGGACTTCGTTTCCAGACTCTTGCGATTGCGTGGCCGGATCACTCGATTCGATTGCGCAGGTAAGTCATAGAGTTCCAATACCGTAGTGCCATAGGCTGCTGCCAACCGGTAAATTGTAGCCACGGAAGGATTGGCACGAGAGAGTTCGATGGCACTGAGAAAGCCCGCGGAAATGTGGGCCTGCCGAGCCGCCTCGGTTACGGTCAGACCTCTTTTCTTTCGAAGCCGACGGAGTTTGTCACCCAGATCTGGAGTGGGCTTGGCAGGATGCGTTGATTGGTTCGCAGGTAGGTTTGTTCCTAGGGCTTCCTTTATCCCTGGGACATTCAATTTCTTAACGTCGCGAAGGTACTTGATGCGTTTCAGAACATCGAGCAGCTCTGGGGTATATAGGCGATAGCTACCGGCGCTTCGCGCCGGAGTCACAAGACCCACGCTTTCCCAGAGACGCAACGTCGAGGAACTGATTCCCAGAATTCGCGCGGTCTGCCCCACAGTCAGAAACCGCACACTCTCCGACCCAGCAATGCGCCTTGCTTTACGTGATCTCGGGCGTCGCAAGCAAGTCATAGTAACGCGAAATATTGCGAAATGTGAAATTTGCCGGTCCGCATTCACAGAGTAAGGACGAGGATTAAGAAATGGAATCGCGCAGCAGGCGTAACCATCCATAAGGTATCGCGCGACGAGCCAGATCTTAGATGAGTGATTGCACTCCTGGGCGTTTGGCTAGGACTGCGATTGGCTTAGCGGACTTCTATAGTTACGGGTGAGTCGTGCGAAGCGTAGATTACTTCGCCATCGAGCAAGGTCATCAGACATTTCAGGTCTTTGATCTGCTCACTGGAAACGGAGTAGAGGTCGCGGTCCCACACCGCAATGTCGGCTCTTTTCGCTGCCTCGAGGGTACCGATTTTATCTTCGAGAAACATCTGGAGCGACGATGAGCCGATTATCCTGCCGCCGACCAGCGTTGCCCTAATCGCCTGCCGCCCGTTAGAATTGAAACGCAGCCATCCATGTAGGCCCGTAGCTCAGTTGGTTAGAGCGCCTCCCTGACACGGAGGAGGTCGATGGTTCGAGTCCATTCGGGCCTACCATTTTCAAGTCGCTGCTCCATTTTCTGCCTGTGATTCTCTACCTGTGTTGGCGTTCTCCCATGAGTTTCTTTGCGTTTCCCCGTTCCGAAGGAGCATTCTGCTAACGTGCAAGAACTGGGGAAGACATGATCCTTCGTCGCGTCAGTCAGTTGTTCCCGACAATGGATACACCTACCGTCACTGTTCGGTCGTTGAATGGCCGGTTGGCGTGTCAGGACATCACTTGGAAAGAGGTGGATATGCGAAGAGGCGAATTGTTGGCGGTCTTGGCCGTTTTTTGTTGCAGCCTGTGCACGATCTTGGCCGCCTCCACGGGACCCGATGACCGCCCCCTCACTGATCCGAAGTCGGTAGTCTCGATGTCAAACGCGGCCGCCCGTCCCGCGCCCATCGACGACCTCTACTACACGCGAAGCGTATTTGCTCCGGCCTGGTCGCCCGACGGCCAGCAAATCGTATTCGTCAGTGACATTGCAGGCCGCTTCAATCTGTGGAAAGTGGTCGCCTCCGGGGGATGGCCGATTCAACTCACCCAGTCCGACGATCGCCAATACAGCCCAGTCTGGTCGCCCGACGGCAAATGGATCGTCTACGAGCAGGACCGGGCCGGTGACGAACTGTGGGATCTCTATGCCGTCCCCAGCAACGGCGGTGAGATCATCAATCTCACGAACACGCCCGCCATTCGCGAGCAGGATCCGCACTGGTCCCACGATGGGCGCACCATAGCATTCTCGTACAAGCCCAAGGAAGCATCGCAATATGACATCGCCCTACTCGACTGGAACACCCGCAAGGTCCGGAAGTTGACCGCTGAGGAGCAACCCGGTTACTCCTGGAGCGTGGTGGCCTGGAGCAGCGATGACAAGACCATCTACGCCGGCCGCGTGAATGCTCCCTTCACCGACGCAGACATCTACCGCATCGATGTCGCGACCGGAAAGACGGAGAATCTCACCGCCCACCAGGGCACAGTTCGCTATCTCGCCTCCTCCGTCTCGCCCGACGGTGGGACCCTGTTGCTGAGTTCGGATGCCAAGGGCGGCTACATGAACATCGGCCTGCTCGACATCGCCACCAAAAAAATCATCTGGGTCACCGACTTGAAGTGGGAAGCTTCCTCCGGTAATTTTTCACCCGACGGCAAACATTACACCTACACCGTTAACCAGGACGGAGTGACCGACGCCTATCTCGTCGATCGCGCCTCCAATGACGCGAAGAAGGTGGACCTGCCGCACGGCCTAAATTATTTCTCGGGTGGTTCCAGCGAGTTCGCGCCGCAAAGCGACCGAGTGATCGTTTCTCACGAAGCCTCCAATCAGCCCGGCGATCTTTGGGTCTACAATCTCCATAGCGGCCACACCAACCAACTGAGCTTTTCTACGGTCGCCAGCTTGCGCGCGACCCCGCTTCCGCCGTCCCAGATTGTCCACTACAAGAGTTTCGACGGAAAAATCATCACCGCGTTGCTCTGGATGCCGTTCAATCTGAAACGCGACGGGAGCAATCCCGCAATCGTTCTGCCGCACGGCGGACCTACCGGCCAGATGGTCGATTACTGGAACACGGATGTGGCGGCGCTGTCCTCGCGGGGGTATATCTGCATCGCTCCTAACCCGCGCGGCTCCACGGGTTATGGCCTGGATTTCCAAAAAGCCAATTTTCAGGACTTAGGCGGCGGCGACCTCAAAGACGAGATTGCCGGCGTAGACTTCCTCAAAGCCACGGGTTACGTTGATCCCCGGAAAATCGGCATCTATGGGGGATCTTACGGCGGCTTCATGACGCTGATGGCCATCGGTAAGACACCCGATATCTGGGCGGCCGCGGTGGACGAGTACGGAATCATCAGCTGGTCCACCATGCTGAAGAGTTCCGACCCCTCGTTGAACGAATACCTGAAGGCGCTATTAGGCGACCCTGACACCAACCGCAAGGTCTATGTAGAGGACTCGCCGATCACTTACATTCGCAGCGAGAAGGCGCCTTTGCTCGTGCTACAGGGCGACAACGATCCACGCGTGCCGAAAGAGGAGGCGCAACAGGTTGTCGATATCCTCAAGAAAGAAGGCCGCGTCGTGGATGTTCACTATTACCCCAATGAAGGTCACGGTTTCGTGAAACGCGAGAACCAGATTGACTCCATCCGGCGCACCATCGCCTGGTTCGATCAATACCTTATGGGAAAACCCCCAGCACCCTAGCAACAACCGAGCCAGAACTGGGGACCGAACTCAGCACCCACTGCCCTGCGCTTCTGAAAAGTCGGCGTGGTCTCCGCGTCGCTCACTTTGCCTCGCTCACCGCGGCTTCAGCCGCGATTTCTTTCATGCGGCGCAGGTCGAGCTTTCCTGTGCCGAGATAGGGAAGAATTTCCACGCGGACGAACTGATCCCCGCGGGGCTTCCACAGCGCTGGCAGGTCCGATTTGCCAAGTTGCTCCAGGCAGGCCTCCAATTTGTCCTCGGGCAGAGTGTGCAGCACCATCAGGCGCTCGCCTTTTTTGTCGTCCGGAACCGAGGTCACGGCGAAGGTTTGCTCTGCCGCGCCTACGATTTCGTGGAGCTTGTCTTCGATCTTGATATGCGGAACCATTTCACCGCCGATTTTGCTGAACCGGCTCATGCGATCGGTGATTCGGATAAATCCATCCTCGTCCATCGCAGCAATGTCGCCCGTGTTGTACCAGCCGCCACGCAGAACCTCGGCCGTCTTCTCCGGACGACCCCAATATCCCAGCATCACGTTGGGGCCGTGCACCAGCAGCAATCCCGTCTCGCCCTGAGGAACCGGCTCGAAGGTTTCCGGATTCACAATCCGCACGCTGATCCCGGGCAGGGGATGCCCGATGCTGGAGCGCTTCGCTCCCACCTGGCGAAACTGCGCCGCGCGGAAATCGCGCGTGTTTACGGTGACCACGGGCGCGCATTCCGTGCATCCGTAGCCTTCGAGCGGACGAATTCCGAAATGATCTTCAAAGGCCACGGCAATCCGCTCCGGCAATTTCTCAGCTCCCGCCATCACATATTGCAGACTGCCAAATTCTTCCGGCGTGCAGCGCCGCATGTAAGTCTGCAGAAACGTCGGCGTGGCCAGCAGAAAAGTAACCGCGTATTGGCTGACCAGCGCGCCGATCGCGCGGGAGTCCAGCGGACTGGGATGGTACACCACCCCCATTCCGATCGCCGTGGGCAAACACAGCGTCCCCGTGAAACCGAAGGAGTGAAAAAAAGGAAGAATGCCGAGAATCTTGTCGTTGCGATTCAGCATGAACACCTGATTCAGCTGGTCCACATTCGAAGCCACGTTGTAGTGCGTAAGCATCACGCCCTTGGGGTCGCCGGTGCTGCCGCTCGAAAAAATAATCGTTGCGATGTCATCGAGCGCGATCTTGCGTCTCGCCCCAACAGATTTCTCGACCAGCCGCGCCGGCAATAACCACGCAATTAGCGCTGCGGCCAGCCGTTCCAGCGTGCCGGGATTCTGCGCCAGATCTTCCAGCAGGACGACTTCCCCCGGCGGCCGCACCGGAACTCTTTCCAGAAAAGCTTTCGACGTGATCACTGTCTTCAACTCACATTGCTTCGCGCACGAGGCAAGAATTTCGTTGGAAGCCGTATAGTTGAGATTGACCGGAACTTTTCCCATCAGCAGCGCCGCCATGTTCACCAGCGCTCCCGGCACCGAGGGTGGCAGCAGAATTCCGACCATCGGCTGATCGCGCCAAACGGAGCGCAGGCGCCGCGCCAGGAAAATCGTGCGCGTCAGTGCTCCGCCGAAACTCAGCTTGGGAGTGCGGCCGTCGGCCATGGCGAAGCGGAACGGATGCCGCCGCGCCGTCTGCACAAACGAGCGATGCAGCGGCCGCATATAACGCTTGCGCGCCTTATAAGCCTCAGCTCCGAGTTCCTGCACTGCCTGCCGCGCCTGCTGCGGTCCAGTGGTCGATGGCATCGGCTTGCCAAACGTGACCGAAACCGGATACGGAATTCTCCGCGGCAGCTTCCACAAAAACCTGCCGCGTTCGAAACTGAAAATCGAACCCCACACACCGCCCAGATTTACCGGGATGATCGGCGCATCCACCCCCTTCATGATTCGCTCCATGCCTCGCCGGAAGGGAAGCATCTGCCCAATCCGCGTCATCTGGCCTTCGGGAAAAATGCAGACGACTTCCCCGTCCTTCAGGGCCTGCGTCGCCGTGCGCAGCGATTGGATCATCTCGCGCGGGCGCAGTTCAGCCGAAATTGGAATCACCTTCATGATTTTCGCGAACGGCTTCACCAGCGGATGATCGTACGAGCCTTTGAACATCAGGAAGCGAATCGGCCGGTCGATAGAAGCGATCAGCAAAACCGCGTCCACCATCGAGACGTGGTTCGGAACCAGCATCGCTCCGCCTTTGGCAGGAACGTTCTCTCGGCCTTCCAGATGAATCCGATACAAAGTGTGCGTCGCGATCCACAACAGCAACCGCAGCAGCGCATCGGGCAGCAGATAGAGCACATAGATCGTTGCCGCCACCGTAACCAGCGAAACCGAAAAGAAAATCGTGGACGGGCCGAAGTGCCAGTAATGCTGGAAGACGTAGTAAATCCCCGCCGCCCCGCCAATGCCCACGAAAGAAAGCAGGTTGGCCGCGGCGATCACTCCGCCTTTGTCTTTCTCGTCGGGACGGTGCTGAATCAGCGCATTGACCGGAACCGCAAAAAATCCCGCCGAAAATCCCAGCGCCGCCAACAGCGCCAGAACATGATTGAATGAAAGGCCCGGCCCCGAGAGCAAAATGCCGAACACGGTCATGCCGACCGATCCCAGCGGAATCAATCCATACTCCACCTTGCCGCTCGAAACATATCCCGCGGCCAGGCTGCCCAGCCCAATGCCGATGGCAACCGCGGCCTGGAGAATTCCCGAGTGCGTGGGAGTGATGTGCAGAACATCGCTCCCGTAGAAAACGATGTTGGCGGTGAGCACCGCTCCCAGAAACCAGAAATAGGTGTTACCGAGCACCGCGAGAAAGAGAACGCGATCCTTCCGAATCAGCTTTCCCTGCGTCCAAAGATCGCCGATCGGATTCGCGCGGAATTTTTTGCCCGGGTCCGCCGCCGGCACTCTGGCGATTCCCACGCTGAAGAGCAGTCCGAAGACCGCTAGACTCAGAAAAATCAGCCCCGACCACGCCTGCCGCCCGTGAAAAACATCCGCCAGCCAACCTCCCGAGAATCCTCCGGCAATCACCGCCAGAAAAGTCCCGAGTTCGAGCACTCCGTTGCCCCAGGAAAGCCGCGACTCCGGCAACAATTCCGGCAACAATCCATACTTTGAGGGCCCGAAGAGCGCGCCCTGTGTGCTCGCCAGAAATACCGCCACCATCTCCAGGTTCAGGTTCTGCCAACCCAACCCGGCGATGGCCAGGCCCATCACCGCAATTTCAAAAAACTTGGTCCAGATTGTGACGGTGCGTTTGCTGAAACGGTCGGCGAAAAACCCGCCGGTCATGGAGAAGAGAATGAACGGCAGCGAAAACAAAGCCCCTACGGCCAGCACCAGTTTGTCGCGACTTGCCCGTTCAATCCCCATCGCGAGGATGGTGTAAATCACCAGCTGCTTGAGACCGTTATCGTTGAACGCGCCCAGAAATTGCGTCGCAACCAGCGACCAAAAGCCGCGCCGCCAGGGCCCGGCGATCGCGGGATGGTTTTCTGGAGCTGAGGATGTCGGGTGCTCGACCGCGCTGGCAAAGCTCGCTTCGCTCATAGATCGTCAAAGACAGATCGTCAAAGATAGATAGACAAAGAAAAAGAGAAATCGGTAAGCTGTTGCGAATCCCACTTCACGCACATTCTGTCATGGACTTTATGCTTTTCCTATCGCAACCGTAAGAACGCTGGTTACCTCTGATTTTGCGGGGAAAGCTTCGCGCAAAAAGCCCGCGGGAAAGCTCTTGCAGGGAGGTTTGTGAGGGGAGCTTGCCGCGGAAAATGCCGCGGAAAATAAAGAGCAAGACTCCCGCCTCTGGACGTTCTAATATGGCCCCTTAAGTATTGGGGCCAACAGAACCGCGTACACACGGGAGAGTGCCACGGGTGGAGCTCCTAGTCGTACCGTTAGTTTTGTTAGTGGTGTTAATGTTGAGTGCGCCGCCGCTGGCTATTTACGCTCTTTGGCGGCAGCGCAAGCTTGGCCAGCGACTGGCCGAGCTGACCGCACTCGCCGCGAAGCAGAACGATGCTCTGCATCGTGAACTGCTCGATCTCAAGCGTCAATTAGCGGCGTTGCCACGCGTCGCAGCGCCCCCCGCCGAGCCTCGTGCCGAGCCGTCTGCCGAACCGCCGTTGCGCATTTCGGCAATCATTCCCCAGCCGGAGCAGCCTGCCCCGCCGCCATCGGTGGTCCTGAAGGGGGACGCGCCAACGCCGCCGATTCCTGTCACTCCTGCCCCAGTTGCCCCGAACACCATTCCGGTTTCAGCCGCTCCAAATGTCGGCACTCCCGGTGAACCGCAGAAACTTCCCGCGGCAGTTCCCGCACCACCCGTCGAGCAGAAGCCCGCGCCGGCGCAACCACCGGTAATTCCGCCACGACCGCCCCGGTATGTCGATGTTGCAAGGGTCCCGCTTCAGCCTCCAGTCACACCACCCCCCGCAGCCGCGCGAGTCGCTGCCCCGCCCCAGGTCGCGCCGCTTCGATCCGCCACAGCGCATGCAACCGCTCAGCAGCGGATTAAATCGGTTTCCGCGATTGAAGACGCTCTCGGCCGGAATTGGCTGAACAAAATCGGCATCGTCCTGATCGTCGTCGGCATCGCTTTTTTCGGCATTCTAGAGTTCCGCCAGCTCACGCCCGTGCTCAAGGATGTCCTGCTCTACGCCGTCTCTTTTGCATTCCTGGGTGGAGGAATTTTCGTCGAGAAGCGCGATCGCTACCGCGTGCTGGGCTACACCCTGATCGGCGGTGGATGGGCCACGCTCTACTTCACCACCTACGCGTTGAATCATGTAGCCGCCATGCGAGTAGTGCCATCGGAAGTGCTCGACCTCATCCTGATGCTCGCCGTGGCCTTCGCCATGGTCGTGCACACGCTGCGTTATCGTTCGCAGCTCGTGACCGGCCTCGCGTTCCTGCTCGGCTACTTCACCGTCACGCTCAGCCAGGACAAGATTTACAGCCTCTCCGCAGGCCTGATTCTGGCCATCGGGCTGGTCTCGATCGTCATCCGCATGGGATGGTACGAGCTCGAAATCTTCGGCATCCTCTCAAGTTTCCTCAATCATTTTTATTGGCTCTACCGTCTGCTTGGTCCCGAAGGCGCGCAGCACCAGGCCTTCCCGGATTATCACATCAGCACGCTTCTGCTCTTTTTCTACTGGCTGACCTATCGCATCTCCTACGTCGTCCGCAAGCCGAAGAATCCGTTTGAAGAGCACATTTCGACCGCAGCCGCGCTGCTTAACACGCTTCTCCTGCTCGGCGTGTTGAAGTTTCAGTCGGTGCGGCCCGACCTGGCGTGGATCGCTCTCCTGGTCGTCGGCGCAATGGAGTTCGGCTTCGGCCAGCTTCCCACGGTCAAGCGCCGTCGCGAAGCGTTTGTGGTCTTGACCGTCCTGGGTGCGGCGCTCATGGTTGCCGCCGTTCCCTTCCACTACTCGGGCAACGACGTAGCCATCCTCTGGCTGATCGGCGCCGAAGTATTCTTGATCGCGGGAGCGGTCGCGAGCGAAGTGGTCTTCCGTCGCCTCGGCCTGATCATCGGGCTGCTGGTCGCGTTTCGTCTTGCGGGCTTCGATTTCATGCAGCTCATGGCGGCCCGCCGCCTAAGCGAAAATCTATTGTTGGACGCGGGCGTGATGTTCGGCCTCTGCGCCGTCGTCTTCTACACCAACGCCCTGCTGATCGGGCGCCGCTGGCCAAAGTTTTTTCAGGATTCTCCCGACGCTCTTCTGCTCGCGCTCCATTCTTACATTGGCGGATTCGCCGCTGTCTGCTCGGTCTGGGCCCTCTGCTCGAATGATTGGACCGCTCTCGGCTTCGCCGCCATCATGCTGACCCTGGCCGCATTCCAGCGCAAGCTCCGCAACCTGCACCTGGTCGTCGAATACGCCGGCGTGATTGCCCCGCTCACCATGTTTCGCGTGTTTGCCGTCAACCTCCACACCGAGATTCTGCTGCCGGCACACCTCAGCATGCGTCTGCTGAGTCTGCCTGTTCTCGCCGTGGCGTTCTACCTGACTGCCTACCTGAACGATCGAAGCGAGAACAGCAGCGGCGACATCGACCTCAGTGTTCTCCGCGGATTATTTTCCGCCGCCGGAACTTTTCTCATCACAGCGCTGATTTATTTCGAAGTCCCCGCGCTCTGGCAGCCTCTCGCCGCAATCGCATTCGCAGTCCTCCTTCTGGAAGCTGGACATCGCCTGCCATATCGCGCGCTGACGTGGCACACGCATTCCGTCGCCGCACTCGCGGTGTTCTTTGCCGTCACCGCCGATCCTCTGGCCGCGCAGCGCTGGGGTACGATTCCCGTTCACGCGTTCGCTGCCCTGCCCGTCGTGGTCGGCGCCTACTGGATCGCAAAACGCATGCGCATCGTTCTTCCCGGCGACGCCGATCTGCGCAATGCCGAGCTACGCAATCACGACTCGCAGCAGGCTCAGGTAGCTGCCATCGCCTATACCTGGGTTGCCGCGGGTCTGGTCGTGTGGGGCCTGAATGAAGCGCTGTCCGCAGCCTGGGTGGCCGTCGGCTGGATTATTTTCGCCGTAGCGCTCGCCCATTCTACTCGCTGGATTCGCTATCGCCATCTCGCCTGGCAAGCCGACGCCGTCGCGCTTCTCGCCATCGCTCGCACCTACACCTACAACTATGCGTTCGACATAGACTTCTGGCCCCACATCTCGGTGCGCCTGCTGACGGTTGTCATCGTGTCTGCCGGCCTCTACTCCATTTCGCGCAAGCCCATTAGGCTCAATGAACCGTATGCCCGAATCTCGCCGTTCCTCATCAGCGCCGCCGGCACGGCTCTACTCGCGTTGCTGGCGTGGTATGAATCTCCCGCTGGCTGGCTGGCCGCGGTGTGGGCCTCGTTCGCTCTAGTTCTCGCGCTCGTAGATCGCCGCTTCAAGCTCGACGAGCTTGGCTGGCAGGCACACGCGCTCGCGGCCCTCACCATGCTGCAAAGCGTCACCGTGAATCTTCACGTCACCGATATTTGGCACGGCGTCGGCGTGCGTCTTCTGTCGCTCTCCATCGTCGCCCTGATCTTTTACGCGCTGTCGTACCTGGCCCGTCTGCCACAGGAGTGGCGCCAGCGTGAGTTCCATCACATTTATTCCTGGGCCGCATCCGCGCTGGTATCGTTGCTGGCGTGGTACGAATTGCCGGCGCTCAGCGTGGCCGTCGGCTGGGCCGTGTTCGGTTTGCTGCTGTTCGAATTCGGACTGGTGCGCCGCATCCGCCAGTTCCGCTTCCAAGCGTACGTGGCGCTCAGCGCCGCGTTCGCCCGCATCTTCTTCGTCAACCTCACAGCCGGCGATCCCGGAAACTTCTGGAGCGATCGCACCTATACCGTGCTGCCCATCGCGCTCATCATCTTTTTTGTCTACTCACAATTGGAAACGGACGAAAAGAGCGCGCAAGACGACCAGCGCCTGCACTTCAACGAACTCCTTGCCTGCCTCGGAACGGGCAGCATCGTCGCTCTGCTCTATTTCGAGTTCACGCATGTCTGGGTGGTGACCGCCTGGGCCGCGGTGGTCTTCATTCTTCTGGGCGTTTCTCTGTGGCTGGAACGGCCAAAGGCGGCTCCACAAATGGATTCGAAAATCGACGGCGCGAAAATCGACAGCCCGAAAATGCTCCGTCCAAAACCAGACCGCCCCATTTTTCTTTATCAGGCCCTGCTTCTCACCGTCGGCGCCTGCGCTCGCGGCATCGTCCACAATCTTTTCGGCGCCAGCTATTTCACCGCCGGCAACTGGTCCGGACGCTACGCCGTACTCGGCTCGGCCGTGGCCGTGCTGTTTCTATGCCTGCCTTTCGCTTTCAGACTGCGCGATCGCTACCGTGAAAAGCCGCCTGGCGGACGAATCGCCAGTTTGTTCGGCCCGATCATCAAACATCCCGAGCAGATCCTCTTCTTCGCGCCGGTCGCCCTGCTGACTATCCTGCTCGCTCTCCAACTGCGCGCTGGCATGGTCACCGTGGGCTGGGGCATCGAAGGTTTTCTGATTCTGCTCGGCGCATTCGCCATCAACGAGCGCAGCTTCCGCCTGACCGGACTCATCCTTCTGCTGGCCTGCTTCGCTAAAATCGTTCTCATCGATATGTGGCGACTGGAAGCGCGTGACCGTTACATCACGCTGATCATGGTGGGTGGCGCAATCTTGCTCGCATCCTTCCTCTACACACGCTACAGCGAAAAGATTCGCCAATATTTATGAAGCGCTCCGCCGCGTTCCTCGTTGTATTGCTCGTAGCCCTCGCGGCGCTTTACTACACCCAGCGGCATCAGCGGCCCATCGCGGTTTCCGCCAACGCCGTCATCGACATGGTCGCCGACGCGCAACGCGACCTCACCCGCACCCCCATGCGCTTCACGCGTTTCTCCGACGACGAAGAAATCGCCATCGGCAACGAACTCGCCCAGCACTACGCCGTTACCGTTCAACTCACCGCCGAAGAACGCGCCTACGAACATTACATCCAGCGCGTAGGTTTCGCGCTGGGGCAGCGCGCACATCGCCGTCTGCCGTATTCCTTTCATCTTCTGCCCGACAGCAATCTGATGAATGCCTTCTCCCTGCCCGGCGGCCACGTCTACGTCGGAGAAGGCCTGCTCAACCTGATGACCAGCGAAGATCAGCTGGCGTTCATCCTCGGTCACGAAGTCGAACACATCGATCACTATCACTGCGTCGAGCGCGTGCAGGTGCAAGCGCACCTCAAGAATCTGCAGCTAGAAGTCGTCGGCGCTCTCGTGCAAATCCCGCTTCAGATCTGGGAAGCGGGCTACACCAAGGACGAAGAACTCGAGGCCGATCGCGAAGGCCTTCGCCTCGCGGTTCTCACAGGCTACTCGCCCTATGGCGCCGTCACCCTGCTTGAAAAGTGCGCTAGGCTGCACGAAGAATACGTGATTCACGCCCACAGCCCCGGGCAGGAACTGTCGGAACTCGCCATGCAAAGCCTGGAAGGCTACTTCCGCTCCCACCCCATGCCCTCCGAACGCCTGGCGCAAGCCCACCAGCTCATCGCGCAAAACGGCTGGCAAGACCGCACGGCGCAGAAACCTTTTCTTGTCGAATACGAAGTGCACAACGGCGAGTACGTGCGATGATGCCGGCTGAAAAAAACCGCCAAAGGCAGGCGGTGACGTGGAAGAACGGCTTTTCAGCGCCGCGTGTGCGATCAAGAATGCAGCCGGACTTTAGCCCTGAGGTCCTCGCTCATGTCCAGCCGCCGATGATTTACGAGAAAGGGTTTCTAGTGTTGCCGCCCCACATACCACGGAGCACTCACCGTAAATATCCGTTCATTCCCCCGCGCCAGCAGCACCCATTCCAGAAGACGCCCCCGCTGATTGTGAAGGAAATATTCATACCACCGGTCCTCCACGAGTTCCGGAATGACCACCACGATGCTGCGCGTAGGATTCTGTTTCGAAACATCAAGAACGAATTGCACAATCGGAACAATCACGAAGCGATACGGCGACGGCAAAATATGCAACTTAGGTGGCTCCTTGCCCGCCGCGCGGAAAGGTTGCTCCACGTAGTGATCCCAGTCTTCCTGCAGCAACTCAGAATGCTCGCTGGGGTCAACGTGCAAGGCAATCACTTCCGGAGAAAGCCGCGCCGCAAATTCGATTCCCAGCCGCGTGATGTTGCTCCAGCGATCAATCGCGATCACCGCAATCGGAGGCTGGTCCAACCCTGCCGCATCGACCGCCACCCTGCAACTGGTCATCATTTTCACCGCATGGTAGTGGCGCCGAACCACTGTAAATAAAGTAATCGTCACTGGTATGAAGAGCAGCGTAATCCATGCGCCTTCCACAAACTTCGCAACCAGCACCACGCAGGTAGTCACTCCGGTGACCAGGGCGCCCAGTCCATTCACCAGCGTGCTCTTCAGCCAATGCGCTCCCCGGCGCCGCCACCAGTGCATCACCATGCCAGCTTGTGAGAGCGTGAAAGCCAGGAACGCGCCGACCGCATAGAGCGGGATGAGTCGATCCGTAACCCCGCCGAAAAGAATGAGCACGCCGCCGCACAGCACCGCGAGAATAACGATGCCGTAGGTATAAACCAGCCGCCTGCCGCGATACCCAAAAACATGCGGCAGATAATTATTCTGTGCGATGGCGCGGCAGAGCCGCGGAAAATCCGCGAAGGCAGTGTTCGCGGAAAGAGAAAGAACCACAAGAATCGATCCCATGGTCAGATAATAAAAAACGCCCTTGCCGAAAACCGCGCCGGTGAGCAGCGAGAGCACGCTCTGGTAGCCGGGCGCGCCCGGATCGGTGGCCGCGATTCCGTAGACTCTGACGAGATAAGAAATTCCTGCCAGCATCACCGCGAGCAGAAAAATAATCACGGTGAGCGTGCGTTGCGCATTCTTCACCGTGGGTTCTTTAAATGCTTTCACCCCGTTGCTCACCGCTTCCACTCCGGTCAACGCCGTGCACCCGCTGGCGAAAACCTTGAGCAGCAGCCAGTAGCTCACGGCCGCCGTCACCGGCGGAGCAGGCGGCAGCGCCACGGCCGGCGTCGGGTGCCCGCCGCTCACCAGCACCCGCACGATCCCTCCGGCAATCGTGATCAGAATCGTGCCCACAAAAAGATACGTAGGAATTGCAAACGCCGTCCCCGCCTCGCGCACGCCGCGCAGATTGAGAATGGTGATCACGATCAAAATCCCCACGCAGAGCGAAACCGTGTGCGGCAGCATCGACGGAACCGCCGAGATCAACGCTCCCACTCCCGCGGAAATACCCACCGCTGCGGTCAGGATGTAATCCGCGAGCAGCGCCGCCGCCGCCAGCAATCCCGCTGGCGCGCCCAGGTTAAATCGCGCCACCGTATAAGATCCGCCACCCGAGGGATACGCGGCGATGGTCTGCCGGTAGGAAAAATACACGATCACCAGCAAGGTGATAATGGCCGCGCTGATGGGTACGATGTAGTGAACGCCCAGCAGCCCCAGGGGGATCAGAAGACTCAGCGCCGCTTCCGGGCCGTAGGCCGCGGAACTCAGCGCATCGAGACCAAAAATCGGAATGCCCTGCGTCGGACCGATCTGCTCGGCGCGTTCGTCGCTGGTCGAGATGGGTTTCCCCACTACGAGATCAAGAATGTTCATTGGCGATCGTGTCCCGCGCGATTCCGGCTTTCCCCTGTGTCCCCCGTGTCCGGAGCCTGCCTTGAGCGAAGTCGAAGGGTGGTGAGCGAATTAAGGACACTCTCCACGGACCAGTCCCCAAGCGCGACCCGCTCAGACTTGATATCATGGATCGTTCTCTTCTGGTATGTGAATCGTAGGGCAGCGATCCGGCACTTCCGCTGTCTGCCTGCCACGAAATTCCAGAAACTAAAATCCAGCTCAGGAGTCCGCCCATGTCCGCACCCAGCCGCCGTCCCGAAATTCGCCGGCGCCGTACCCGCAACGAAAAAATCGTCCACCTGCGCAAGCGCCTGGCCGCCGCCAAAACCGACGCCGATCGCGACCGCTACACCGCCAAGCTGCACAAACTCTCTGTCGGTTCTCCCGGCCAGCCGCTGCTCAAGTAGGATCCCTCCCTCGAGCGTCCGCGCGCGTGAGGATGGTCTACTTCGCGTCACGAACGAGCGCGCGACCTGAGGGTACCGAGGAAGAGCGGCACTTCAGCGCCGCGTCTAGCCTCCAGAGTCAAAGCGGGCTTCAGCCCCGGCGGTTTTCTTCTCGGTCGATAGCGAGCTTTCAACCAGCTAGGCCACACCGCTGCTGAGTTTCTCCGCTTCGCTTGAAGGAGATCTTGGGCTCGGTTGTTCGCCGCTTCCCGCCCCGCCGACCTGCCGGTAAACCTCCAAAATTCGCCGCACCGATTTTTCCCACGAAAATTTTCCCGCCTGCAGGTAGCTGCGTTCCTTCATCCGCTCGCGCAACCCCTGATCGAGCAGCACCCTATGCAATGCCCGCATGATTTCAAACACGTTCTCCGGATTCACCAGCACCGCCGCGTTGCCCACCACCTCGGGCAACGACGACACGTTCGATGTTACAACCGGCGTCCCGTGCGCCATCGCCTCCAGCGGAGGCAGTCCGAATCCTTCATACAGCGACGGAAACACAAATATCTTCGCCGAGTCATAGAAAATTCTC
>Ga0209006_10000623_pt1 | contig 32783 bp, 30 predicted proteins | sample JacPin_JW_Ref_O2_FD_188567 | JGI IMG/M metagenome (GOLD analysis project Ga0209006, IMG submission 188567) | Forest soil microbial communities from Algoma, Ontario, Canada - Jack Pine, Ontario site 1_JW_Ref_O2 (SPAdes) (version 2) | ecosystem: Environmental > Terrestrial > Soil > Boreal... | reverse complement strand
ACTGATAGCGCCCGAGCCTTGGTCTGGCGTTCGCGTTCCCGCGATGCCTTGACCTTCAGCTTCGAGAGATAGTCGCCGCCGACGGTATCGGGCAGCTCAATATCGATCATGGCTTCGCGCAGGGAGCCATCGCGCACGATCAGCTTGATGTGCATTTCAGACTTGCCGCGGAGCCTTTCGACGCTTTGACCAAAAGCGCGCCGGTTGACCCGGACGGCCTGGCGCAGGGCTTCGTCGCTATCGAAAACGGTGCCAAATTTGAAGGGGAGGACTGTGGAATTGCGGAAGGAGTTACTGACGACTCGGGCGTGCTCGATGGCGGCTTTCTGGTCCAATCCGCCCGCCGAGGGCTCATATTCGCTAACCACCACGGCAAATTCGCCGCTGGGATAGCTCAAAACCGCAGCACCATTCACACCTTGAACACCTTCTAACAGAAAAGGGCGGCGAGTGCGGGTTCCATTAGGGAGGGTTTGATGCTCAGTCAGACAGTACGCGTACCACGCCATGTGAACTCTCCGAACCGGGATGGAGGCGGACTTGGCCGTCTCTCGTCGAGTTTTGCGCCAAAGCTTGTACAGCGAATAGTGGAAGTTGGATACCGGGCGGTACAGGGTCAACTTAACAGGGAGAGCTTTTTATAGTCGCGCTTCCCTAGTTGCATATTACTTTGGGCACGTTGAAAAATGCAACTTTTTCTTTTCGTAAGGCATCGTTGGCTTTCATTTTCCACCGGAGATGCCATTTGGAGGGCGATTTCCACGTTCTTGGAGGGCTAAAAGAACAACGCGAAGCATTTCGTCCCAGGGAGCGGGCTTGCCGGTCCAGATTTCGAACTGCCGGGCGGCCTGGTGGACGAACATTTCAATGCCGGGAATGATCTGCGCGCCCCGCTCTTTGGCTAGTTTCAGAAGCCGGGTTTCGACCGGATCGTAAACCATATCAAAGACATAGCGGGTATTGATTTCTTTATCCTGCAGCGGAGTTTCGCGCGTGTTTCCCATGCCCACCGGAGTGGCATTGATGATCACATCGAAGGCCAGCTTCTTGAGATCGGCGCGCTTCACCAGCCGGGCGTGGGCCTGGTGAGCCAATTTTTTGGCTGGAGCGAGGCTGCGGTTCAGAATGTAAACTTCCGATCCGCGTTCTTTTAGGCCGAAAACGGCGGCTCGTGCTGCGCCACCCGCGCCAAGCACCAGAATCTTCGCCTTTTCCAGGGTACTCAGGCGGCGTTCGAGCGGGCGGACGATTCCGGAAGCGTCGGTGTTGAAGCCGTAAAGCTTGCCATCCTGCGCACGGACGACCGTATTGCAGGCGCCAATCTTCGTGGTGTGCGAGTCCGTGTTGTCGAGATGAGGCAGAATCGCCTCTTTGTACGGCATGGTCACACTGAGGCCGTGGATGGGTACTTCACGGACGCAGGTCAGCAGATCTTTCAGCGTTTTGGCATGGAGCGCCAGATAGACCGCATTGACGTTCTCCCGGCGGAAGGCGGCGTTCATGATCGCTGGGGATAGCGAATGGGTAATGGGGTCGCCCACGACGGCGTAAACGCGCGTGGCGGCATCCACCTGCTCAATGCGGTAAACATTGCGCAGCTCTTGCGACGATACCTGTCCGGCGGCGGTTTCTTGGCCGCTTCCTGCCGAGGCGAAGGTAAAGGCGCTCCCGGCGCGCAGGCCAAGAACTCGGCTGATGAGGCCTTGCTCGCCCATGCACATGCTGACCAGGGAGGTCCGGTCGCCTTCGCGGCCGAGGAATTTGATCATCTCGACGTTGTCGGCGAGCGTGGTTGCGGTGCTGACCAGCTTGTAATAGTCGGCCGGGTACGCCCGCATTTTTTCCAGCGTCTCGTCGAGCTTCTTCGTGGCGCGGAAGTCGTGGAAAGAGAGGATCAGGCCGGCGCGAGTCCTGAGCTTTAAAAGTTGAGCTGGCTTGCATTTGCCGGCGGTCTGCAACTCCACATCGACCAACTGACACCCTACTCCGGCGGCTTTGCCCAGAATGTCGAGCTGCGAGGCGATTGATCCGCGAAACTTTCCGCCGCTTGTAGCCCGGCGGCAGGTTGCGATCACGATGGTTCCAGGGTGGGATTCGGTGAAGCGCTTGATGCGGGGAATCGCCAACGCGGGTTTCGAAAGATAGTCTAACCTGAACTCCAGAAAGGAGTTATCGCGGGCCAGTGACTCGGCCTTTTCGATCAGCTCATTCGGGTCGGAGCCAATGACGGCCACACACACCCTGGGTAATCGCAGGGGGAGCAGGCGCGGCATGTATCCGGGAGCGGAGTTCATCGTGTGCACTCCATTCCGACAGTACAACTGTAGCGGAATGAACGGCGCATTATTACAGGGGCGTAATTCTTTATGCAACAGGCGATTAGTGATTGGAAGGAAAAAACTTGCCTGAGGTGCGCCACACCCTCGTAACCTTGACCCTCCCCTGCCTGCTTGTTACCTTCCGGGCTGAGGCATTGTGTCTCCAGTACTTAATTGAGGGAGAGAGTCGCGTGCACTTTCATCCCGGAGGTAACATGAAGAAAACAGGACTTTTAGTATTATTGCTGGCCACGGCCGCATGGGCTCAATCGGGCGCGGACGGTGCGGCAAATGATGCTCCGCAGGGTACGCTGCCGACTTCGGCGAGCTTTCCCAGCGAGCGGGTGCAGACCCCGACCTATGCCGACATGTATTGCGCCGGCTTCATCAGCAGACAAATGCTGCCTGACGCCAATTGGGTGATGGGCGGACTGCAGACGCCGAGCACGACCAAATTTACCCGCGGCGACATGGTTTATTTGCAGGGAACCGGCTATAGCACGGGCGCGGAATATGAAATCGTGCGCGCGTTGAGAGATATCGATGAGTATGAAGTGTACCCCGGCGAGAAGAAACTGCTGAAGGCAACCGGGCAGCCCTACGAGGAAGTCGGGCGCATCCGCATCATCGATACGCGCCAGAAGACGGCGATCGCGCAGATCGAATACGCGTGCGACGGCGTCAACCCGGGAGATACGGCGATTCCGTTCGCCGAGAAGCCGATCGTTCAGTTCCACACTCCGGTTCACTTCGACCGCTTCCTGCCCGCCGGAAGCAGCAAGGTGACCGGACGGATTGTGATGGGTAAGGATTTTGATTCGCAGCTGGGTACTGGACACAAGGTTTATCTGAACGTGGGTGCGGCCCAGGGCGTGAAAGTCGGTGACTACTTCCGCGCAGTGCGTGGATACGACGCTGACCTGGCCGATCCTGTCGATTCGCTCTCCTTCAAAGCCGCGATTGCTGAAGACACGCAGTTGAAGTCGCCCTCAGTCGATCCGAAGCTTTGGACGAAGTCGAACGGTCCGGTGATTCACGTGCGGGATCTGCCCCGGCGTTCGGTGGGAGAAATCGTGATCCTCAGCGTAACCAACACCACGGCAACTGGAATGGTGGTCTTTTCGATGGAAGACGTACACGCCGGTGACGTTGTGGAATTGGATCAGGTGAATTAGTTCGAGTTGCGGTAACGGACGCAGTCAAAAGCCGGGGACGGGAAACCGTCCCCGGCTTTGTTTTTATGGCCAGTCTCATGATGACAAAGCGCGCAAATCTTTTCGCAGACGGCCGGAGTCGCCGCTTTCGAGAAGTCCCTCGATTGCGGCGTGAGTGCTCCGCCAGACGGGGACGGCGCGCGCAAGCAAGATCCTTCCCTTTGGTGTCAGCATCATCAGACGGCTACGACCGTCCTCCGGGTCCATTGCAATTCTGACCAGGCCGCGGCGTTGTAATGGTTTGAGGGCAGCGGTCAAGGTCGTCCGATCCATCGCCAGCAGCGACGCCACAGAGGCCATTCCGGGCGCTTGGGGGCGATTCAGAGACATCAGGAGCGAGAATTGACCGTTGGTGAGGCCGAGCGGACGCAAGGCGTCATCGAAGCGCCGGGCCAGCGCCCTCGCCGCCCGCTGCACATGAAGGCAGAGGCAGGTGTCTCGGACCAGCAGGGTCGTCTGAAATGAAGTCTTGGGCAACGCGTAAATTTTAATGCGAACGGGCTCTCGCCACAGCCAATATTTGCTTAAATAGATTGATATCAACATAATTTACAGCGCTGGTTTAGAAAACTGGTAACGAACAGCTTGTCGGGGCGTCTATTTCGTCAACGTCGAGTTTGTTGAGCGTCCGAGGAGGAGTCGATGAAGGGGAAGAAGGACAGCTTCCGAGTACTGTTAATCTGCGCGATGATTCTGTTAGTCAGCGCGGCGTGGCCTGCGCAAGCGCAAGAGGGCAAATATCCGAGCATGGCGTCCCTCGATCAGTACCTGATCGCCGATCGGGACGCCGAGATAGCTCTGGCTAGAAGCGCCGCTCCGGCTTCCGTTGCACGCGACGCCAAGGTTCTCGTGCTCGGCCGGCATGGTTATGAAACGGGGGCCGAAGGAACCAATGGTTTCGTCTGCGTCGTGGACCGCTCATGGATGCTGCCCTTCGACAATCCGGAATTCTGGAACCCGACGGTACGCCTGCCGTTCTGCCTCAATCCTCCGGCGGTGCGCTCGATCCTGCCACTCACCATCAAAGAAGCCGAGTGGGCGTTAGCGGGAATGACGAAGTCTCAGCTCTTTGACCGTACGAAGGTTGCATTTGACAGCAATGAACTTCCGCTGCCGGAGCCGGGATCGATGTGTTTCATGATGTCGAAGCAACAGAACTTTGGGCCCAAGTTCGGCAATGCCGATTCCCACCTGATGTTTTGGTTTCCGCAGAAAGATCACGTGAATTGGGGAGCGGAATTCCCCGGTGTTCCGGTCGACGTGCATCAATATTCCCCGCAGCCGATCACCGAATTCGCGATTTCGGTGTCGAAATGGTCGGATGGGACGCCGGTTCCATTAGATTGAAGCCGTGCCGGGCATTGCTTGAGCGGCGCAAACGCAGGTGAGCGTTCTGGTCGATACCCCGATCTGGTCTCTAGCCTTACGTCGCAAGACCAGGGATCTTTCCAGCCATGATCAAAGGATCATTCTGACGTTGCAGAAACTCGCCCAACAGGGGGAAGTGCAACTGCTTGGGATGGTTCGCCAGGAAATGCTTTCCGGGGTAAGAGACGAGCGGCGATTCCTTATAATCCGCGACAGGCTGCGCGCTTTTCCAGACGTCAGTGCCCGAGCCTCCGGATTTCCAAGAGGCAGCCAGCTTAAGTATCCGGTGCCGTCGGGCAGGCTTACGAGTTCGACGGTCGATATTTATGATCGCCGCTGTTGCCTGCGCAACGGATGGCAGATTTTCAGTACTGATGCCGATTTTTTTCACTTCGCGAAAGTAGTTCCAATCCAGCTATTCGTTTTGCCGAGAGAGCCGCGGCGGTTGCAATAGGCCAGGGTTCATTTCTCGCCAAACACCTCTGCCGTAAATGCTTCGATCTTGGCTCCCTTCTGCCAGGCGTCGGAGGGCAAGCCCGCTTTGCGGCAGGTCTGTTCGAGAAAGGTAGCGCGATCCCAGGTACGCTCGACGGGGACCTGCGGCAAGAGCAGCCCGCGGCGTCCCAGCATCGTGATCAGCAGGCCGTGACGGCCGATTTCGATCTCTTCAGACGCGATTGCCTTTGGCGGCGAGAGAATGCTCAATTCAATTTGCAGATGCGGAGCTTCTTCGCGAGTCACTGGAGTGAAGCGCGTGTCCTCAAAGGCCGCGGCTCGCGCCGTTTCCGCCACAGCACGGTAGACCGGATTGATGGGAAGCACGACCCCAACGCATCCGCGAAGGTCGCCGCGCAGATAGAGCGAAGTGAATACGCCGCGAGGCTCGGCGAAATGCGGGTTAGGAGGATCAAGAGAGAGCGGACGATTTTCGAGGGAGGAGAGAACAGAATCGTGCGCGAGACGAAGCAATGACGCCCGCTCATCCGGCGAAAACTCGCCGGTGGAATCTTCGGCAAAGCGTTGAGTCACGAGATTAGGTGGAAGCGGCGCGGTCCGCTTGCGGCGGGGCGATGGGCTTGCGCCGGCTCAGGATGAAGGCGCGGCGGCGGCGCTTCACCACGCGGCGATCGATCTTGGACCAGAAGGCCACGAAATAGTCGACGGCAGAGGCCAGCGATACGCACACCATGAACCAGATGGCGACCGTCGCGATCCAGTGAACGGGCAGGAAGTATGAACCGTAGACCGGCCATTCCTTCCAGCGGTGGTCGAGAATCACAGCCACCACACTGACGATCTGCACGACCATTTTGAACTTGCCGAGGTCGCTGGCTTCGATAGTGAACCCCTCGGACGCTGCGATGGAGCGCAGGCCACTGACCAGAAATTCACGGCCAATCACAACGATCGCGACCCATGCGGGAACAAGGCTGGGATTGAGCTGAACCAAAACGATGAAGGCAGCCGCGATCAGAAGCTTGTCGGCAATCGGATCGAGCAGAATGCCCATGGTTGTGATCTGCCCGCGCTTGCGGGCAAGATAACCATCGATGCCATCCGTCATCGCGGATGCGATGAACAACGCCGATGCCAGTAGTTCTTTTTCGCCTGTGGCGCTGCTGAAGCGTGAGCTGGAAAGAATCCAGATCAGCAAAGGAATGCTGGCGATGCGGGTCAACGTGATGGAATTGGGCAGGTTCACGCGAACGTACAGCTCCACAGCTCAGGTTAAATTGATTATGCTCCCGGCAGGAAGGGAACGCAATGCACGGGAGGCTCGAAAGGTAAAAAGTTAACCACAGGGGCATAGAGAAGAATTAGGAGTTCTCTCGTGCCCGCTGTGGTCGGAGGTTTCGCCCAGCTATTTCGCGGCCGCAGGCTTGACCTGGTGAGCAATGATCGAGTCTTTGATCTTGTCGTAGGTGCCCTGCGGAATGATTTTTTTCTGCACCAGTTCGTTCTTGGCGCGATACGGACGCCCGTCGATGATCTTCTGCGAGTAGGCGTCGCCGATGCCGGGCAGCGCTTTGAGCTGATCTTTTGTGGCCGTGTTGATATCGAGTTTTTCGCTGGCCGCCATGGCGGACTGCGTCGCGTTGATCTCGGGCGCGTTACCGCCGGGCTCGCTGGCCTGGGCTGCCGAAGCCATGCCTCCGACCAGGGACAGCGCGAAGACTAGTACGGCAATCTGCGCCATCAGTTTTTTCTCAATCGATCTCCTGCGTCCTGATTTCATCGGTTCTCCTTTTTCAACGTAGCTAGGGTGAGTAGTTTTACGCGTAAATGCCCCGCTGCCGGATAGTGTACGCCACGCGATCGATCGCCAGCATGTACGCAGCGATACGGTTGTTCACATGGTGCGTCTCGGCGTAGCGAACCACATCGTCGAACGACGACTTCATGATGGTCTCGAGCTGCTCGTTGACCACCGATTCCTTCCAGAAATATCCCTGGCGATCCTGCACCCACTCGAAGTAGGAAGTTGTCACGCCGCCGGCATTGGCCAGAATGTCAGGGATTACGAACACGCCCTTATCGCTGAGCACATCGTCGGCCGCGGAAGTGGTGGGGCCGTTTGCGCCCTCGGCAAGAATGCGGCACTTCACGCGGTCCACATTGCGGGTGGTGATGACGTTTTCGGTCGCGGCCGGAATGAGAATTTCGCACTCGGTAGTCAGCAGTTCCGCGGCGTCATATTTCTCGGCGCCGGGGAAGCCGTGAACGGTGCCGTTTTTCTGGCGGAACTCGACCAGAGCTTTCAGATCCAGGCCGTTTTTGTTGTAAAGGCCGCCGCCGACTTCGGCGATGCCGATCACTTTGTATCCAGCTTCGTGCATCAGCTGGGCGGCGTTGGAGCCGACGTTGCCGAATCCCTGCACGATCACACGGGCCCGCTCGCGATCGATTCCCAGCTTTTTGCAGGCTTCATCGCAAACGATCATCACGCCGCGCCCGGTTGCTTCACGGCGTCCACGCGAGCCTCCGATGTTAATCGGCTTGCCGGTTACGACGGCGGTCACCGTCTGCCGCATGTGCATGGAGTAGGTGTCCATCATCCACGCCATGACTTGTTCGTTGGTATTCACGTCGGGTGCGGGCACGTCTTTTTCGGGGCCGATGAATTCGATCAGCTCAGCCGTGTACCGGCGGGTCATCCGCTCCAACTCGCCCATCGACATTTTGTGCGGATCGCAGATCACGCCACCCTTGGCTCCGCCGAAAGGAATGTTGACCACGGCGCATTTCCATGTCATCCAGCTGGCCAGGGCGCGCACTTCGTCGAGCGTGACGTCGGGCGCATAACGGATGCCGCCTTTGGCGGGACCGCGCGCGATGGAATGCTGCACGCGGAATCCGGTGAAAACTTCGAGGTGGCCGTCATCCATCGAGACAGGAATGTGGACGATCAGCTCCCGGTTGGGGTATTGCAGGACCTTCCAGAGCCCCTCATCGAGGTTCAGCTTTTGGGCGGCCAGGTTGAAGCGGGCGCTTTGTGACTCCCACGGATTTGATTCTTTATCCACATGCGGGTCAGTGGTCAATGTCGTCATAAAAGTCTTCTCCGGAATGATTGCAGATCAGAAGTGAGGGCCAGGATTGTGTGTCTATCGTTCACGGCTGGGCGATTCTGGGCCACGCGAGGGCAAACGTTCCGAGTATATGGCCGCTCCGGCAGGGACGCAAGCCGGGTGGGTTAGTGCAGATGGTTCAGAATGGAATCTTTACCAAGGTGGAACAGTCTTGCTTTAGGAAGCGTTGTCGGCCGCCAAGGATCGATTCAAATGAATTTCCATGCCTTCCGATGCGGCGCGTACCTTGGGATAGTAGTTGCGTGCATCCTGCACGACTTTGTCAACGATCTCGTCGGTGTGGTCGGGATCGTGATGATAAAGAATCAGTTCCTTCGCGCCGCTTTCCATGACCACGTTGACGGCTTCGCGCCAATGGCTGTGTCCCCACCCGCGGCGGCGCGCCTCGTACTCTTCGGGAAGATACTGTGCGTCGTAGATCAGGATGTCGGCGCCTTCGGCCAGCTTGCGCACGTTCTTGTCGAAGTGTGCGTCGCCCGGTTCGTTATCGGTTGCGTAGACCAGGACTCCATCTTTGGTTTCGAGGCGGAATCCGAGGCAGCCTTGCGGATGATTCAGGTAAGCGGTTTTAATCTTGATGCCATCGTCCATGGGCAGGCATCCGTTTTCGATGTCGTAAAAATTGCGCTTGGCTTTCATCTGCGCCAGATCGACAGGGAAGTACGGAGCGGCCATCTGCTCGGCCATAACCTGCTCCAGACGCCGTGTGCGGCAGGACGAGTGGAAGATGAACTGGCTGCCCGAACTCGCGTAGAGCGGGCGAAAAAACGGCATGCCCTGAATGTGGTCCCAGTGAAAGTGCGAGACGAAAACATGCGCCTGCAGCGGCCGGCCGGCGAATTCGCGCTCCAGTTCGTGCCCCAGAACGCGGAAGCCGGTGCCGCAATCAAAAATGAAAATCTGATCTCCCAGGCGCACTTCGACGCAGGAGGTGTTGCCTCCGTAACGCAGATTCTCGGCCTGTGGAGTGGGCGTGGAGCCGCGCACGCCCCAAAATTTCACTCGCATAAAGTTCGCCGCTGCGATTGATTTCCGACCGCAGTCGTTGTCCGGTCCCTATATTCCATGCATTGCTCAGCGAGCCTGTTTTGCGCACACTCAATTCCAGTATGCCGGCGCAAAAGCCTCACAATACACGGGATATCTTCGATTCTAGTCATCGGTAAGAGTCCAACAAGGTGACGAAAGTTTGCCGGCTTGGGAGGGCGTAGAGCTGACTACGGAGGCAAGGAGACGCGGAGAAGACCAAACGCCGGGCAAAATCTTCTTTCCCGTGGGCTTTCAAAGTCACAAGGTTTTCTCCGTGGCTCCTGGTGAGAACGAACCAAGATGTAAGTTGCCGTTTCGTTCTGTTGACTTGCCATCACGCCCCACCTAACATGGCGCGACAGCATGATCGGACAGACCATCTCGCACTACCGAATTGTCGAAAAGCTGGGCGGCGGCGGGATGGGGGTGGTCTACAAGGCCGAAGATTTACGCCTCCATCGGTTTATCGCCCTGAAATTTCTGCCCGATGACGTTGCCCGCGACCCGCAGGCCCTTGTCCGCTTCCAGCGCGAAGCCCAGGCGGCTTCCGCGCTGAACCATCCCAACATCTGCACCATTCACGATATCGGCGAGGAGGATGGTAAGGCGTTTATCGCCATGGAGTTTCTGGACGGCGTAACGCTGAAGCATCGCATCGCCGGGCGCCCGATGGAAACCGACGAGATTCTCTCGCTGGCCATCGAAATCGCCGATGCCCTCGATGCCGCCCACGCCAAGGGCATTGTGCACCGCGACATCAAGCCGGCAAATATTTTTGTCACCGAGCGCGGCCACGCCAAAGTTCTCGACTTCGGACTGGCCAAGGTCGCGGCTGCCGCGGGTTCCTCCAGCCAGATTGCCTCGGCCAACACGATGACGGGCACTCTTGAAGACCCGCACCTGACCAGTCCCGGTTCGACTTTGGGCACAGTTGCTTACATGTCGCCGGAGCAGGCCAAAGGCAAAGAACTCGACGGGCGCACCGATCTGTTCTCCTTCGGCGCGGTGCTGTATGAAATGGCGACTGGAACCTTGCCATTCCGCGGAGACACATCTGCCCTGATTTTCAACGCGATTCTGGAGCGCGCGCCGACTCCCGCGATCCGCCTCAATCCCAATCTTCCGGCAAAGCTCGATGACGTGATCAATCGCGCGCTCGAGAAAGACCGCGAGCTGCGTTACCAGAGCGCAAAGGAGATGCGGTCTGAGTTGATGCGCGTGAAGCGCGATACAGATTCCAGCCGGCAAATGCCAGTCGCGACTTCCGAGGCCGCGATTTCTTCCGTATCAGTCCCTGCCGTGCAGCCCTCGGGCAGTTCCGCCGTGGTCACTGCGGCGAAGCAACACAAAGTGGGCCTCGGCATCGGCAGTGTGATCGTGCTCCTGCTGGTCGCGGCCGCGAGCTACGGAATTTACGCGCTGCTCTCCCGTACGCGTCCTACGCCCTTTCAGAATTTTTCCGTCAGCAAGGTTACCGAAACTGGCAAGAGCACTCTGGTTGCCATCTCTCCTGATGGCAGATACGTCCTGAGCGTCATCGCCGACAATGGCCGGCAAAGTCTGTGGCTGCGCAATGTTCCCACCAACAGCAACACACAGGTCGTGCCTCCAGCAGCGGCCAGCTATCTCGGCCTGCGGTTTTCTCCTGACGGCAACTACCTGTATTTTGTGCGCGCGGAGACTGGCAGCAATTCGATCCATTTTCTTTATCGCGCTCCCGTGTTGGGGGGCACTCCCGAGAAGCTCGTCACCGATATCGACACAGGCGTGTCGTTCTCTCCCGATGGCAAAAAGATCGTATACATGACCGGGAACTCCCCCAAAACCGGCCAGTACCGGGTCACGATCCATTCGTTGGAATCCGGCGAGGAAAAGCAGTTGGCCACTGGTTCCATGAGCGAGGTGCTCCGGGATCCCGTCTGGTCGCCGGATGGCAAAACCATTGTTTGCGTAGCCAGCCAACCGGGAACTGCGCTCTCCGGCCTGGTGGCCATCGATCCAGAAACCGGCAAGCGCAACTTATTTGTTACCGACGACAGACTCTACTTCTTTCGGCCGATGTGGCTGCCCGAGGGCAAAGGACTGCTGGTCGTGGGCACGTTGCCTTACGGCGCCGAGCGGCAGATTTTCTTCGTTTCCTATCCGGTTGGAAAAATTACTCCAGTCACGCGTGACACCAGCGCCTACGCCGATCTCAGCCTGTCTGCCGACGGCCACACCGCTGCTGCCATTCTGCGGCAGGTACGCCTCACGCAGTCCGTGATCCCGGTGGCCGCGGGCAGTTCTCAAGAGCAGCTCTTCGGAACTGGCTTGTACAACGACATGGTTTCGTGGACGCGCGACGGCAAGCTTTTAATGTCCGCTGCCGGCGGCGGTATAATCGTGGCAAATCTGGAATCCGGCTCACAAACTTCTTTCGCCTCGCAGTTCTCGGCGACCAACTATGCTCGCGCCTGTGCCGACGGCCATGTGGTGTTCTCAGCGGTCGATCCCAAACGCAACGGGCTAGGGATTTTTTATGCGGGCGCCGACGGAGCCAACCCCAAAGAACTTACCAGCGGCAAGCTCGATACGGTTCCTGCCTGCACTCCTGACGGAAAGACGATCCTGTATCAGGATGGCAACAACATTCTGCAGAAAGTTTCGAGCGAAGGCGGACCTTCGCAAAAGGCATTTGACTTACCCGTATTCAGCCGTATCACGATTTCCCCGGACGGAAAATTGGCAGCCTTCGTCACGCAAGTAGGCGCCGATTTGAACGAGAGGCTGGCCCTGCTTTCTCTTGATTCGAACCAGCCTGCGCGCTTTCTGGAATTCGAACGGCCTCGCGTGGAATTCTCCTTCAGCTACACCACTGGTCCGGTGGTCTTCAGCCCTGACGGCAAAGGGATCGTCTATCCCATACGCAACGGCGAGACCGACAATCTGTGGCTGCAGAATCTTGACGGATCACCGGGCAAACAACTCACCGATTTCAAATCGGAGTTCATCCGCGACTTCGATTATTCCTTCGACGGGAAACAGCTCGCCATCATCCGTGGCCACCGCGAAGCCGACGTGGTCCTCATTCGCGACTCGGAAAAGTAACGCAGACGTCTGGTCATCGGTCCCTGGTCGTTGGCGAACCCCATAGCCCAGGCCATCTGCGAACGACCAACGACAAAGACCGACGGCCAACGACGCACCCCCTGCTCCCCTATAATGAAAATCCCGCCGCCGCGCGGCTGGGAACCCAATCATGCTGCGGCCCGACTTCAAAGAATTCTCCCATTTAGCCCGCGAGGCCACGCTAATCCCGGTGGTCAAATCGGTCAGCGCCGATTTGCTGACGCCGGTTTCGGCATTTTTAGCCATCGCTGCTGATGAGCCGCACGCCTTCCTGCTGGAGTCGGTGGAACGCGGCGAACAGATTGGACGATTCACATTTCTAGGCGCTCGCCCTTACATGCGCGTGCGGTCGCGCGAGGGAGCGGTCGAGATCGAACGCGGGCGCAAGCGCGAGACGCTGAAGGAAAATATCTTTCAGGTATTGAAGTGGCTGCTGCGGGAGCACCGTCCCGCGAGTTATCCGGGATTGCCCCCGTTCACCGCCGGGGCGGTGGGATATTTTGCGTACGATGTTGTACGGCAACTGGAAAAGATCGGCGATCACGCCAAAGATGATCTGCAACTGCCCGATGCTGAACTGATGTTTTTCGACCGCCTGCTGGCCTTCGATCATCTGCGCCACCAGATTCACATTGTCGCGACGGCCGATGTATCGCGCGAGAAACCGCGCGCGGCTTACGATCGCGCTGTCCGCGATATTGCCGTCATTGAGCGGAAACTGGCGCGCGGGCTCAGCCCTGCGATGTGGAAAAAGTCAGCCAGGAAAAAATCGGGAAAGCTGAAAGTTCACGCGAGAACGCCGCGCCCTCAATTTTTGCGCGCCGTGGAGCGGTGCAAGGAATACATTGCCGCCGGCGACATCTTTCAGGTCGTGCTTTCACAACGCCTCGACTTTACTCCGGAAGTTGCGCCCTTCGATCTTTACCGCGCGCTGCGGCAGGTGAATCCGTCGCCGTATCTTTACTTCTTGCGTTCGGGCGATACGCACATCCTGGGTTCGTCCCCGGAAATGCTCGTGCGCGTGACGGGACGCAAGCTCGAGTACCGTCCGATTGCCGGCACGCATCCGCGCGGCCGCGATGAAGCCGAAGATACGCGCCTCGAACACCAAATGCGCAACGACGAGAAAGAACGGGCGGAGCACGTGATGCTCGTCGACCTCGGGCGCAACGATCTTGGACGCGTCAGCGAGTACGGGTCGGTAAAAGTGAAAGACCTGATGTACGTGGAGCGCTATTCGCACGTCATGCATCTGGTCTCAGCCCTCGAAGGTACTTTGCGAGGAGATCTCGATGCGCTCGACGCTTTTGCCGCGTGCTTTCCCGCAGGCACTCTGAGCGGCGCGCCCAAGGTGAGAGCCATGCAGATCATTGAAGAACTCGAACCCACGCGCCGCGGCATTTATGGAGGGTCAGTTCTGTATGCCGATTTTGCCGGCAATCTTGATTCGTGCATTGGCATTCGCACCATGCTCATGCAAGGAAAGAAAGCGTATCTACAAGCTGGAGCCGGGATCGTGGCCGACTCTGATCCAGCCAGCGAATTCCAGGAGTCGTTGAACAAAGCGCAGGCGGTGCTCAAGGCCGTGGATATTGCTAGAGGCAGTGGACAGTGATCAGCGGCTAGTGGTCAGTTCGGGAAATCCACAGATCATCATTGTGACGCGCGTCACAGACTTCTGTTTCACAACAGAGCATTCTGGACACATGCAAAGCGCCGTTACTCCCATCATTCAGTCGTATCGTGATCTCATCGTCTGGAAGAAGTCGATGAGCCTGGTGTTGGATGTTTATCGCAGCACGAATGCGTTTCCCAAGACTGAGACTTATGGTCTGTCGACGAACTTGCGTCGGGCCGCAGTGTCGATTCCAAGCAACATTGCGGAAGGTCAGGCGAGACTTTCGACTGCAGAGTTCAAGCAGTCCCTCGGACACGCACGCGGCTCACTGATGGAAGTCGAAACTTATGTTCTCCTCGCTCAGGAGTTGGGATATATCGAGCGAGATCAGAGTGAGGCCTTGTTGGGGCACACAGCCGAAGTAGGCAAGATTCTCAATGGTCTCCTGAACTCGCTGGGAAGAGTAACTGGCCACTGATCACGATTCTCTGATCACCGCTTTAAGAAGTTACCCACCAGTTTTTTCCCAGCATCGGTGAGCACACTCTCCGGATGGAATTGCACGCCTTCGACCGCATGCTGCCTGTGGCGCAGGCCCATGATGGTGCGAGTTCCGTCTTTCTCGGTGGTCCAGGCACTGACTTCCAACTCCGCCGGCAGAGTTTTTTCTTCGACGATCAGCGAGTGGTAGCGCGTCGCCGTCATCGGCATGGGCAGGCCTTTAAAAAGGGTCTTGTTATCGTGCACGACGGCGCTGGTCTTACCATGCATCAGATGCGCGGCGCGCACCACGTGCCCTCCGAAAGCTTCGCCGATTGCCTGATGCCCTAGGCAAACGCCGAGCACCGGTACCTTCCCGGCGAAATGACGAATCAGTTCGATGCTGACGCCCGCTTCAGCCGGAGTGCAGGGTCCCGGCGAAATCACGATGCGGTCGGGCCGCAGATTTTCCACGTCCGTGATCGTCACCTGATCGTTGCGACGCACCTCAACCTTCTCTCCTAGTTCGCCGATATATTGGACCAGGTTGTAGGTGAACGAATCGTAATTGTCGAGGACGAAAATCAAAGGATCACGCTCGTTTTCAGATTACCGGATTCTCGCGAGCGGCTCAATTCAGTTAGTCCCCTAAAAGAGCCACTTGCTGACCCAACGGTGGTATTGACCCTGGCGCACGCTGGTTGCATCCTCTTTCTATAAGTTCGACAAGCTCAAAACGCCACTTCAAGCAGTAGGAGGCATACATGGCCGAGCCCCAACAGGAGAAGCGCTCTGCTCGACGCTTCGCTCTCCGCGTCCCGGTCTCCGTGGATCACGGCGAGAACCACAACGGTCACAATGAAATCGCTCAGATTCGCGACGTCAGCGCGCGCGGCATCTGCTTTTATCTGGACGCTGCCGTCGAACAAGGTGCGCCCATCGGTTTCACGCTGACTCTTCCGCCCGAAATCACATTGACCGAAAGTATTCGCGTGCAGTGCAAAGGCCGCGTGGTGCGCGTAGAAAACGGCCAGCCTGACGGCAAACTCGCGGTGGCCGCCGTGATTGAAGAATACGAGTTTCTGCCCGAAGCATGAAAAATAGTGAACGGTGGTCCGAGGCCGGAGACATGGCCTGACCGGGCGTGCTAACCGACTGTTTCCTTTCTTACTTCCACTGCATCTCTGCTCTTCTCGCGCATCGGCGTAAATGATATGTTCCTCTCATACTCCTGCGAGGAATCCGTTGCTCCGTTTTGCGCTCAAACCTATCGGCGTCGGCATATTGATCACGGCCGCTCTCGTGCCTTCGGCGTTTGCGCAGACCTTCGGCCCTCCGCCCACCGTGAAGAGCGTGCGCATTGTCCAGGAGAAAGGCGCTCCTGCCGTCGAGATTCTTACCCGCGGAGGTCCGGTCATTCCCGAAGTGCAGGTGCTCGACTCGCCGCCGCGCCTGGTGATCGATCTGCCTAACTCGAAGCTGGGATTGATCCAGAAACAGATTCCCGTCGGGAAAGAAAATATTATCGCCATCCGCGCGGACCAGTATTCGCAGGTGCCGCCTATCACGCGCATCGTTCTCGATCTGCACGCGCCCTACGCATATACGTGGGATGGCGCCGGCAATCGCCTCATGGTTCGTCTCAAACCCGCAGAAGATGTGAATGCGAATAAAGACTCGCAGCAGGCTCCCACGGTAGCGGGATTTTCAGCCAGCGCAGCGCCAACCATCGTGCCGGTCACTGGAGGCGCGGGAGCGATTGTTTTTGCTGGAACACGGCTTGCCGCGGGGTCTTCGGTGACGGCCAGTTCCGAAACCGCAGTCTTGCAACTCGGACGCGGCGGAGAAATTCGTGTTTGTCCCGGCACCACCGTTTCGATCACACCTTCCCACACCAAGCGCGATCTCATGCTCGGTCTCAGTACTGGAGGCCTCGAAACGCATTACTCGCTCGGGGCATCAGCCGATGCGGTGTTGACTCCGGACTTCCGCATCATGTTCGCTGGCCCGGGACATTTTCATTTCGCCATTAGCGCCGACTCGCACGGCAACACCTGCGTGCGCTCGCTCACGGGCAACACTTCGTCGGCGATTGTTTCAGAATTGATGGGCGACCGCATTTATCAAGTCAGGCCGACCGAGCAGGCCGTCTTTCATGGCGGGCAGATCGACAAGGTCGACACCAATGTTCCCCTCGAATGCGGATGTCCTCCGCCGCCGGCGGTGATGAAGACCGACACTTCCGTGCCTGCGCTGCCTGCATCGGAGATGCCGCAGCGGGCGACTTTGGGCGGGACTGCGTCGCCAGCGCCGGCGCCAAGCACGGCTGGAGTTGGATCGTCCGGAACGCAAGGCTCCGGAGCCGATACTTCCGCTGCAACGCCTACCAGATTATCGAACGGACCGGAAACCGCACCCTTGCCGCCTTCGCAGCCCAACGAAGTGCATGCGCAAATTGAAGCGCCGTTGGTATTTCACGCGGGTGATCGCGCCTCGAACGGCGGCACAGATGGATCTGCCGCCGCCCAAGGCGCTCCGGTTAAAGCGGCCGATTCTTTGACTGACGTTGATGCCGCAACCCGGCAGCCGCATCTCGACACGGTGATTCAGCCCCCTCCGCCACAAAAGCCTCAACAGACAGGTTTCTTCCATCGTCTGAAGAGCATTTTGTCCAGCATTTTCTAACCGAGTTGGTCGTGCTTAGAAGCCGTGCCCGGGGAAGCTGATCTTCAAAATCTGGCCGTTATTTCCCACGAACCATCCCGCCTGCGGATTGGCAAAGCCCACGGCCCAATAACCGCTTACGTTGGGCAGCATATACCAGGTCTCGCCTTCATCGGGTGTGTAGGCTGCTGATCCGGAAGTAAAGTCTGGCTCCGTCTCGGCCGTGATGACCACCGTGCGGTCATATTGATGATTTCCAAAACCTTCATTCCATCCGAAGCCATGTTGACGATTTCCATTCGCATACGAGAGGCAGAACATTGCCCCTTGCAGCGGAGGCGTATTGGTCAGCGCCCACGTCTTTCCGCCGTCATCGGAGGTTGCCATGTCGATGTTGGTATTGGTCCCCAGATCGCCGCCGCCGACCACGCCGTGTTTCGAATCGCGGAACGCCACCGAGATCGCGCCTCCCGACGCCGAAACTTCGAGCGGCGTGTCATAAGCATTCCAGGAATTTCCGCCGTCGGTCGTCGCTAGAATTCTTGCGACCGATCCGCCGCCAGTTGCCGCCCACGCATTGTTCTCGCCCTCAGTTGTGATGCAGGTATTGCTCGCGGAAAATGATGCCTCACCCGCCAATGCGGCCGGCATGTTTTTAGCGATGTATTGCCATGTGCGTCCGTTTTCTGTGCGGATATCGGGGAACACTCCATCTACGGAGTCGTCCTGCGCTATGCCACGATCGGGATCCCAGAAGGCGATGCAATCGAGGAAGCCGGCTTGAATCTGATTCGTGAACTGCGTTGTCCAGTTCGCGCCTCCGTCGGTCGTTTTATAAACCTGGAAATTCGTCGGATCGTCTCCGATCGACAGCAGATAAGCAATCTTGTCGCTCACCGCGTACACGCCGCGAAATTGCAGTTGATCGGTTCCCGGCACTACGCCGGATGTCCATGTGTTTCCGCCATCGGTTGTCGTGACGTAGGTTCCGCCGGTACCGGCTGCCCATACGATCTTCGAGTTGACCGCGCTCACGGCAATCAGCAGTTGCGTGGTGTTGCTGTTCTGTACCGTCAGCGTAGGTTGCGGTTGATGGTGCCCGCTCTCGGCAAAACCGAGGGTGGAAGAGGCGATCCATAAAAGCGCAGTGAGAAACCTTGCGAACGAAATTTTTGACATGGGAGTCTCCGCAAACAGGATTCGTGGCGTGGCGAGCAGTATAGGAATGCGGCAGAAGCCGTGTCAAACGGGCGAAGGCGCGTGGCAGCGCAAGTCCAGTGAAACGCGCGAGAAAATTCCTTGACATAAAAACTACAGATGTAGTAGTAATGCATACGTCGGTAGGAGACGCTGCCAGGAGAGGAAGACAATGGCCGAAACGAAATTGACCAAGCTCGAACTTCGCATCATGGAGACTCTGTGGACAAGCGGCAAAGCCTCCATTCGCGAACTCCAAGAGGCCTTCCCGGAAAAAGACCGGCCCGCTTACACCACCATCCAGACCACGGTGTACCGCATGGAGGCGAAAAAGGCCGTCCGGCGAATCAAGAAAGTGGGCAACTTCCATATTTTCGAAGCTGCCGTTTCCCGCAATGCAGCGCAGCGCCGCCTGATTGATGACCTGCTCGCCTTGTTCGGTGGACGATCGCAACCAGTCATGGCTCATCTGATTGAATCTGGCAAGCTCACGCTCGCCGACGTAAAGGAAGCGGAGAAAACTCTCCGCAGGCTGCAGAAAAACGAAGGAAGAAACGATGACAGAAAGGATGAATCGCAATGATATCGATCCCGGCCGAAACTTCCTTCGCGATGTGGGGAACCGTTGCCTCAGCTCTGGCCGATCACCTGTGGCAGTCGACGCTTTTCGCGATCGCCGCTGCTCTTCTGACGTGGGCGCTGCGCAATAATCGCGCGCGCGCCCGCTACGCGCTCTGGCTCGCCGCGTCACTGAAATTCTTCATCCCGTTTTCCTGGCTCTCCGCAATCGGCAGCCAACTCGCATGGTTGCGTAGCCCCGCTTCCGCGAGCGGCGGGTTCTATTTCGTCGAGGAGATCGCCCAGCCCTTCACGCGGACCGGTTCGTCATCAATTTCCGCGCCCGCAATATATTCGCCTTCGCCGATTTTGGCTCACTGGCTTCCCACTCTTCTCGCAGCAGCGTGGCTCTGCGGATTTCTCGCCGTTGTTTTCGTGTGGTGCATGCGATGGCGCCGCATCTCTTCGGAGATCGCGAATTCGGCGCCTGTGCGCGCCGGAAGGGAATTAGAAGTCCTGCGCCGTCAGGAACGCATCGCCGGACTCACGCAGCCCGTCGAGATGCTGCTCTCTCGCGCCACGCTCGAGCCCGGAATTTTCGGCATGGCCCATCCGGTTCTGATCTGGCCGGAGGGAATTTCCCAGCACCTCGACGATGCGCACCTCGAAGCCATCATGGCCCACGAACTTTGGCATGTGCGCCGCCGCGACAATCTCGCCGCCGCTTTCCACATGCTGGTGGAAGCCGTCTTCTGGTTTCATCCCCTGGTCTGGTGGTTGGGAACGCGCCTGCTCGAGGAGCGCGAACGCGCCTGCGACGAAGAAGTCGTACAACTTGGCAGCGAACGCCACGTCTACGCCGAAAGCATTTTGAAGGTCTGTGAATTTTGCATGGGGTCTCCGCTGGCTTGCGTGTCCGGAGTCACCGGAGCCGATCTCAAGAAAAGGATGGTCCACATTATGTCGCAGCATGTCGCCCGCAAACTCGATTTCAGAAAAAAACTGCTGCTCTCCGTCGCCGGATTGGCAGCCATCGCCGCGCCCATCGTCTTCGGCCTGGTCAATGCAACTCCGGGCCGCGCTCAATCCCAAGCCGCATCGGCCGGCACGGCCATTCCCGGATTCGATTCCTTCACCATCAAGCCCAGCGAATCCTCATCGCCTATGCCAACCTATGCCGGTACTAACACCCAGATGGCGCGCATGATGTTTGGTCCCAAAGGTTTTGTCGCCACGAACATCACGCTGCAGTCACTGATTCAGGAAGCCTACGACGTTCAGGCCAATCAGATTGTTGGGGGACCCGACTGGCTCAATTCGGAAAAATTCGATGCCGTAGCCAATGCCGACAAATCTGGAAACGTAAGTTTTGGTCCGGACTCTCCGCGACCGAGTCCAGAGGTTCTAGGTGCGGAAAAAATCAGAAGCCAGCGCATGTTGCAGGCCGCTCTCGCCGAGCGCACAAAACTGGCATTCCACCAGGAAACCAAAGAACTTCCGGTCTACGCTCTGGTCGTCGACGCCGACGGTGCCAAACTTCAGCCTTCGCAATCGGCGGGCGAACTCAAACGCTCTGACAGCAAGGTGATGTTCATCACGAGCGACGATCCTGCCGACAAGGGCTTTAGAACGGGCTTCAAAATGGATATGCAAAATGGGCAGGTCAGAGATATGAGCGCACAAGGCGTCTCGGCGGACGGCCTCGCCAAACAACTCTCGCAGCAGCTTGGCGGCGCCGTTGTCAATGAAACAGGGCTGAAAGGACTCTACGACTTCAACCTGCATTGGACGCCGGATCCAAGCCAACCATCAGGTGGAATCGAAACCGCCCTCCAGCAACAACTTGGTCTGAAACTCGAACCTAAAACCGCGCCCATGCAGGTTCTCGTCATCGACCACATCGAGAAGCCCGTGGAAAACTAACCGTTCACAGACGCAAACACATTGGCCACGGATCTCACGGATAAACACGGATCAAAGAGCTCAAAAAGAAAAAAGGTTATCCGTGAAAATCCGTGAGATCCGTGGCCAATGGTTTCCTAGTCCACTAGCTGCGATTAATCGCCCGGCGCAGCGGTTCGACCTTGTCGCGCAGATCGTCGGCGAGTTCGGCCCCACGGTTGGCTACATCGCGTACGCGCTCGCTCGCGTTGCGGACGTGATCCTTGGCTTCGTCGGTCCAGTCGTCGAGCTTCTCGCGGGCGTCTTCGTAGCCGCGTTTCAGATCCCGGCGCATCTGCTTGCCTGTTTTAGGCGCCAACAGAAGGCCTGCCAGCGCTCCCGCGCCGAGTCCAATCAACAAAAAAGTGACTGCCGTGCCGATATTGCTGCTGCTCTCTGAAGATTCGTAACTTCCTATACGCATGATGAAGAGCTCAACTTTCCGCCAGAAGGTTCATCTCCCGGCAAGTTCACGAGAACTTTGAACACCTGCAAATTCCATTCTATTCGCATTCCCTAAGGACAGCGTATTGAATCGCCAGCAATGGCCACGGCTTCGATGAGTTCAGTTCGGGGAAGGTTTTCTTTTCCGGCGCATCTAAGTGTAAAATAAGCTTTTACCATCGTAGCCGTGGAACATGTGGCTTGCCCGTCCTTCCGCCGGCTTCGCATCAGCCATCGTACAGGAGACTTTTTCACGCATGTCGATCCCTGCCACACAGCTTCGCCCCGGCATGATCATCAAGCACAATAATGATCTGCACTCCGTTTTCTCGGTCGAGCACCGCACGCCCGGCAACCTGCGGGCCTTCATTCAGGCCAAGCTGCGCAACCTGCGTACCGGAGCCATGTTCGAGCACCGCTTCCGCTCGCCCGATCCCATCGAGAAGATCAACGTCGACGAAGTGGAAATGGAATATCTCTACAACGATGGTGACAGCTACTACTTCATGGACACGTCGAACTTCGAGCAGACGCACCTCACCAGAGACATACTCGGCGACGCCGTCGATTACCTGATTCCGAATCTCCAGATCAAAGTGGAGTTCTTCGATGGCAAGGCCGTCGGCATTGAACTGCCGCAGACCGTGATCCTCACGGTTCTGGAAACCGAACCCGGACTCAAGAGCGCGACCGCTTCAAGCGTGACCAAACCGGCAAAGACAGAAACTGGACTTGTGGTGCAGGTGCCGCCGTTCATCAACGAAGGCGAGAAGATCAAGGTCGACACGTCTGAAGGCGCATATTTGTCGAGGGCGTAGAAAATTCAGAATGCGAAAGTCAGAATGTAGAAGTTAGAACTCAGCCCTACGATTCTTACTTCTGCATTCTGACTTTTGACTTTTGCTTCTCTGTCACAGGCATGAACCCCACAGAAAAATCCATTGAAGCCAAGCGTTACCGCGTCCGCGGACGCGTGCAGGGCGTGGGTTTCCGCTGGTTCGTCGAGCGCGAAGCCCACATCCTCGGCATCGCCGGATGGGTGCGAAATAATCACGACGGCAGCGTCGAAGTTCTGGCGCAAGGCACGCGCGATCAACTTTCTGGTTTGCATTCACGACTCCGCGAAGGCCCACGGGCTGCGCGCGTCGATGAGGTTGAGGTTTCGGAGGCCAAGCCGACCACGGGCCTGAATTCATTTCGCATTGAGGGAGAAGGATGAGCTGATCGGTTTCCACGTTTCGGAATAAATTACTGATTTTTGATTGTTGATTGAAAATCCACGAACATGACGGGTTTTTCAACCAGCAATCGAAAATCAGCAATCGAAAATCGACAATGCCCCAAGGAGCCTCTGCATGTCCTCAACCCCGACCGCGGATCGACTGAAGAATCTTATCCGCGAAGTGCCGGACTTCCCAAAAAAGGGAATCCTCTTCTACGACATAACCACATTGCTCAAGGATAAGGCCGGCTTCGCCACGCTCGTTGACCAGCTTTCGGAACACTATGTCGATCGGAAGATCGATCTGGTTCTCGGCATGGAGGCGCGCGGATTTATTTTCGCGCCCGCTCTGGCCTATCGCCTGAATGCCGGATTCGTGCCGGTGCGCAAAGCCGGCAAACTGCCAGCCGAGACCGTGAAGTTCGACTATGCCCTGGAGTACGGCACCAACTCGCTGGAGATGCACAAAGACGCGATCCAGAGAGGCCAGCGCGTGCTGATCGTCGACGATCTGCTGGCTACGGGCGGAACGGCTGAAGCCACAGCGAAGCTGGCGACATCGTTAGGCGCTGAAATCGCCGGCTTGGGCTTCGTGGTAGAACTCGACTTCCTGCATGGCCGCGACAAGCTGAAGGGGTATGACGTGATGTCGCTGCTGCACTACGACAAGTAAACGAGAACTGAAAGCTAAAAATAAAAGCGGCTAGCTTCTCGCCAGCCGCCTTTATTTTGCTTTCGAGTTTTTTTGAATCTATTTCCAGATGTGCGCGACGGTGAGCCCCAGCGCAACCCAAAATGCCGCGCTAAAGCCGGTCGTGATCACAAGTCCTAGAACTGCATTCCAATTCAAGTGAACTTGTCTTCTGATATCACGAATGCGGGGACGAAACTCAGTTTGCGAATGCCAGAACTGCATCTCGCGGAAGTTCTCGGGAGGGGCACTCCATGCGCCCGTGACGACAACCCGAATACCGCCAGTGCCTTCAGTTTGGGGGGAGAGCATCGCTTTGTAGTTCACAGGAACCTCCGTTCCTAATGAAGCAACCTGTCTGCCAATCGGCGTGCACAGCAACTGTCTGAAAGTTAAGATGCCCGTCGCCGCATGAGGGTTACCACTATCGCTGAATCGTGAAAAATCGCCACCTGTCCCTTGGCGGCAAATAGGCCTTTCTGCTTAAAGCGATATCCGGAGAAAAACTCTCGCTGCCCGCGAGAATTTTTTTCCTAACCTTTCCCGAGAATACGATTTCCGGCCCAGAACGGCATAAAAATCTGTGAGGGATTGTGCTCCAGTCCTTAATCCTCCACCAGTGACAACTTCGACTCTTTCCTGAATGCCGTTTTTACCGGAATGTCCTGCATGGATTCCTGTAGCCGCTGGAATTGACAGATCGTTCTCTCCCGCCGTACCCTTCGACTCCACATGCAACACTTCGCCTAAAGGAGCACACCATGCTTACAAGTTTGATCTGGTTAATCGTCGTTGGTCTGATTGCCGGCTGGGCAGCGGGCAAAATCATGAAGGGCGGCGGTTATGGCCCGGCCATCGATATTCTGCTCGGGATCGTTGGTTCGGTTGTGGGCGGCTGGCTTCTCGGTCTGCTGGGCCTGCACGCCGGAGGATTGATTGGAGAAATTATCGTTGCCATCATCGGAGCCGTATTCCTGATCTGGCTCAGCCGCCTCATCAAACGAGCATAGAAAATCCGCCCTCGACGATCGTCCCGGGCCTTAATTTGTAACCTGCCGGACATATGGATTTCTGCGTGCAAGGCCAGCACTGACAATAAGATGGGGCCATCGCTCGTCGTGTAATTTGTGCAGCCCCAAGCCGGGGCGATGGGAACTTTTGTCTAAGGTATTCACCCGGTCTCCGTAGATTGCTGTATGGCCATTGCAGGGATCACCTGAGAGCTCAACCCCCGAGCCAGACGACCGCAGCCTCCCAGGTCCGCGGCTGAAACTCTATTCAGACCGCTTGTGACGCGGGTTTCCGCGATATTCAGCCGCCAGCTAAGTAGCGGTCCGGAGCCGCCTGCATGCTCCAGCGTAGGCCGATTTGTCCCCAACTTGCTGTGGAAAAGCATGTTCATTCGTCACAGCCAAATTCGTCACAAAATGGCATCGTGGATGCTATGACTTTTGGTAATGATTCTGTCGCTCCGCTGGATTGGGAGGCGGATTCGACGCAAGACTGCAGAAGGGAGGCGCAACTCATGAAGGAGCAGACGGTTCGGCTCGGGCCACGCGAGCAACAAATCGTCGAACTGCTTTTGCAAGGATGTGACAACGCGGAAATCGCTACCCAGCTGAAAATGGCGAGGCGCACCGTAAAAGCGCATTTCAACCGCTTATTTCTGCGGTTTGGCATCACTGGTGGTATCAAGCGAGTCAAACTCGCGACCCTGCTGTACCGGAGGCAATCATGTCTACAAATGGGCGTTATGGAACCCGTGTCCCCAATGAGCGTGAACAGAGAGTCATCCAGCTCGTTGCCCAAGGCCTGAAGAACAAAGAAGTGGCCGAGGAGATCGGCACCACTGAACACGTGGTGAAAAACTATCTGCGGGTCATCTACGACAAGCTTGGTTTATGGAACCGCGTCGAGCTGGCGCTGTGGTATGAGTCCCGGCGGCCGGAACCGATGCTGATGCACTAGGACGCTCGGCCCGCGCGGGGTACCCCCGCGTGTGGATTCGTGTCCGTTCTCGTCGGTGGGAATTCTCCGCTCGAGATTCTTCTCTCACTGACAGCCAAACGACTGTATATTCCTGAGTCGGAAAGCGGCATCTTTCGCGCCCCGGGCGGCAGCCGCATCCAGCAATATGCGCGCCTGATCGCAGTTTTTGGAAACTCCAGTTCCGCGCAGGTACATGTCAGCCAGCAACATCGTTGCTGGCAAATTTCTTTTGCTGACCGCTTTCCAAAGCCACTGAGCTGCTTCCGAGTCGTTTTTTGTCCCGGCGCTGCCGTCTAAATATTTCTGCGCCATGGCAAGTTCTTCGTTGCCGCTTGCCGTACCGGAGAGTTCCGGTTGCGGTTCGTTCCCCGAGCTTCTCACGGAGGCATCTTTCGCGATCGATGCTAACCCGGTTGTCTTCGCCGATTCCGATGCAGAGGCAGCGGATTTCGCGTTGCGACCGGAGCTTGCCGCGTTGCTCGAAGAAGCGTTTGTCGGCGAAGTGCTGCTTCCTTGATCGGGTCCGTTCTGTACCGGGGTTTGCGTTGCCGCATCCGATTGCGGAGTCGCTACTGCTGTTTGGTCAGTGGCCTGTGATCCCGGCGTAGGCTCGGAGTGGGAGGTCGTGATCGCATCGAGCTTCGCATTTAAAAATGTTCCCGGCGTCTGTGCGCTTTTCCACCCAAAGTATCCAAGCGTCAACACGACAACGACCACCCCCGCCACCATGAATCCGCGGTGCTGTGGCTGCGCCTCCGACTCGCCGCCCAGCGAACGAAGCAATCCGGAAATATCCGAGTCTTGTCCGCGGCGGTCACGGATGGTCGAGAATTCTTGCGCGCGGCTCGGTTCAAACACTTTCGATGCAAGTATCTCCGGTTCGAACCTCTCCAGTTCTACCTCGCTTTGCCGGCGGAGGGTATTTTGATCTTGATCTTGCCGCACATTTTGCGTGACAAGCGACTCTGCGAGTTGCTGCACATGCGACAGTTCACTCGCAGAGAAACCTGGCGTGCGTGGAATCTCATCGGATTGTTCGTCCACCAGTTCCCGATGCAGTGGCGTGCCGCACATTCCGCAGAATCTCTGATTCGCTCTTTCATATCCGCACTGCGGGCACACACTCGACGGCAGAGTCTCTCGTAAGGGTTGCGGTTCCGAAAAATCTCGACTTGGATCCTTTGGATACAAAGTAGAGATTGGCTCCGAATAAGAGCTTCGCGTAAGTGAAATCTGCGCCGGGCTCGCGGGCTGAACGACCGTGTAATCCTGCACGCGATCTTCTGCACGGTAGATCGGGGCGGGATTGCTCGCTGGCGAAGAGCCTGCAACAGAAGAGCCCGCAGCGGCACGATAGGCCGCCGGATTCTGGTTCTTGTTCTTCAGTTCCTGCAGAAGATCGAGCACTGCTTGTTCGCGATTCTCTGGAGGATTTCGGAAGTAGACCTCTGCCCAGAGGCCCATGTTGGCTCCCAATAATGGATTCAGGAGCGGGTTGAGTTCCGCTCGCGGCAGAGTTTCTACCGGGCCAGAAGCGGCATGACCGGAAGCATCATGATCGGAGGCACCATGGGCAGAAAACCCTGAATTGGAGGGATCGAGCGGAGAGTGTTCGGTGTCGGTCGGCAATTCGCAGCCTCCAGATTTGGCCAGAAAAGCTTAACTATGATTGCACTCCAGCATGAGTTGGTTGTCAAACAGAAACAGGCAATATGGAAAATCAGAAGGCTCAGAGGGAAACACAGTGCAATGATTCTAGTTACAAGCCTTCCGTGAAGCCGGCTCGAACTGATCGAGTTGCGCATCGCGCTGGCTCTCCAGTTTTCCCTTAGGGGTTTTGCTGTACAGATCGGCGCCGGGACAGTAGTAAAGCCCGGTCTGCAGATCGACCCAGACCTGCATCTCGGGATTGCCCTTTGACTCTGGTGGTTGTGGAGCTTCCGCCAGGCCCATGCTGATGAGTATGCGATCGAAAGGAGAGAGATCGGAATCGGGTGCGGGTTTGCGATGCGCTGCCGCCGCCGGATTGCCGCTCGCGACTACCGAGCGGTTAGCGAAAGCTCCCCACAGCGCGCAGATCGCAAGAATCACCACGGCGACCACGAGATAGACATCGCCACGCCGGGTTTGCCAGAGGCTGCTCAGCCCGCCGGGGCGGTTCGCCAGCCGTTCTAGAAAATCACGTGCCGAGGCGGCTGAACTCCAGTCGGCTGCCAGTGATTTCTCTTCCTGTTTCGAATCGGGCTGTTTTGAATCGAGCTCTTTCGAATCGAGCTGCTTTCCATTGGGTGCTGAGTTGGCAGCTGAATCCGAAGTCGAATTTTTTTCCAGCGTGACCGCAGCGGCATTTTGCTGCAGAGTTAAAGCCGTGGAAGCGAGATCTGAATCCGCATCGGTGCCGGTCTCCGCGTCTGCGGCGTTCCCTTTTTTGCGGGAAGCCTCCTGCATCTGCCAGAGCGACGCGACCTTGCTCTGCATGCTCGGCGGCTCGTAGTCGTTGCTGCGTGGCAGGCCGCATTTGCCGCAGAATTGCTCCTCGCCCACGATCTGGTGGCCACACTTGGGGCAGGTGACCAATGCTTCGTGGTTTGCGCTCGATGCCATCGCGGCAGCGGCCCCCGAGTCCGCCGTCGTTTTCGAGTGCGACCCCGAGTGAAATGCGGAACGAGGTCCCGTCTCGCCGCTCGTTGAAATTTTGTCCTTCTCGGCGGATTTTTGGTCGGCAGATTTCGGCGCAGACGACGCGTCTAGCAGCGCCGCGAGATTCGGTTTTAGCTTTTCGAGTGCTTGCGCCATTACTGCGCGCTCTTCAGCGAGGGATTTTTTCCAGCGCATCTCATCGGCGCGAGCCAGCGCTTCGGTGATGAGGCCAGCCATCAGTTGGCAGCTGTGAACGTCTTGTTCGCTGGCCGCTTCCGCCTTCGAGTAGTAAAGCTCGAGGGCCCCGGCGATTCCGCCCTCATGGTAGATAGGGACGGAAATGAGCGATCGAATCCGGCGGCGGCGGCACTCTTCCGGATCGATCAGAAATTCGCTGTTCACATGCTGGCACCGGATTACATGACCTGTCTTAATACTCGCCGCGCTCAGCGCTTTATCGATCACAACTTCGGCGCCCAGCGGCGGAGTCATGGCTCCGGCGATCGCGCGATAGATAACTTTTTTTTCGTTTTCGTTAACAATACCAACCGCCGCGCCGCCCGCATGCGCGATCTCGGTAACACGCTCCGCCACCGCCGACAAAGCCTCATTCAGTTCGAGATGCCTTAGCTGAATCTGGTGCTGGGTTTCGACAATTTGCGCGAGCGTCGGAGTGTAGTCATCTTTCGACGGCTCGCTGGGAGTGACCTTCGTAGCGGCAATCTCTGCCGCTGCCGCCACTGGAGGAAGCGGCGGCAGATTTAACTCCGTTTCTACAGCGCGCGACCGCGCAGTGACGGGCTCCTGCTTGCCACGATTGTGTTCTTGAAGATTGTGTTCCTGCAGAACGAAGGCGGCTTCGAGCAGATTGCTCAGCGTTTCCTCATCGTACGCCGGCTTGTTTCTTTTCTCGTGCTCGAGTTCTTTTGCCATGGATGCGGAGCTGTTCGACATTTGAGTGCGATCCGGTTGGCGGAAGATGCCTGTTTCAATGCAAGCCCAGAACGTCAGGCAGCAATTCTGGTTCGAGCCGGGGGAAGTAACTTACCGCGATCTGCCGCGTAACGATCTGCCACGTAACGACCTGCCGCGTAACCGGGCACCCATTTCTTTTCATAGTGTAACGCTGGAATCGGCGGAAGAGCGAGAGTTCTTAAGTTGCAGAACGTGAGTCATGGGTATGACGCCTAAGAACAGTGACCATCGTAACTCGTCACTTGTGTTTACCCTTCACCTCAATGTTCGACGGATTCTGTATCACTCTCGAACGGTTTTTTCGGCAGCAGGATTTGAATGCCGAAATATCCCACGAAGTAGGATTGGTTGCTGCGTGCCGGCTCGACTGCGCGTCCGGCCATGAACAGCAAGATGACTGGCGGACGCAATTTGTAGCGCGCCCCCGCATCCAGAACCGGCTGGGCAAAGCTGGGATGGAAAGTTCCATTAGCAAAAAACTCGGCGTCAAGCTCCAGCTTCTTTTTGAATTCATGTCCGACCACGAGACCGGAAATCCACCCGTCGGGTCCGAGGTGCGCCAGGTTGTAGCCGCCCTCCAGATTCACGTCCAGCGGTCCGATTTTTGTTGTGAACTCAAGGGGCAGAAGCAGGCTCGCGCCTGGCGGAGTGATTCCGCGCTGCACCGCATGATTGGGGTTGTTCACCGACACTTGCGGAAACACCGAGAACTGCATGCCCTGTTCTCCGCTATCGTAGAAGCGCCATTTGACGCCGAGTTGATCCTGCCCCATGCCATATTTCGCAGGCGCTCCCTGATTCCAGACGCGCAGCCACGCGTCTTCATAAGTCAGCTGAATCCGGTCGCCCACCCCGAAGTTGATATCGACGTCAGGTGTGTGCGTGACCGATTGGCCCTCATAGAGAAATGGCATGTAGCCGAAGTTGATCTCCCACTGCTTATTGCCGGGCGTGCCTGGGTCGGTCGTATAGTAGGGTGGCCCTCCCTGGGCATGGGCCACGGCAAAACTACAACCAATAAATAAAAATACGAAGATGGCGTTACGAGGCATGGTGGCTGTGGAAAACCGGGCCCCTGTAGCTAGGCCTGCCTGAAATGGGAATCGAGTGGGAATCGCGTTGTCGACGGCCGACATAGCGTCCTTGCACTTGGGATGCAGGATGCGTTAAAGCCAATTCTGCTGGTCCCGCCATGAATTTGATTTCGCCCCACTGCGAGTTCATGGATACAAATCAATCATATGCAAGCGTGGCGCTGAGTGCGCCAGTCTCTTTGACGTATCCCCGCCAGTTTAGGGCGCACGATGTACGAACGCCGAAAATCACCCGCTGATTCAAGAGCTGTACTCAGCGCTCAGAACCAATTTGGAACTTATTCACGCTATCACCCCTCACCTGAAAGAAGACTGAAATCCCAGGATCGTGTCCCCAAGTGCAGGCGCTCCAAGGGCTTAGCCAGCAGGCGATGTACCGCGCGAAGAATTGGCGAAACCCGTGCATTACGAGAAGCCGTATTCGATTTCATCTACCACAATCCCACGCATGGAGAAGAAATGCATATGGTCGATTTGGCGCAAGTCAAAGTCACGCCTCGCGACCAGCAGGTCCTGAATCTGCTGGTGCAGGGATGCAGCAACAAAGAGATTGCCGGACAGCTCAACATTAGTCCGCGCACGGTGAAGCAACACCTGCGCACGCTGTTCCTGCGGGCGGGAATCCGGGAAGGCCGCAAGCGCGTCAAGCTGGCCATTGCCATGTTCGCGCAGGGGGAGACTCGGTCATGACCCCCTCACAACGCCTCACGCCACGAGAAACTCAGATTGCCACCCTGGTTTGGGAGGGCCTCACGAACCGGGAAATCGGTAAGATCATCGGCACCAGCGAGCAGGTGATCAAGAACCACCTGCGCTCCACCTTCGATAAGCTGGGCGTCTGGAGCCGCCTCGAGCTGGCCATGTACGTGGCCAGCCACGGAGGCAAGAACTGGCCGGCGGAATCGGCAGGCAAGGAAGGAATTCCTGTGGATCAGCCGATTGGGGCCTGATTGCAGCCTTGTCGCAAGACGATTTGCCGCCGAGATCGCCGAGTACATGTTGCCTAAGAAATTTTTGTGAACTGGCTCACTAGATTCGTGTGCTCGGCGAATTCCGCGTTCTCGGCGGTGAGATATCTGGAACATACCCGGCCGTAGAGTAGCCACGGCCCACCGCTTCTGCAAAAGGTTTCACGTCGGGCTCGCGCGGTTCGCTTACGGAGGTTTGCTAACTCCATACTTTGCAATAGGATGTCAGTTTCAGGCCCGCGGCATTGAAATTGCTCTTTCGAAGCCTGCTTGTAAGCGGGCTCAAAAGCAGGCACGAGCCAGCTTTCGCGACCCCAAGGGCGAAACCTGCAATGGCCTACAAAGAGACCTTCTGGATGGCATGCGACTCCACCGAACAGCTGCGGGCGGAGTATGGCCCGTTCCACACCCGCGCCGAAGCCGAAGCGGAAGCCAAGAAGCTGGGCTTTGGCTACCTTCTGCGCTACGAGCACATCCTCGACGAGAACGAAGAGATCAAAGAGGTCCGCTGCATCTTTGTGGAACTTCCCGGAGCAGTCCCCGTGGGTGCTGAAACCGTCCAGATCACGCTGCACACCCGCTGCGCCACCTGCGGCGAATCATCCGCGCACGAAAAAGGATGGCAAGCCGAGGTCTGGGCCGACATCCACGAGTTCGAGCACTCTCGCCATCGCGTTCGCCTCTTCGAGCACGCCCGCGGCAAGGGATTGAAAGAAATCGGCGACTGGCGAGGTTAGGCGACTCCTTGTCCGAATGTCGGACCACTCCATTCACCGTCGAGTACGCAGAGAGCGCCGAGCAATTCTAGAAAATTAAATCGAAATCAGCCGTCCGCTTCGACTCCGCAGGGCAGAGCGGTTCGCAAAATATTTTGTTGAATTTTTTTTCTCGGCGATCTCTGCGTACTCGGCGGTGAAAAAGATCTAAGCCGACAGCCCGCTAGCCGCCGCGCGATCAATCAGCCAGATCAACTTTCCATCGCTCGGGCGCACCAGCTTGGAAGGATATTGCTCGCCGGGAGCGTTGCTTTCGAGGACAGCTTTCAGCGCCTCAGCCTTATCCGTGCCGCTGATCAGAAAGGTCACGTCGTGCGCCGCGTTCAATGCCGGCAAGGTGAAGGTGATGCGATGGGTCTTGAACTTTTCCACCCAGTTGGCAATCACCAGATGCGATTTCTCCCGCAATCCCGCGGTGCCCGGGAATAGGGAAGCGGTGTGCCCATCCGGGCCCATGCCCAGCAGAATCAGGTCAAACCTCGGAAACTTTCCTGGCTCCAAGGCAAAGAACTTCTGGATTGTCTGTTCATACGCCGCTGCCGCCGCTGCCGCATCAGGATTTTCCGCCGGAACGCGAAAAATATTTCCCGCAGGCACCGGAACCTTCGACAGCATGGCCTCGTCCGCCATGCGGTAGTTGCTTTCCGCATCCGTGGGAGGAACATGCCGCTCGTCTCCCCAGAAAAAGAACATGCTCTCCCAAGGCAATACGTTCTTTGCGTTAGTGGCCAGCAGATTGAAAAGGCTCTTGGGAGTCGATCCACCCGAAAGCGCAATCGTGAAGCGGCCGCGCGATGCGACCGCATGTTTGGCAGCCTGGATGACTTCCTCGGCGGCCGCCGCGAACAATTCCTGCGGGGTCGACAGCTTCCGAATTTCCATCGAATCGCTCACTACTT
>Ga0209006_10000622_pt1 | contig 32839 bp, 29 predicted proteins | sample JacPin_JW_Ref_O2_FD_188567 | JGI IMG/M metagenome (GOLD analysis project Ga0209006, IMG submission 188567) | Forest soil microbial communities from Algoma, Ontario, Canada - Jack Pine, Ontario site 1_JW_Ref_O2 (SPAdes) (version 2) | ecosystem: Environmental > Terrestrial > Soil > Boreal... | reverse complement strand
GGAAGGGACGGATCGTCGAATCCGGCCCCGCCGAGGAGCTGTTCGCATCCGAGAACCCGTTCGTGCGACAGTTCCTCTCCGGCCAGGCGGCTGGTCCTCTCGGCATGGAGTGACAGGCCTGCCCCAGGTTGCGCGATTGTTCGATGGTCGGAACTAGTCTTCCTGTGCTGTGAGCTCATCACGACTCCTCTCCGGTCTGGCGGGCGCGGCCGCGCGGCATGCGCGGCTGGTGATCGCGGTCGCGATCGTGCTCGCGCTGGGCGGGGCGGGGCTTGCTCTACGGCTGCATCCGTCGGCCGCGACGAGCACGTTCGTGTCGAGCTCGAGTCCCGAATACCAGGCCACGCAGCGCTTCTACGGGAGCTTCGGGGAAGAGCCGATCGCCGTGCTCGTCAAAGGCAACCTGCAGCAGCTTGTACTGAGCTCGGACATCGAGCGGCTCGCCGGGCTGGAGGGCTGTCTGTCGGGCAACGTGCCCACGAGCGCGCTCGCCGCCGAGGGAGGGGTCAACGGGCCGTGCGGGCAGCTCGCCCGGGCAAAGACGGTGAAGGTCGTGTTCGGTCCGGGCACCTTCCTCAGCGAGGCCGCCGAACAGATCGACGAACAGCTGACCGCCGAGACGCGCCAGGCCGAAGCACAGGCCAAGCAGGCTGAACGAGTCGTTTACCGCGCGGCGATCGGGCGCGGTCTTCCCGCCGCCGAAGCGCGCACGCTGGGCCAGCAGGCGAACAAGGTCACGATCGGACGCTTCCAGGAGGGCCTCGTCAAGCTCGCGCTCGAATACGGGCTCACGGCCAAGCCCAGCATCGAAGACGCCAACTTCGTCTCAAACGTTGTGTTCGACTCGACCAAGGTGGCGGGCACGCCGAAGTCGCGCTTCGCCTACCTGTTCCCCAGCCGCGAAGCAGCGCTCGTGTCCGTGCGCATGAAGGCAGGCCTCTCAGAAGCGCAGAGGATCAGGACGATCGGGCTGATCCGCGCGGCCGTGAAGATGCCTCAGTGGCACCTGAAGCACGGCGAGACCTACCTCGTCACAGGCGAACCGGTGATCGTGTCGGACCTCGCCAACTCAATCAGCCACTCGATCGAGTTGCTGCTGATCGCCGTGCTGCTCGTGATGGCGGCTACGCTCGGCCTCGTCTTCACGGGACGCCCGCGCCTGCTGCCGCTCGCGCTCGCGTTGCTCGCCGCGGCGCTCACGTTCGGTGCGCTGTCGCTCGTGGGTGCATCGCTGACGATGGCATCCATCGCCGTGCTGCCGGTACTCGTCGGGCTGGCCGTCGACTACGCGATCCAGTTCCAGGCGCGTGCGGGGGAAGAGCTCGAGCAGGGCGCAGCGGATGGCCCAACGCTCGTCCGCCGTGCGGCAGCCGCGGGTGCGCCCACGATCGCGGCGGCGGCCGCCGCCAGCGCGGCGGCGATGCTCGTGCTGCTGCTCTCGCCTGTGCCGATGGTCCGCAGCTTCGGCGTGCTGCTCGTCGTCGGGGTCGCGATCGCTCTCCTGTGTGTGCTCACCGTCGGCGCGGCCGCGATCTCGCTTTCCTCGGGAGCCGGGCGGATGGGCAGCGACGGGCTGCTCGCGAGCCGGCTCGCGCCAGCCTGGCGCGGCGCACGGGAGCTCGTGGCCGACAACCCGCTGACGCGGCTGTTCACGCGCGCCGCGCTCGTCGGCTCGGTCCGTCACCCCGGTCGAGTGCTGTGCGTTGGGCTCGCGCTGGCGGCGCTCGGCTGGGGGCTCGATACGCAGACGAAGGTGCAGACGAACATCACCAAGCTCGTACCGCAGAACCTCGGCTCGCTGCAGAACCTGAACACCGTGGAGCGGATCACCGGCGTGGGCGGTGAAATCGACCTGATGATCGAAGGCTCGAACCTGACGAGGCTGGCGACGATCGAATGGATGACCGACTACCAGAAGTCGATCCTCGCGCGCTTCGGCTACAGCGCCGCCAGGGGCTGTTCTAAGGCGCGGCTGTGCCCGGCCTTCTCTCTCCCCGACCTGTTCCAGGGAGAGTCGGGCAGCTCGAAGACGTCGAAGCTCAGCCAGGCCGAGATCAGTGGTCTGCTGCGTGCGATCCCCGCGTATTTCTCCCAAGACGTGATCACGCCCGACAGGCGCGTGGCGACGCTGGCCTTCGGCATCCGTCTGATGGGGCTCGATCAGCAGCAGCAGCTGATCGATCAGATGCGGGCGAGCCTGCACCCGCCCACGGGCGTGCGGGCGACACTCGTCGGGCTGCCCGTATTGGCGGCAGCCTCCGGGTCGAAAGTGGCCGACCCGTGGCGGCGGCTGGAGACGCTGCTGGTCGGCTTGGCGGCGGTCGCACTCGTGCTGCTCCTCGCCTTCCGTGGCGACCGCCGGCGCGCGCTCGTGCCGCTTGTGCCGATCGTGCTCGCCAGCGGCTGGTCGGCGCTGGTTCTGTTCGCGGTCAGGGTGCCGCTGAACCCGATGTCGGTGACGCTCGGCGCGCTCGTGATCGCGATCTCGACCGAGTTCAGCGTGCTGCTCTCCGAGCGCCACCGCCAGGAGCGCCAGGCGGGCTATGACACGATCGAGGCGCTGCGGCGAAGCTACCAGCGCACGGGTGCGGCGGTCGCCGCCTCCGGCGCCACCGCGACGATGGGCTTCGGTGTGCTGGCGCTTTCGGACATCACGATGCTCCGTGACTTCGGTCTCGTGACGCTGATCGATCTGAGCGTCTCGCTCGTCGGCGTGCTGCTGGCGCTGCCGGCGACGCTCGTGCTCGCCGACGCAGCGGCCGCATCTTCTCCGGAGGGGGAAGGCAAAGGACGCGCCCGGCCGGTGCGCGTCAGGCGCCGCGCCCGCGAGGTATGGGCCAGGTCGTGAGGAGAGGGTCGTGAGCCGGCCTCGATATGCGCGCTACGCCGGGCTCCTCGGGTTCGTGGCGATCGTGGTTGTCGTGATCACGACGGTGCTCGCCAAATCCGATGTCGCAGGCGGGATCGCGCCCGGGGAGAAGCTGCCGCCGTTCGCGGTGCCGCTGGCGCTCGGCAACCTGCAGGGGGCGGCCAACACGGCGACCCGTCCGCACCAGGGTTCCGCGGGAGACGTGCCGGCGTGCGACGTGCACGGCGCGGACGTCCTCAACGTGTGCAGGCTCTACCAACAGGGACCGGTCGTGCTCGCGCTGTTCGTCGACGAAGGCTCGTGCCCGGCGGTTCTCAGCGAGATGCAGACGCTGTCGCGGAGCTTCCCGCAGGTGCGCTTCGCGGCGGTGTCGATCAAAGGGGAACGTAGCCAGCTGCGCCGGCTGGTGCGCTCGCGCCGGCTCACATTGCCGGTCGGCATCGACGAAGAAGGGACACTCGCGTCGCTCTACAAGGTGTTCAGCTGCCCCCAGGTGGACTTCGCCTACCCCGGCGGGGTCCAGCAGAGCAAGGCGCTGTTGCAGGCGCCCTCGCTCGCCGGCCTGCGCGCACGGGTGAGCGAGCTGCTGTCGGCCTCGCGGGCGCGGGGATGGCGGGGGTCGAGCGCTTGAGCGAGCATGGTGAGGCCGCACTCGGCTGGTGCGCTCGCGAGGTCGAGGACGAGCTGCCAGGACTGCGCCTGCTGGTCGGCGCCGCGCGGCACACCCGTCCGCAGCCGCTCACCGCGGGCTCTCCCCCGGATATCCGCAGGCGCCTGAGCGAGCTCTCCAACCGCTTTCGCGGCGCCCGGGCGGTGAGCATCCGCCGGGAGCCTGTGCCCGCCGCCTACCGGGTCTTCTTCCGCCACATCGGCCTCGAGCCCGACGCCGTGCGCACCCCGATCGAGGCGGCGGTGCTGGAGCGGATGCTGCGTGGCGGCTTCATCACGCGGGGTCTGCTGGAGGACGTGCTGCTGATCGCGCTGGTGGACACTGGCGTGCCCGTGTTCGCGCTCGACGCCGACCGCGTCCAAGGACAGCTCGGCATCCGCGCGAGCCGCCAGGGCGAGAGGCTGGGGCGAGAGGCGGACGCGCCGACGCTGCCGGCGGGGCGGCTCGTGGTCGCCGACGCCTCAGCCGCGCTGGCGGTTCTGTTCGGGGAGCTCGCCCCGGGCTGTGAGCCGCGCGCCGACACGGGGCGGCTGACGTTGTTCGCGGTTCAGGTGGACGGCGTCCCGGACCTGTTCGCCGAGGAGGCCCTGTGGACCTGTCGGGCGGCGCTGGAGCGTCGCTAGCGCCGCTCGGCGACCCCTACCATCCGCCCACGACGCGCTGGTAGAATTCTGTCCTCTGACGCGGAGGAGGTGAGCGTGACGCACTACGAGCAGTCGGTCATCGATCGCGAGGATCCAGCCCTCGACCCGAGGGTCAGCCGCGGTGCTGACCTCGACGGCGCGTGCGCGGTGGCAGAGTCCGCTGCCGCAGACCCGCGGGACAGCGAGCGCGCCGCGAGGATGTCCCTGCGCGCCCAGATCGCTCGACTCGAGCACGAGCACTCCGCGCTCCTGGCCTCGCGCTTTCCCCACATCTGCGCTCCGTCGCCCGCCGCCGCGCGGCCGGTCGCCGACGGGCCATCGCTACTGGACCTCGGCGGGCTCGAGCGCTCGCGTGACGAGCTCGCCGCGAGGCTTCAGGACCTCCGGGCACAGGTCTCGGCGCGCACCGAGCACGAGCGCCGCGCGCGCGAGCAGTTGCGGCGTATGAGGCTCGAACCTGGCAGCTACAAGTTCGCTCGCGTGCGCGTCCGTGATCTCGGTCAAGGCGTCTGCGGGGTTTGGGAGGTTCGCCCGCGGCTCGGTCTGATCGGCATGCTCGCCGGGTGGTGGCAGCTCAAGCTCTCGTCAGGCTGTCCGTTACCCATGGGGTCGTGCCCCAGGCACGGCCCCGCACCACCGACGTCAGCATGGCGGCGAGCGTGTTGCGCTGGCGCTCGGTCATCGAGCCGACGGTCTTCTTCTCGGACATGGGCACCTGGGCGAGGAACTTGCGGCAGCGGGTTTGGCCCCAGCGTCGCTGGCTCATCAACAGGTCGGCAACGGCCATGCTCTCTGCCTCCCAGGGGCATTCAAGGATCACCTCGGACACCTCCAGCTCGCCGATCGCCACGCGGCGCTTGAGCTCCGCGCGGGCGAGGCGAACCTGGTTCGCGCGTTCGAGGGCGCGCATGTACTGCGGACCGACGGGGGCAGGGGCAGCGGTCGCTGTCGCGTTCATAAGGCACTCTCCCGGTCATCGACGCGAGCCTCGCGCGGCGATCACGTGCTCGATTTTTTAACGGATACGGTTGGCGCTCCTCAGGCCGCGCGAGGTCAACCGGGATCAGCTACGGCTGTCCCGCCACATCGCCCCCTCTCCCTACGGCTCGTGTCGGGCGAACCTCGAACTCGGTCTGCAAGCGCAGCTCGCAAGCTATGACAGGACAGGGTCCGCGGTCAACATCACGACCGGCGCTTCGTACGCTAGAAGCGACCTTTTTCGATCTTGGCGGGACTTGTGAAGAACTGGACAAGTCCCCCGGCCGCCGTCGCCGTCGGCGCGGCGCGACGAGCGCTGCTCACCGAGGCTCGGCGGCAGGCAGCGGGCCGTGCTCTGACTCGAACTCGACCTTGACCTTCGCGAAAACCTCCAGGGCCCGATCGAGCGTGGCCGTGTCGTGCGTGGCCATCACGCTCGTGCGCAGCAGCGCACCGCCCGGCGGCACCGCCGGGTGCAGCGCGCAGTTCGTGAACACGCCGCCGTCATAGAGCGCGCGCCAGAGAAGCGCTGCCTTCCAGTCATCGCCGACCAGCACGGGGACGATCGGCGTGACGAGCGTTTGTAGCGGTGCGTCCGCCGCCGGGCTCGTGCGCACCGGCGCGCCGCTGAGGGTGCGGTAGCCGAGCGCGTCCAGTCCGTCCTTGAGGTAGCGGGCGCGCTCGAGCACCGCGCCCAGCAGCGCAGGGCCCTCATCCGAGCGCAGGACCCGCAGCGCGGCCAGAGCGGCTCCCAGGGCCGCGGGCACCCCCGAGGCGGTGAACAGAAAAGAGCGTGAGGAGATCCGCAGGTACTCGATCACCTCCGCCGGGCCCACGACGAAGCCGCCGCAGGACGCCAGCGACTTCGAGAACGTGCCCATGCGCAAATCGACGCGATCCTCAACGCCGAGCAGCTCCGAGGCGCCCGCGCCGCGCGCACCCAACACACCGGCACCGTGAGCCTCGTCGACCATTAGGCGCGCACCGTGGCGCGTGCACAGCTCGGTGATCTCGACCAGCGGTGCGACGTCGCCCTCCATCGAGAAGACGCCGTCCACGACCACCAGCGTGCCGCCGCCGTCGCTCTCGGCGCGCTCCAGTGCGCGCTCGAGCTTCTCGATGCGCCCGTGGCGGAACGGACGCATCTTCGCCTTGGAGATCAGCGCGCCGTCGAGGATCGAGGCGTGGTCGGCGGAGTCGACGATCACCGTGTCACTCGGGCCGAGCAGCGTGCCCAGCGTGCCCACGTTCGCCTGGTGGCCGGTCGTGAACACGATCGCGTCGTCGGTCTCCATCCACTCGGCCAGCTCGCGCTCGAGCTCCAGGTGCAGCGGCGTCGTGCCGTTGAGCAGGCGCGAGCCGGTCAGGCCTGTGCCATAGCGGTGCAGCGCGTCCTCGGCGCCCTTCATCACGCGCTCATCCCCCGTCAGCCCCAGGTAGTTGTTCGACGCGAGCATGATCCGCGGTGCGCCCTCCATCTCAACGACGGGCATCGCCGGCGACTCGACCGTGCGGAAATAGGGCATCAGGTCAGCCTCGCGCGCTGCACGCAGCAGCTCCTCGCGTTCGTGGCCCCGGACCTTTGCGAAGACGTCTATGGAGGTTGGCATATAGGGTTCCGGCAGCGATGGCAGTTGAGATCAGGCCCGTGCGCGGCGGACGCGAGCTGAGCACGTTCATCAAGCTGCCGTGGCGGCTCTATCGTAACGAGCCCAACTGGGTGGCACCGCTGCTGAGCGACGTCAAGGAGCAGCTGGACCCGAGCAGGAACCCATTCTTCGAGCACGCCGAGGCGCAGTATTTCCTCGCGTGGCGCGATGGTCGGGCGGTCGGGCGCATCAGTGCCCATGTGGACCGCCACATGCAGGAGTTCCAGGGCAACGCCTGGGGGCTGTGGGGCTTCTTCGAGTGCGAGAACGACCCTGAGGCCGCACGCGGGCTGCTCGGTGCGGCCGAGTCGTGGCTGCGAGAGCGCGAGGCGGACACGATGGTCGGCCCGATGAGCTTCACCACCAACGACGAGGCCGGGCTGATGGTCCAGGGCCACGAGCGCCCGCCGATCATCCTGAACCCCTGGCACCACCCTTACTACCAGTCGCTGCTCGAGCAGGACGTCGGGCTGTCGAAGGTCATGGACCTGTACATGTGGAGCCTGACCGTCACCGGCCGCGAGAAGGTACACCCCGCGATCTGGGAAATGGCCGCGAAGGTAGAGACCGAGCACGGGATCGTCTGCCGCAACTTTCGCAAGAAGGACCTGGAGGTCGAGGTCGGCCGCTTCCTGGAGGTCTACAACGCGGCCTGGGAGCGCAATTGGGGCTTCGTGCCGCTGACCGAACGCGAGGTGCGCCACTACGCCAAGAAGCTCAAGCCGATACTCGATGAGAACTGGGCGATGGTGGCCGAACGCAAGGACACCGGAGAGGTCGTGGGCGCGGCGCTCTCCCTGCCCGACTACAACCAGGTGCTGGGCAAGCTGCGCCCGCGTGGACGGCTGCTGCCGTTCGGCTGGCTGACCGTGCTGCTCGAGCGGCGCAAGATCGACGCCGTATACGTGTTCGCGCTTGGGGTGAAGCCCGACTACCAGCACACCGGCGTGGCGGCGCGCTTCTACGAGATGCACTACGACGCGGCTGAACGCACCCCGCAGAAGGGCGGCGAGATGGGATGGATCCTGGAGGTCAACAAGCCCATGAACCGCGCCATGGAAGGCATGGGCGGCGAGATCGTGCGCCGCTACCGGGTCTATGAGCGCGCCTTGTAGCGATATCCCGCCCACCCGTGTCTGAGGCGGGGTCTAAACTTGGATGGGTGAGCGACTACCCGCAGTCAGCTGTCCCGGATGACGAGCCGGACAGCGCGCGTGACGGCGATCGAAGCGGCGCGCTACAGGTGGTGGCCGCCGAGGAGGCCGATGTGGTGTACGCGCAGCCGGTGACGGGCGCCCTGCCGGGCGACTTGCGTAGCGCTGGCGCGGTGCTTCCCGCGGTCCAGGCGGCGGCCGTTGCCGCGGGCGGCTTCGTCGCCGGAGCCGCGGTCGTGGGGCTCGTGCATCGCCGTCAGCGGCGCTCCAGCGCGCTCGCCAAGGGGCGCGGCACGCGACGCTCCAGCCGGGCGAGCGAGCTTGTGCAGGTCGTGGGCAGTCGCTCGTTCCTCGTCGATGTGCACCTCCTGGGTGGCCCCGGCGGGAATCGCTGAGCACCGCGTCGCTGGGCGAGCAGGTGCAGTTGCGCACGCAGGTAGCGCCGTGTGGCCCGTTCCGACTTCCGCGCTGGACGGGCGCCGACGGGATGCTGCGCCGTCGCGGCGGGACGCTCGAGCGCCTGCTGCACCACGACGAGGAGCCGGTCGTGGTGCGCGTGGCGCAGGCGAGCGCCGGAGAGGTGATCTTCGAGGCGCGTGCGGCCAGCTCTGACGCTGCCGCGTACGGGATCGAGCGGATGCGCTTCGCGCTCGCGGTGGACGATGATGTGCGGCCGTTCCTGGCCGGTTTCGCGCATGACCCGCTGATCGGACGCTCGCTGCGCCGGCGCCCGTGGCTGCGCGCGGGGCGCCGACCGGAGCCGTTCGAGGCACTCGCGTGGGCGATCTGCGAGCAGCTGATCGACTACGAGCGCGCGGCCGCAATCGAGCGGCGGATCGTCGCGGCTCTCGGACGTCGCTGGGTCGGCGGCGACGGTCGTGACGGTGGCTTGCGCGACCTGCCCGCCGTGTCGGTGCTGGCGGGAACTGCCCCGGCCCGCCTGCAGTCCTTCGACCTTGGCGCCTCGCGCGCGCTGGCGCTCGTGCGCTCCGCGCGCGAGGTGGCACATGGGCGTATCGACCTGCACAGCGCCGACCACGAGACGGGCTGGCGGCGGCTGCGCGCGATCTCCGGGATCGGCTCGTGGACGGTGGAGATGCTCGCGCTGCACGGGCAAGGCCGCAACGACCAGGTACCCGCAGGCGATCTGGGTCTGCTGAAGCTGGCCGGCCGCTTGCTCAGCGGCGGAGACCCGCGCGCTGTCGCGCGGGAGGATCAGGTGCGCGAGCTGTTCGCCCCATACGGCGAGTGGGCGGGGCTCGCCGCCATGCACCTGCTTACCCCGTGAGCCGAGGCGCCCCCGATCGACACGAGCCGGACGCCCTGCGGGCGCCCGGCTCGGTCACTGGCGAGACGAAAGCGGGACCTGAACATGGCTGGCCGTGCGTGGCTCACCTTTGTAGTCCAGTTTCACGCAGCTAGGATCATCCGCCGCAAACATCGTTCGAGCAAGTGGAAAGTCCAATACTTGAGTTTCGAGTGCTAGCGCGGCGCACGTGACAGCATCCCGGGGCGTCGATGAGCGAGGCCGTCGACGGCGCGTCGTGCCTTCAGCACGACCATCGTTGGGGCTGCAATCGCGCCCATACTGCGACGCACGCGCTCGGCGGCCGGGGATGCGCCCGGAGCCGACGCCGTGGGGGAAGACAGATAGAAGCTCGTCATCGCGGCGAGGATCGTCGCGTGCTCGGCGCTCTGGGGCAACAGTTCGGTCGCCCGCGTCGCCCGCGTGGCGATCACGCTCATGCGCACCGCGGCTTCCTCGGCGGAGACGTAGTGGTCGACCAGGCAGTGCTGGCCGGTCGCCGCGTCCTCGCCGCGGTCGATCAGGCTGTCGAGCAGGATGTGCAGCGCGCCGATCCACGGAAAATAGGCGCTCTCGGTCGCGGCCGCCTGGCCCGACTCGAGGATTGGCTGGGCGGCCGCTGCGATCAGCGCGAACACGCTCAACGAGGACGCGGCTGCCGCCGCGGTCTCCCACCAGCGCAGCCCTGTGCCGGTCGGGGTCAGGCTGCTCGCCCACCCGGCGAGAGCGCCGCGCGTTTCCGAGCTCTCTCCGTGGTTGAGGGCCTGATAGGCGACCATGCGCCTGGCGCAGCGCAGCGCCGAATCGGCGACCGAGGCGTAGGAGGGCAGCGCCCTGAGCGCGAAGCGGCAGCGATCGACCAGTTTGCGCATGTAGCCGTCGTCGCGCGCGCCCGCGGAGTGTTCGTAGTAGTCGGCATGCTCGCCCTCGGGTTCGAGCGCAGCCACCAGCGCCAGGTGCAGTTGGTGGCCGTTGGCGACCGGGTCGGCGCACGGCTGCTCGGCGAGCGTGTCGATGTAGTCGTAGGTGGCCTGGAAGGCGACGACGGCGCGAAGCACGCAAGCGCGGTGCGCGCGGGGTGCGAGGACCGCGAACGCGGCCGCGCCTTCCAGGTTCCCGCGCTCGCTCTTCTGCGTGAGCAGGGCGTGCCTGCGCAGCACCGGGTCCGGGATCTCGCGCGCATGATCGTGCCAGTGGCGGAGCTCGCGACTGAGCAGCGGGAAGACGCCGAGCCAGTATCTGGAAGCGGCTCCAGCGAACGCACTCGCTAGCGCTATGCGACTCCCGATCGGGGCGACCACACGAACAGTTTTGTCTGTTTGAGTTCTGCTACATCGGTTACTCTTGCAAGCTGGTCCGCGCCGGTGCGCGCGCAGCGGCCAATCCGGGGAGCGCGACCACGGCGAGCGCGATCGCCGCGAGCAGCGCGAGCGTGAGCAGGACGCGCCCGCCACCGACGGCGAACGGCGCCGGAAAGCCGGTCTCGACGCGCAGCCAGCGGCTGGCGAGCGCGTGGCCGTAGACCCCGGCGACGGCGCCCAGCGCGCAGCCGATGCTCAGCACGACAGCGCTCTCGAGCAGCAGCGCACGCCACAGCTGCCCGGTGACGTAGCCCTGGATCTTCAGCGACGCGAGCCGCGCTCGCCGCTGCCAGATCGCGGCGCTCAGCGCAGCCGCGACCGCCAGCGCGGCGGCGATCAGCAGCAGGCTCGAGATCTCGCTGAGCGCGTAGAGGCCCTGACGCGAATCGGACTCGTACTGGCGCCGGCGTTCGCCGAACGTCTGGACGCCGAGCCCGGGGCGGTGGCCGAGCGCGTGCACGACGGCGCTCCTTCCCGCTGCTTCGCTGACGCCGGGCTGCAAGCTCACCTCGAGCGCCGACGGCTGGCTCGTCTGCCAGTAGCGGGCGTAGTCGCCCGCGCTCATGATCACCGCGCCCGGCGACCAGCCGAGGTTGGTCGTGATCGCGGCCACCGCGAACGGTGCCGCACCGGTGGGCGTCAGCAGCGTGAAGGGCGAGCCGACATGCAGGTCGTGTTCTTGGGCAAAGCCGCCCGACACCGTCGCCCACCCCCCGGACCTCACCAGGCGGGCCGCGTGCCGCTCGCCGCCGTGCAGGATCTGGCTTGCAGGGATCGGATCGCTGTCTCCGCGCGGTCGAGCGATGATCCACAGGCGTCGCCGACCGGCATCTAGGAAGCCGCCCTGGTAGACACGCACCGACGCGACCCCCGGTGCGTGTTCGATCGCCGCGGTAGCGCCTTCGGGATTGAACGCGTTCGTGGTGAGGTCGTTGCCGCCGGTGGTCACCCATAGCTGCGCGGTGTGCAGGTATTCGCTGAAGTTCGCGTCCAGCCCGCGCAGCAGATCCGCACGGGCTCCTCCGATCGCCACGCTGCCGTAGACCGCGAGCGCCGCGATCCCGGCGAGCGCCACCGAGCGCGTCGTGATCGCGCGAAGCTCGGACACGACCACGATCAGTGAGCTGCTGCGCACGCGCTCCCCCGCCCACTGCAGCAGCCGCGCCACGCCCGCGAAGACGGCCGGAATCAGCAGCAGGATCACCAGCGCCAAGGCCATCCCGCCGAGGATCGTGAGGCTCGTCGACAGCAGCACCAGGGCCGAGATCGCCGCGAGCGAGGCGAGCCCCGCAGTCGCAAGCCTCATCCACGTTCCCTGCGCCAGCACCTCACCGCCGTCCGAGCGATCTCGTAGCACCGCGTCGGTGGGGCGGCCTGGGCGCAGATCCAGTGCCGGCGACAGCGAGGCGAGCATCGTTGCGAGCACGCCGCAGCCGAGCGCGATCAGAATCGTGCCGACGTGAAGCGCCTCGTGCTCTCCGATCGGAAAGGCGGTCATCAGGTACGTGGGGATGCGATGGAGGAACGCCCGCGAGAGCAGCGCACCGAGCGCCACGCCCGCCGCCGAGGCGAGGACGCCGAGCACGGCGGCCTGGAACATGAGCAGCACGACGATCTGACGCCAGTCGTATCCCTGGATGCGCAGGCCGGCCACGAACCGCCGTCGCTCGGGCACGGTCAGCAGCATCGCGTTGAGCGCCAGCAGGAAGCCGACCATCACGCTGATCGCCGCGAACAGGTCAGTGGACTGGTCGTTTGGTTTGACCGCCTGATCGAGGAGCTGCAGCTCGTTGTCGGCCGGCACCACGTTCAGTTGACCGGCGGCGAGGATGCGCAGCTCACGCGCGACCTCAGCGTCGGCTCCACGCCGCGGCTCGATCAGGACCTGTGTGATGCGCCCTCCCATGTGTGTCAGCTCCTGCGCCGCTTCCAGCGGCGCGACGGCTACGGGGCTCGAGGCGAGCACGCCGAAGCTCGCGGTTTTGAGCACCGCGCCGACCGGCACCGACTGAGCGGCGCCCAGGGCGAGCACTTTCACGTACTGGCCTGGTTCGGCTCCGACCGCGCTCGCCACGCTCTGTGGCAGCAGCAGGCCGCCGGCGATGTGCACGCTCGCGCTGACGCCCACGCCGCGCGTGCCGAGGCCGCCCAGGTCGAACACGGAAGGCGTCACGCCCAGCAGCTGCACAGGCTCTCGCCCGTGCGGTCCAATGACCGTGACGTCCTCACGCAGAACCGGCGCTGCCGCCCGCACGCCGGGCAGGCGTCGGCTCGAGCGGGACAGTGATTGTGGGAAGCCCTCCGCTGAGCGTGCCGCCAGCTCCAGCCGCGCGGAGCCGACGAGCTCGTGAATCAATTCCTGTGACGAGCCGGTGATGCTCGCGTTCGCGACGAGCACGCTGAGGACGAGCGCCACGCCCACCGCAATGCCGCTGCCGGCGAGCAGCTCCTGCACGGCGTGCGCGCGCAGGCGCAACCGATACAGGTGAACCAGCATGCTGAGGCGCATCCCCGCGATCGCGGGGTGGAAGGGCCTTCTCACGCGCCGGGCGCAGCCTGCTCCGGCTTGATCCCGTCCTCCAGGTGGCCGTCGCGCAGCGTGTGCACACGGTCCACGAACTGTGCGGCGTCGCGGTCGTGTGTGACCAGCAGCGCCGGGATCCCACGCTCATGGCATATGTCGCGCAACAGCGCCATGACCTCGTGGCTGCGTTTGGAGTCGAGGTTGCCGGTGGGCTCGTCGGCGAGGATCAGCCGGGGGTCGTTGGCGAGCGCGCGTGCGATCGCGATGCGCTGGCGCTCCCCCATCGAGAGTTCCTCCGGGGTGTGCTCGGCGCGCGCCGCCATGCCCACGCGTTCGAGCCACGGCATCGCCCGGAGCCTGCCCTCGCGCAGGTTGCAGCCGCCCCCGGTCAGCTTGATCGTGGCGTTGTCGAGCGCAGAGGTGTGCGGCATCAGGTGGAACGCCTGCAGGATGAAGCCCACGTCGCGCCGACGATAGAGCGCGCTCTCGCGCTCGGAGAGCTCGCTGAGGAGCTTGCCGTCGAAGGCGACGCTGCCGCTGTCGGGCGTGCTCAGCGCCGCCGCCAGCATCAACAGCGTCGTCTTGCCCGAGCCGCTCGGACCGTAGAGCGCCACGAATTCCCCCGCGGAGATCGTCAGCGATACGCCGTCGACCGCCTTGATCGTCTCAGTACCGCTGGGGAAGTGCTTGACGACCTCGCGCAGCTCTAGCGTGCTCACTGCCCGGCACGCTCCGTCCCGAGGCGCCGGCGCCCCGGCAACGGAACGACCGTTCCCCGCGCTTCCGTCGAGACGAGCTCTCCATCGGAGATCGACACGAGCACGCTGAAGCCCTGCAGCGCGGACATTTCCTCTGAGGCGACGAGCAGCGCCATCTCGCGCTCACGCGCCACCGCGCGCAGCATCGTGTAGAAGCTGTCGCGGTCTCGCAGGCTTGGGAACAGCGCCGGTTCGTCGAGCACCAGCAGCCGTGGGTCCCGCGCGAGCGCGCGCGCGAGCATCACCCGCACGCTCTCCGTCAGCGACAGCGAGCTGGTCAGCTCGTGGGCGCCTCCGGCGCCGATCTCGACGCGGTCGAGCACGTGCATCGCCCGGCGCCTGGCCTCGCGCATCGTCAGCCCCTCGCTTCCGAGTGAGGTGGCGACGTGGTCGACGACGGTCTCCCCGGGGCTCGACCGCCAGTCGCCCGCGGACATGAAGGCCATCTCGCCCCGCAGCAGGCGCCCGCGCTCACGGCTCGCCATCCGCGCCAAGTCGCGCCCGTCGAAGCGGATCGTGCCGGCGTCCGGCAGCGCGATGCCCGTCGCCAGGCGCAGAAGCGTCGACTTGCCCGAGCGCCGCATGCCGTAAACGCCCATCGACATCCCTGCATCGATGTCGAGCGACACGCAGTCGAGGACGACGATCTTGCGTTCACCGTCCGGATAATGCTTGCTGACGTTCAGAAAGGAGAGCAGCGGCGTCATCGCGGCGGTCTCGCTAGTTATGCGGTTCCTGGAATTCGTTGATGCGCCTTCGGGTGCGGGCGGCCCAGTCGATCTCGACCTGCAGTTGTGCATAGACGGCGTCGCGCGTGCAGTCCATGCACAGTGCCGTCCATGAGCGCGGTGGGCCCTCGGTCGGAGAGACGAGTTGCGCCAGCACGAGGCATTCGCGCTCGTACGCCTTCAGCGCGGCCAGCAGGCGGCGGGCGTCCTCATGGCGGGCCACAGACAGCTTCGCCTGCAGCCCCAGGCGCACCGGCTCGCGTGGAAGCAGTGTCTCCATCCAGAGCGTCAATGCCCCGGGGGTCTCCTCGGTGGGGTAGTAGACGAGATGCGTGCGGCGCAGGTTGTTGCGCTTGGGCTCGTCTCGGGACACCGCGAGCCCTGTCTTCTCCAGCTGCTCGAGCAGCCTGTAGACGTCGTTGGTGTCCACGCGCCAGGTCTCTCCGAGACGCACCGATAGGCGGTTAGCGAGGTCGCCGCCGTGTCCGGGGCGCTCTAGCAGCAGGCCGAGCAGCGCCCCGCGCAATGGCGTGGAAGGGCCCCGCATCCACCTCGTCTTCTCTGGACTTGCGCTCGCCATCTCTCCTCGTCTCCATTCGGAGGACTCGCCGAGACAATACAGCAAGCCGAGCACGTGCCGAATCGTTCCGACATGCTGTCCGGACCATTTTTACAGCGCGAGCACCCCGGCTCCGGTGAAGCGTCCCGCGCGGAGATCCGCTAGCGCCTCGTTGGCCTCCTGCAGCGGATAGGTGGTGACGTGGGTCTCGACCGCGGCCCGCGGCGCGAGCGCGAGCAGCTCATCACCGTCGCGGCGCGTCAGGTTCGCGACTGAGCGCACGCTGCGCTCCTCCCACAGGATGTCGTAGGGGAAGGAAGGGATGTCGCTCATGTGAATTCCTCCGCAGACGACCGTCCCCCCTGGCGCGAGCGCTTGCAGCGCGAGCGGCACGAGCGCGCCGTCGGGCGCGAACAGGATTGCGGCTTCGAGCGGTTCCGGAGGCGTCTCGTCAGAGCCCCCCGCCCACGCGGCGCCGAGCTCCAGCGCGAACGATTGCGTGGTCTCATCGCCGGGTCTCGTAAACGCGAACACCCGCCTGCCCTGCCAGCGGCAGATCTGCGCGAGGATGTGCGCCGCGGCGCCGAAGCCGTACAGGCCGATGCGCTTGGCGTCCCCGCACATCCGCAGCGCGCGATAGCCGATCAACCCCGCGCACAGCAATGGCGCGGCCTGGGCGCTTGAGAAGCTGGACGGGATCGGGAAGCAGTAGCGCTCGTCCGCGACCGTGTACTGCGCATAGCCGCCGTCGATGTTGCGACCGGTGAAGCGGGCGTTCGGGCACAGGTTCTCGCGTCCGCTCGAGCAGTACTCGCACTCGCCGTCGGTCCAGCCGAGCCAGGGCACGCCGACGCGGCCGTCGCGCATGCGCTCGCCGCTGGTTCCCTCGCCGCGGGCCTCGACGGTGCCGACGATCTGGTGCCCGAGAACGCGCGGGGGAGAGGGCACCTTCACCTCGCCGTCGAGCAGATGCAGGTCCGTGCGGCAGAGCCCGCACGCCTCCACCCGCAGCAGCAGCTGACCGGGACCGGGCTGCGGGATCGGGAGCTCGACCTCGCGAAGCGGCCGGCCAACCTCCTCGAACACCATCGCCCTCATTGTGCCCGTCGGTGCACCTTGCGCCATAGTTGCCTGGAGTGAACCACGAATCGGTGCTCCTGCAGTGACCGCGGCGCTCTACTTCAGCCACCCGTCCTCGCTCGAGCACGATCCGCGCGTGCACTCGCCGGGCCACCCCGACACACCCGAGCGCCTGTTCGCGCTCCAGGCGGCTCTGGCGGAGCGCGACTGGCTCGGCTGGGAGCGCCGCGAGGCCCCTGCAGCGGGCGAGTCACAGCTCGAGCTGGTGCACTCCTCCGGGCACGTGCGCGCGATCGCGGAGCTGTGCGCGGCCGGAGGTGGCGCGATCGATGCGGATACGTTCGTCGGCGAGTCCTCCTTCCGCGCGGCGCTGCATGCCGCGGGCGCCGCCGCTGCGATGACCTCCTCGCTCCTCGCCGGCGAGGCGCCGGTCGGCTTCTGCGGCGTCAGGCCTTCAGGTCACCATGCCGAGCGCGACCGCGCGATGGGTTTCTGCCTCTTCAACAACGTGGCCGTGGGCGCCGCCGTGGCGATCGCTGAGCTGGGCCTGCGCCGCGTGTTCGTGCTGGACTGGGACGTGCATCACGGCAACGGCACGGCCGAGATCTTTCGCCGGCGCGCGGACGTGCTATTCGCGAGCATCCACCAGATGCCGCTGTACCCCGGCAGCGGTCCGCTCCAGGACGCAGGATCGGGCCCTGGCGAGGGCTACACGATCAACCTGCCGGTGCCGCCCGGCTCACAGGAGCCGCTGTGGATGGGGCTGCTCGAGCAGGTGGTGGCGCCCGCCGTGCGCGTGTTCGAACCGGAGCTGGTGCTGGTTTCCGCCGGCTTCGACGCTCACGCGGACGATCCGCTGGCAGATTGTCGCCTGCAGACGGGCTCGTTCGTGAGGATGGCCGCATCTGTGCGCGATCTGGCGCACGCCGCAGGGATTCCCTTGGGCTTGGTGCTCGAGGGCGGCTACAACAGTCGCGTGCTGGCCGAGTGCGTGTGCGCGATCCTGCCGATCCTCGCCGGCGCGTCCGAGGAGCCCATGGCGGACGCCGCGGGGGCGCGCGGGCGTGCCTCCGAAGACGAGCGCTCCCAGATCGCGCGTGCCGCCGCCCAGGTGGGCCGCTATTGGCAGCTTTGACGAGAGGGCCTGCCGCAGCGGCGCTGATTGGCTCAGATGCCCTGTCCGGGGAGGAACTCGTTGGTGAAGGGCGGCAGACCCGTGTTGCTCGGGTCGCTCTTGAGCAACCCGTGGGAGTACATCCAGTTGCCGAACGTGGCCCACGCGGACGAGCTCTGCCACCCGTATGGGTCACTCGAGCTCGCGGGCTGGGCCGCCGGCAGGGTCTGTTTGATCGATTCGAGCTGTAGCTTCGGTTCCAGCGAGGGGTTGGCCTTGACCACCAGTTCGGCTGCCTTGGCGGGATCGGCGCGAACGGCGCGCTCGCCGCGCGTCAACGCCTGCAGGAAGGCGCGCAGGTCCACGCCGTCGGTATGCGCCTCGCCTTCTCGCACCACCAGTACCAGCTCGTCGTAGTCGGGTACGCCCGCCTGGTCGATCGGGATCGTGACCGGGTGCTTGTGCATCAGCGCCAGCTGAATCGCCTCGTAGTTCCAGTAGCCGCCGAGCGTCGCCGCGACCTTCCCGGAGAGCATCGCCGGGACGAGGTTGAAGCCGACGTTCACTTCCTTGACGCTCGCGGGCTTGACGCCGGCGCTCTGCAGGGCGGTCTTGAGCTCCGCGGCCTGGTAGGGGATGCCGGCGGTGCCAACGGTCTTGCCCGCGAGGTCCGCGACGCTTTTCACGTGTGCGGAGGGCAGGGCGATGATCGACGTGAGCGGTCGCTGCACGAGCGCCGCGACGGAGACGACTTTCAGCCCCTCGTCGCGCGCCAGCAGAACCTCGGGCTCGTAGGAGATCGCCATGTCGACCTTCCCCGCCGCAAGCAGCTTCAGCGGTTCGGCCGTTTCGGCAGGGACGACCGGCTGAACGTCCAGCCCTACCGCGCCGAAGTAGCCGTCGGCGATTGCCGCGTAGAGCGCTGCATGATCGGCGTTGGGGAACCAGTCGAGCATCACCGAGAAGGGTTTCCGGCTCGCCGCCGAGATCGTTTCCTGCTTGGCTCCGCAGGCCGACAGGCTGAGCGCGATCGAAGCTGCCGCGAAGATCGGCGCGATGCCTCGGCGGACGGCGTGCGGGGTTCTCAACGGGTGTCTCCTCTCGATTGGTTCGCCCAGGGCGCCAGACGGCGTTCAGCGAGGGCAAGGGCATAGAAGCAGGCGACGGCGAATCCGAACAGGACCGCTGTGGCCGCGTACGCTCGCGCTGTCTGAAAGCCGCCGGCGTCGCTCATGATCTCGTGTCCGAGGCCAGAGTACGCTTCCGTGCTCGGGGTGCTGGTCTCGGCGATGAACGCGCCGATCACGCCGACCGCGAGCGCGATCCGCGCACCGCTGAGCGCCGCCGGCAACGCCGCGGGCAGCTCGCCGAAGCGGAAGGTCTGCCAGCGCGAGGCGTCCAGCGTGCGCAGCAGCTTGGCCTGCTCGGGATCGACCGCCGCCAGGCCGTCCACGGTCGTGACCACGACCGGGAAGAAGCAGATCAGCGCGATCACCACGAGCTTGGGAAACAGACCGAAGCCCCACCAGAAGACGAGCAGCACGCCGATCACCGGGATCGGCACTGCCTGTGAGCCCACAGCGAGTGGATAGACGGCGCGGCGCAGCAGCGGCGAGAGGTGGATCGCCACGGCCAGCGCCAGACCGGCCAAAAGGGCGAGACCGAGCCCGAGCACGACCTGCTCGGCGGTGATCGTGAAGTTGTGCCAAACCAGCCCGCCGTTGCTCCACAGCGCTGCCGCGACCGCGTGTGGCGCCGGCAGCAGCTCGCTTTCCACGCCGCCGAGATCGACGTAGAGCTCCCACGCGCCGAGCAGGGCCAGGGCGAGCACGAGCGCCGGAAGCATCCGCGCGGCACGCGAGCTCATCGGCTCGTGTCCATGCCCAGCGCGGCCAGCGCCCGCTCTCGTAGCGCGATCACGTTTGGGTCGGTGCGGGCTCGCGGGCGGGCGATCTCCACCTCCAGTTGCGCCACGACGCGACCCGGCCGGGCCGACATGACCGTCACGCGGTCTGCCAGCAGGACCGCCTCCTCGACATCGTGGGTCACGAGCACGACGGTGCGCGGCTCCCGCGCGAGCGTGCGCGCGAGCCACTCCTGCATCTCGCTGCGCGTGATCGCGTCGAGCGCGCCGAACGGCTCGTCCAAGCAGAGAACCGGCTTGCCCGCCAGCAGCGTGCGCAGGAAGGCAACGCGCTGGCGCATGCCGCCGGAGAGCTCCCGCGGGTATGCGCTCTGGAAGCCGTCGAGCCCCAGCTCGACGAACAGCGTCTGCGCCCGCTCGCGCGCCGGTTCGCGCGGGAGGCCTGCGATGCGCAGCGCCAGCGCGGCGTTGTCCAGCGCGCTCAGCCACGGCAGCAGCAGATCGCGTTGGGGCATCAACACGGCTGGGGGGCACGCGACGGTGCCGCCGTCCGGCGACTGCAGACCGCAGAGCAGCTCGAGCAGCGTGCTCTTGCCACAGCCGCTGGGTCCGACCACCGCGAGCAGCTCGCCCGTCTCGGCGCGCAACGACACTTCGGCCAGTGCCTGTACTTCGTTGCCGCCGCGAGACCGCGAGCGGTAGCTGCGGCTGACACGATCGAGAGCGATCTCCCCTCCCTGCGTCGCCGGCATCGATCGCGGCTGGCTGGGCGATTGCAGTTCGGTCGGCACTTCGCTCCCTTCGCGGGCATTACCCCACAGGTTCTAAGGGTCGGCGCCGGGGAATCGATTCCTGTGCGCCATCTCAGCCGGCCGTCCCGCCAGCCCCCCTGGTGTCTACTTCAGAGCGACGATGCTAGCGCGCGGTGGGCGCCTATTGTGCGGAGGCGACGGGGCGCGTCAGGGCGCGAACGAAGTCCTCGAGCTGCGCGGTCGTCCAGCACTCGAAGGCCGTGCAGAACTCCTCGTAGGCGGCTATTACCGAGTCGCCGTAGTTCCAGTAGAGCCGAGGCTCTGGGTTCAGCCAGAAGGTGCGCCCGGCGCGCGAGGCGATCTGGGCGAAGATGTCGGCGCGCGGGTCGCGCCCGTTGGTGCGCGCGTCGCCGAGCACGATCACGGTCGCGCGCGGGTGCAGATCGTCCTCGACCTGTGTGAGGAACTCCGACCACACGCGGCCGTAGTCGGTGTAGCCGGAGATGTCAGCCACGCCGGCGTCGCCGGAGATCTTCTCGCTGACGGCTTTGAAGTTGCGCTCGTGTTCGAAGATGTCGGTGACCTCGGAGATCCGCTCGATGAACACGAACGAGCGCATCTTGCGAAACGTGTCGTGCAGCGCGTGCAGCACCGACAGGAAGAAGACCGAGGCCGAGGTCACGCTCGTGGAGACGTCACACAGAACGTAGATCTCGGGGCGTTTGGGGCGGCGGGGACGGTACTTCAGCACGACCGGGACGCCGCCTGTCTGTAGAGAGGCGCGCATCGTGCGCCTGACGTCCACTTGCGCGTGGCGGCGGTGGCCGCGGTTCTGCATCCCCTGCGTGGCCAGCCGCCGGCGCAACTGCGCGACGACTCGGTGCACCGCAGCGAGATCCGCGAGTGGGCCGGAGGGCAGGGCGCGGTCGAGCTCCCCCAGCGCTCGCGCCGGCGGGAGGCTGCCCGTGCGCTCGATCTGCGCGCGCTCGAGCTCGCGCCTGAGCAGCGCCTCGAAGCGCCGCAACGCCTCGCGTGGAAGACCGTAGTGATCGGTTGCCCGCCCACCCTCCGGCGGCAGCTCCAGCTGGGGCTCCGCGCGCAGGCCGAGCGCCCGGCGGATGCGCTGTACGTCCACGCCGATCACGCCCGAGCCCTCCTGGCGCCGGGCGAACGCGGCGATCGCCATGCGCGCGAGATCGCGCATTGCTCCCTCCGAGCCGTCGCGCAGAGCGGCGGCGATCTGTGCGCGCAGCTCCTCGAGGTCCTCCTCGGTGAGCTCGCCCAGCGCCGCGCGCTCACCCTCGCGAATGCCCTCCTGGACGGCAGCTATCTCCGCGGCGCGGAAGAAGAAGCGGTCGAACACCAGCTCGAACACGCGGCGGTCCTCCTGGCTCTTGGCGAGCGTCGCCGCGAGCGCCTCGCGGAAGTCGCGCTGTGAGGTCCAGCTGATCTCGCCCAGGACCTCGAACGCGTCGAGCATCTCCGAGGTGCCGACGGCCACACCTTCGCGGCGCAGCTCCTCACCCAGCTCCAGGATGCGGGCCGGCAGATCTGAGTGGGCCGATACGGATTCCGGTCCGTCTGAAGGATTTGAGGCGGACGGGACGGATTCCGGTCCGTCCCTTTGGTCAGGCGACATCGGCGGGCGAGCGCAGCTTCAGGCCCACGCGGTCGGCTACGACGTCCATGTCGGTGCGGTGCTTGACGATCACCGACATCGTTTCCGTGAACGTGTCCGCGTCGATGTCCTTGACGCCGAGCAGCAGCAGCGCACGCGCCCAGTCGATCGACTCGGCGATCGACGGCGGCTTCTTCAGGTCCAGCGCGCGGACCATGCCGATCACCTCGACGAGCCTGCGTGCGACGGTCTCGGAGAGCTCGGGCGTGTGCAGGCGCACTATTTCCAGCTCGTGCTCGAGCTCGGGGTAGTCGAGCCACAGGTACAGGCAGCGGCGCTTGAGCGCCTCGGTCAGCTCGCGAGAGTTGTTGGACGTCAACAGCACGATCGGATGCGTACGCGACTCGACCCGGCCGAGCTCTGGGATCGAGATCTGGAAGTCGGAGAGTACCTCCAGCAGCATCGCCTCGAACTCCTGGTCGGTCTTGTCGATCTCGTCGATCAGCAACACCACCGGCTCCTCGGAGGCGATCGCCGTCATCAGCGGTCGCGCGAGCAGGAACTCCTCGCCGAAGATGTCCTCCTGGACGGCCTCCCAGCCGGTACCCGATGCCTCGGCCTGGATACGCAGCAGTTGCTTACGGTAGTTCCACTCGTACAGCGCCTTCGCCTCGTCGAGACCCTCGTAGCACTGCAGCCGCACGAGCTCGCGGCCCAGGTAGGACGCGAGCGCCTTGGCGAGCTCGGTCTTGCCGACGCCGGCGGGGCCCTCGACGAGTACCGGCTTGCCCAGCCTCGTGGCCAGGAACGACACCAGCGCCGTCGACTCGCCAGGCAGGTAGCCGACCTCGCGCAGCCCTGCGGACACATCTGCGACGGAGGCGGGCTCCTGAGTCTGGGAGGAGGACATCGTCAGCGCAATGATAGGCGCCGGCCTGTCGCGGGCTCCTGAAGCGTTCGCGCCTATCGAGGGTCGTGTCCGCCGGGCGGGTCCTCGAAGGACAGCTGCTCGGGGGGCGCCGGTGGGTACCGAGGGCGCTGGCCGGCCGCCCCGGGCTCGCGTGCAGCCACGGGCGTCGGGCGTCGTCGCCGCGCGCGGACGGGGTTGACGACGGTTGCCTCGATGTCCGGCGCCGGCTTCGCCTCGACGATCGGCGGGACGCCTGGGTCGGACGGCGAGTAGGGCTCCAGCGGCAGTCGCGGGCGCGTGGCGCGCGCCCGGCGCAGCGGCGGCTCGGGTCGCTCCTCGGCGCGCATGCGCCCGCCGGCGACGAGGAGGCCGAGCGCGAGCAGCAGCGCGATGAAGATCCCCCACTCGACGCCCACGGTCGAGGTGACCTGTTCGTTGCCCTGGAGTTCGGGCTTGTCGAGCAGCCTGTAGAAGATCAACAGCGCCGTCCAGCCGCCGGCGACCATCACGATCAGACCGTCGCCACCGGGGAGTTGGAAGTTACGACGCTCGGCGCGCGCAAACAGCATCGCGAGGATCCCCGCGCTGACAAGCAGCACGGCCGCCTCGACGAACGAGAAGGCCTGGAACGCGCTGAGGCTCGTCTGCGTGGCCTTGGCCGCCCCGTGTACGACCACGGTGTCGGTCTTGTCATACCAGGGCAGCAGCATCGACACGAACAGCCCCAGCGAAGCCAACGCCGCGCGTCGCTGCGCGGGCGCCAGCTCGCGCCACGCGTCTGTGAGCCTGGTCATCGCTGTCCGATGCTCATGCGGATCGTGTCCATGGGAGCCACTCGCGCCTAGTCTAGGCGGGGCGCCTGAAGCTAATGACGGCTGACGACGACGGTGCCGCTCGTGGTGGAGAAGTTGCCCGCCAGGTCTCTCGCCGTGAGCTCGACCGTGAAGGTCCCGCCCTTGCTGGGCGTGACCCACAGCAGCCGCGGCTTGCCGCGTTCGACGGTGGCGCTGTTCGTCCACACCACCCTCGAGCCCTGCCTCACGGTCATGCTCACGGTTGAGATCTTCGACAGCGACAGCTGCACGCCCGCCCTCGCTCCCCCGGCGAGCTTCTTGGAGATCAGTGAGATCACCGGCGGAGTGTGCAGGTCGGCGGTGAAGCTCTGCGCGGCGGTGCAGTAGATCTGATCGCCCGGGATCTGCGTGTCTGCCTGCGCGGCGTGGGCGGAGGAGGCACTCGCGCCGCCCGTGCTCGAGGACGTCGTGGTCGTGCTCGGCGTCGTGGACGTCGTGGTTGTGGTCGTGGTGGAGGTGGGTGTGCTCGCGCTCACCAGCGGCTCGCCCTTGCCCGTGCGTTCGCACAGATGCGCCAGGAATTCTGTGAGCAGTTCGTGGTAGTTGAGGTCGGATTCCCCGAACTGGTCATACATCGACCACGCGCCGGTGTTGTAGAGCGGCACGATTGCGCGCGCCTCGGCGTCGCCCGCTTCGAACAGGGCGAGCCCAAGCGGGTCCTTGGTGATGGCCGTGTAGTCATAGAGCCCCACCAGCGCCTGGATGAAGCCGTTGAGGATGCGATCGCTCGGTGCATAGGTGTACTCCGCATACATCGCGCCGGCGGCCGTCTTCACGCGCACGCCCTGAGGGGGCGCCGTCTCGAAGATCCCCAGCGCCTGCTGGGCGGCGGTCAGGTCCGCCTGTTCCTTGTAGCGCGACCAGGCGCGCGCCAGCACCTGCAGGGCGGTCCCCTGGGAGAGGCCGCTCGTCCACGGCGGTGCGCCTCCGTCGAACGGGAACATGTACTCCCAGGCGATGCCTCCGGCGCGCTCGGTCGCCAGCGGGATCACTTCGGCCAGCAGCTGGCGCAGGTTCGCGTTTTCGTGCCCCGAGAGGTAGTAACCGTTGGCCTCGCCAAAGGTCGCCAGCCACTGGATCTCGATGCCCTCACCGGGGTAGTGCTCCCACACGATCCGGCTGCCTGGGAGGCTGACGCGCTCGTCGTCGCCCAGCAGCGGTTCGGTCGTCCACCACTGGCGGTTGCGTTCGAGCGTGAGGAACAGGGCGGGCAGGCGCGAGGGGATGAACTCGCCTGCCTTGGCGATCGCCTGCACGTTGGCGAGCACGGCGCCCAGTTCTTGCTCGCGGGTGCCGGTGAGCTTGCCGAGCGAGCTTTTCGCTGCGACATAGGCCGCGTAGTACTGGCGGTAGCTCGCTTCGCTGATCGTGGCGGCATGCAGCAGCCCGGCCAGCGCTGCCGTGACGGTCGGCCCGTGGCTCGCCGCCACGTGCGCCGTCCTGCGCACGTGCACAGGCGCGAGCGCGCTGGCGCCTGAGGCTGCGCTCGCGCGGTGGGCGACGGCGGGGGAGGCAGGCAGCCCACCCGCGGCGAGGACGCCCAGGGCGAGCGTCGCAAGACGCTTGGCGCGCACCGCGAGGATGCTACGCGGGCCGGACTTCCTCACTGCAGCCCAGCTTGCAGCTGGGCCTTTCACGGTTGGCGCCACGTCCCCCCGAACACATCTGGGCGCCTTGCAGTTGCGCGGCCCGCCCTGCGGCGGCTACTCCGCTTCGAGCCCGAGCTCCTCGACGCCGTCCAGCTCGTCCTCCTCCTCGTCATCCTCGTCGAGGTCCTCGGCATCGTCGTCGTCGGGCAGCAGATCCGGGCCGGCCCCGTGGGAGAGCTGGAAGCGCTCGACCAGGTCGTCGCGCTTGTCCTCGTCGAGCGGCGAATCCTCGGCGATCAGGACCCACTCCTCGCCGTCGAACTCGTCGGCGTCGAACAGCTCGTGGTCGACCTCCGGGGAGTCGTCGACGACGATCATGATCTCGGTCTGGGGGTTGAAGTAGGTGCCCGGGCGGATGGTGATCTCATCGAGTTGGAACCGGCGCGCGTTGGTCATCGGCCGTTTATACCCCACCGCACGACGGTTGTGTTCACGGCTGGAGCTCCTCGAGCGTGCGCTTGACCTCACTGTCCACGTCGAGCGGCTCGAGTCCCTGGCGCGCGCGCCGCTCGTTGCGGGCGAGCACCAGCTGGCGGACCTCCGCCACGAGCCCCGCGTCGTGCGGATTGGAAGCCTGCATGCCCTCCTGCTCCTGCTCCAGCAGGCGCGCCAGCTCGGTGTCGATGTCGAGCGCCGGCCGGCCACGGCGCACGAGGCGTTCGCTGCGCGCCACGAGCATCTGTCGTATCTCCAGCTCACGCTCGGCACGAGCCTGTGGGGAGTCCGGCGCGGGCGCGGCGCTCGCGACCGTGTGTTCGCCTTCGCGGGAGATGCCGCCGCGTCCGATCTGGTCGTAGGCGCTGCCGCCCCCTCGGGACGCCAGCGCCACGAGCGAGACGATCAGCGCGAGCGCCACGAACCCGAACAGCGCGAAGGCCAGCGCGTTCGGCGCCAGCGCGAGCAGCGCGATCGACGGGGCATTGGGCACTGGCCCTGATTCTTGCCGATCGGCTAGGTGTTCGCTACCCTCCGAGAATATTGACTGACCAGTCAATCTAGAAACGTGCCACCCCGTAAGGAGATCTGAGAATGGTCGATTTCACGCTCACCGATGAGCAGAAGAACCTGCGCGAGATGGCGCACGACTTCGCAGTCAAAGAGATACGCCCGGTCGCTTGGGAGTACGACAAGGAGGGCACGTGGCCCGCGGACCTCATCAAGAAGGCGTGGGACGTCGGGCTGATGAACAGCCACATCGAGGAGGAGTACGGTGGACCCGGCGCCAGCTACCTCGACGGCTGCCTGATCGAGGAGGAGCTTTCCTGGGGCTGCTCGGGCATTCAGACCTCGCTCGGCTGCAACGGGCTGGCGTCTGCGCCAATCGCGCTTGGCGGCTCTGAGGAGACGAAGAAGAAGTACCTGGGCATGCTCACCGAATCGCCCAAGCTCGCGTCGTTCTGTCTGACCGAGCCCGATGCCGGCTCGGATGTCTCCGGCATGCGCACGACCGCCGTCAAGAAGGGCGACAAGTACGTCATCAACGGCTCCAAGTGCTTCATCACCAACGGCGGCTACGCAGACTTCTACACGGTCTACGCGAAGACCGACAAGGACGCCGGGCACCGCGGCATCTCCGCTTTCGTGGTCGAGCGCGACTGGGGTGTCGTGGTGGATAAGAAGGAGGACAAGCTCGGACAGCGGGCGTCGAACACGGCGACGATCTCCTTCAACGACGTCGAGGTGCCGGCGGAGAACCTCCTCGGCGAGGAGAACCAGGGCTTCAAGCTCGCGATGATGACGCTCGACCGCACGCGCCCCGGCGTGGCGGCGATGGCCACTGGGATCGCGCGCGCGGCATTCGAGTTTGCCACCGACTACTCGCGCGAACGCGTGCAGTTCGGCGTTCCGATCGCGATGCACCAGGCGATCCAGTTCATCATCGCCGACATGGCCACCGAAATCGAGGCGGCGCGTCTGCTCACCTGGAAGTCGGCGTTCATGCTCGACAACGGCGAACGCAACACGCTCGTCTCCTCGCACGCCAAGCGCTTCGCCGCGGACACCGCGATGAAGACCGCCACCGAAGCCGTCCAGGTCTACGGCGGCTACGGCTTCATCAAGGACTATCCAGTGGAGAAGCTCTTCCGCGACGCAAAGATCATGCAGCTGTACGAGGGCACCTCCCAGATCCAGCGCCTCGTGATCGCACGCGAAACGCTGCTGCCGCGACGGGTGCAGGAGCCCGCCGCCGCGATGGCCTAGAAGTCTCGCTCGCCGCCCCCGCGCCCCTGTTGGGCGTGAGCGGGGGCGGCCCGCGCTGGACACTCGTTCGATCATCCGCCCACGTGGGTGATCGTCTCTCGCGCGCTCGCCGAAGCCGAGCGTGGATGCCCGGACGCAGGCGTCGTCCGGGTCGGAGGCTGACCTGTTCCGGGTCGCTCGCCGATAACGGAAAGCGAGGGAGACGATGCTCAGACAAGTTGACACGACGGACCGCCCGCCGGCAGGCGCGGCAAGGTTCGACATCGCCCGTGAGGATCTCGACGAGCGCACGTGCGTGATCGCGGTCGGTGGCGATCTGGACCTCTCGAGCGCGCCGCAGTTGAAGTGGATGCTCCTGGACGCGCTGGAGGAGGGGCACGGTCGGCTCGTGCTCGACCTTTCGCGCGCGACGTTCATGGACTCGACGGCTCTCGGCGTGATGATCGGCGTGAACCGCAGCCTCTCCCTCGGCGCGCGGCTGGCGATCGCCGGCGCGCGCCACAACGTGCTGAACATCTTCGAGCTGTCGGGGATGGACGGCGCCTTCGCGATGTTCGGAACGCTCGAGGAGGCGCTCGCATACGTTCGCGGGGACGCCGCCGAAGACAGGTGATGAGAGCACTAACCGTGGCCAGCCGCACCTCCGAGCGCCAAGCACCCTCGCGCCTGCACTCCGGCATGGCTGCGGCTGTGCTCCTGGCATGCTGCGCCCTACTGCTCGTCGCGGCGCCGATCGCGGTGGCGCGTACTTCGCATCCCGGCCACTCTCAGCAAGGTGGCGACCCTTCGCAGACGCCGCCGGTTGCCGCACCGGCCGCGCCCGCGCCGGTCACAGCGCCCGTACCCGCGCCGGTGCCGGTCGCGCCGCAGCCCACACAAGCCGAAGGTGGCGGGCGCCACGGTGCTGGTCGCGAATCGCCCGCCGGCAGCCCCCGCCAGCGCCACGCGGGAGCGCGCCAGCAGGCGGCTGCTCAGGCCACCACCACCGCCGGCCAGGGCACGGCGGCCGCGGACCAGAGCACGAGCTCCCAGCCGCAGGTCGCCACCGAGCAGGGGCCCGGCACGTCCTCGGCCTCCCCGGACTCGGCTCTGGGGTCGCAAACCACCCGCAAAGAAGAACGGGAACGTCGCAACAAAGAAGCGCGGGAACGCCACAAAGAAGAAACGACGCGACGCAAAGAAGCCAAAAAAGGCGGACACACGGGCGAATCGGGCCAGCCGGGCGAAGAAGGCTCCTCGTCGCCCGAACAGGTCGCCGAAGACACGCAGGGCGTCTCGGCGCTCGCGACACCGCCGCCATCGAGCCCGGTCGCGACGATCGCATCGAGCTCGAGCTCCCAGGTGCCTGTCGCGGCGAGCACCCCGTCGGTGGCCGGCGTGTCCCAGCAGGCCGTGGACGGGCAGCGCACGCGCGCCGCGCGTCGACCGCGAGCGAGTCGCGCCCCCGACCGCGCCGCCAAAGCCCGCGTGCTCACCGCCGCCGCGGCCGCACTGGCCGCGCCTGTCCGGACCTTGCGCACGACGGCGCACACTGGGCCCGTCAGGGGCATCGGCGGCGGCTCGCGCGTCACCAAGAAGCCCACCAAGTCCTCGCCACTGGTGACGACGATCACGAAGATCGTGGGCGTGGTGCCAACGCCGATCCGGATCCTGATCGCGGCGCTAGCGGCGCTCGCCCTGGCGCTGGCGGTGCGATCGCGCTTCTCCGCGGCGAGGGCGCGGCGCCTGGAGCGCCAGCGCGGACAGCTGCTGGAGGACGTGGGCCTGCTGCAGGCGGCGCTGCTGCCAGTTGCGCCCGAGCGGCTCGGCCCGGTGGGGACCTCTGCCGCGTACAAGCCCGCGGACGGGCCGGGCGCGGGCGGCGACTTCTATGACGTGTTCGCGCTCGAGGACGGGCAGCTGGCGGTGATCGTGGGCGACGTGTCAGGTCATGGGCGACACGCGCTGCCGCACACGGCGCTGCTGCGCTTCACGCTTCGCGCGTATCTCGAGGCGGGGCTCTCGCCGCGCGACGCCGTGCAGACGGCGGGAGCGGTGCTCGACCGCCAGCTCGGCGGCCAGTTCGCGACGGTGGTGGCCGCTACGTACAACCCGCGCGAGCGCCTGCTGGTTTACGCGTGCGCCGGGCACCCGGCGCCGGTGGTGCTGGGCGCGCGCCCCGACGCCGGCGCGATCGAGCCCGTCACGGCGAGCTCCTCGCCGCCGATCGGCGTGGGCATGCGCACGGGCATCCGCCAGACGACCGTCTCCGTGCCGGGGCGGGCGCAGGTTTGCTTCTACACCGACGGCGTCACCGAGGCGCGAGTCGGCACTGAGCTGTTTGGCGCGGAGCGCCTGCGCGGCACGCTGGCAGAGCTCGGCACGGGCGCCTCGGCGGTGGCGGTGCTCGACAGCGTGGTCGAGCGCGCGGACGCACATCCGGACGACATGGCGGCCTGCCTGCTGCGGGTCGAGGGGGGAGAGGATCCGCCGGAGCTGATCCTGGAGGAGCTGGAGCTCGACCGCGACAGCGCGGGCAGCCGGCGCACGGAGCGCTTCCTGCTCGCGTGCGGCGTCGAGCGCGACGAGCTCGCGGAGGTGATCCACGCGGCCCGCGCGGCGGCCGGTCGCGATGGCACGGCGGTGCTCGAATGCAACCACGCGCAGGTAGCGCCGCACGTCACGCTGCGCCGAGAGCACCTCAGGTATCTGCACGTCCCCCAAACGGAAGTAGAGGTGAGTCGATGAGCCCAGGGCCGACACTTGCGCCCGACGCCGCGATCGTGCTCGGCATCGCAGCGACCGCGATGCCGTTCGCTCGCACCCCCGAGGACGAGCTCGAGCGCTGGCTGCGCCTGCTGCGCCTGCACGGCGAGGTGGGCACCGCGCTGCAGGCACTGGGCCTCAGCGAGGGGCCGCTACCGCTACCGGAGCCGGGTGAGCACAGCGTTGCCGCTCGCCAAGTGCCTGCGGACTCCTCGCCCCGAGACGCGGTCGCGCTCGTCACCGAGCAGGCGGTCAGCGTGGCCGGCGAGCGTGGCGCACACGCGCTCACCACGGCCGATCTGCTGCTTGCGGTGATGCGTGTCTACGGCGATGACTTCGACCGTGCGCTGCGGGCCCATGGCACCGATCGCGACGAGGTGCTCGCGGAGCTCGGCTCCAGGAGGGCCGCTTCGGCCGCGCTGTGAGCGCGCAGACACCCCGCAGCTAGTACATCCGTCCATTTTCAGCCCCGCAGAGCATGTGGGAGCGCCGATGCGTGCATTAACTCCTGCATGGTCGCGCTTGCGCTTGCGCTCGCGGTCGCGCTGTTGACGGTGGGGCTTGCGTTCGCTGCACTCCTCCTCCGACACCGCAGGCTGCAGGTAGAAATCGCCCGCTACAGCCACTCCTCCCGAGATCTGCTCGCGGCGGTGGATGGGCAGGGCCGGATCCGGCAGGTGAATCCCGCCTGGAGTCGTGCGCTCGGCCACAGCGTCGAGACGCTACTCTCGAGCGAGCTGATCGAGCTCGTGCACCGCGACGAACGCGCTGACGTGCGCGCGCAGATCGAGGCGGGGCCGAACATGCCGCGGGCCGTTGTGGACTCGTGCAACCGCTTCCAGGCCTCCGACGGGAAATACCGTTGGTTCGAGTGGGACATGTCGGGCCCGAGCTCACGCGGCGTGGCGCACATGGTCGCGCGCGACATCACCGAGCAACACACTGCACAGGTGCAGCTCGCGAACAGCGCGCGCTCGCTGGAGTTGAAAATTCTCGAGCGCACACAGGAGCTGGACGAGGCGCGCGCCGAGACGCTGCAGCTGCTCGCAGCGGCCGTGGAGTACCGCGACGACAGCACCTTCGGGCACACCGAGCGCGTGGGGCTGATCGCCGCCGAGGTCGCGGCGCGTCTCGGGATGCGCGACGAGCAGGTTCGGCGGCTGCGCGAGGCGGCGCCGCTGCACGACGTCGGCAAGATCGCGATCTCGGACGCGATCCTGCTCAAGCCGGGGCGGTTGAGCCCGCGCCAGCAACGGGTGATGCACACGCACGCCGCCCTCGGAGCGCGCTTGCTCTCGCGCAGCAACTCGCCCGTCCTGCAGATGGCGGCAGTGATCGCCGCCACCCACCACGAGTGGTGGGACGGCAGCGGCTATCCCAACGGCCTCGCCGGGGAGCGGATCCCGCTGGTCGGCCGTGTGGTGGCCGTCGCGGACGTCTTCGACGCGCTCACCCACGAGCGCCCGTACATGGCCGCGTGGTCGGTCAAACAGGCGATCGCGCGGATCCAACGCTCATCGGCGACGCAGTTCGACCCGCGCGTGGTCGACGCGTTCCTCGCGGTGTACGAGGACGCCCGGCTGACTACGGTGCAGGCGCCGCCCCGGGACTCGCTCCAGACGCCGCGGGCGTCCTCGCCGGCCGGCGTCCCCACCGCGCTCCGCTAGTCTCCGCACGCCCTGCCAGCCAGCCAGCCGAGGAGACCAAAAGCATGTTCGTGTTCAAAGCCGCCGTCGTGGGCGCCGGGACGATGGGCGGCCAGATCGCTCAGACGATCGCCGCAGCAGGCATACCAGTCGTCCTGAAGGACATCGACGACGCGCTCGTGCAGGCCGGCCTCGATGAGGCCACCAACGTCACCCGTGGCCAGATCAGCAAGCTGGTGGAGAAGGGCAGGCTCACCGCCGAGCAGGGCGAGGCGCAGATCGCAGAGGTCGTGGGCAGGATCCACGGCACGACCTCGTATGAGGCCTTCGGCGACGTGGACTTCGTGGTGGAGGCGGTGCCGGAGCGGATGGAGATCAAGCAGGCGGTGTTCGCGGAGCTGGACGCGGCCACGCCAGGGCACGCGATCCTCGCGTCGAACACCTCCTCGCTGTCGATCACGGAGATGGGCGAAGCGACGCTGCGCCCGGAGAACGTGGTGGGCTTCCACTACTTCTACCCGGCATCGATCATGCCGCTGATCGAGATCGTGGAGGGCGAGGAGACCTCGGCGGAGACGGTCGCGGCGGCGATCACGTTCGCGCAGGCGATCCGCAAGCAGCCGATCACTTGCGCGGAGGTGCCGGGCTTCGTCGTCAACCGCATCCTCAACTCGGGCATCTCGGAGGTCTGGCGCGCGCAGGAGGAGCAGGGCCTGTCGATCAAGGCGATCGACGAGGGCGTGGGCGCGGCGGGCGTGGTGCCGGTCGGCCCCTACTACCTGGTGAATCTGCTCGGCCTGGACACGGTCCTGCACGTGGCCGAGCACCTGGTGGAGTCATACGGCGAGGAACGCTTCTACGTCCCGAAGGGCATGCAGCAGCTCGTCGCCAACGGCAAGCTCGGGGCGAAGACCGGGGGAGACGGCTTCTATGACCCGCAGGGCGAGCCCAACATCGAGGGCGACGCGCAGCCGGACGTGGCGGAGCTCGTGGAGATGCTCTCGCTGAAGACGCTGATCGAGGCGTGCCTGGTGCTGGAGGAGGGCGTCGCCACCCACCGCGACATCGACTTCGGGATGATGGCCGGCGCCGGGCTCGATCCCCGCAGAGGGCTGCTTCCGCCCTTTATGAAGGCCGACAGCGAGGGACTGGACACGGTCCTCGAGCGCATGGAGAACGCGCAGGAGAGCTACGGCGAGCGCTTC
>Ga0209006_10000621_pt1 | contig 32870 bp, 26 predicted proteins | sample JacPin_JW_Ref_O2_FD_188567 | JGI IMG/M metagenome (GOLD analysis project Ga0209006, IMG submission 188567) | Forest soil microbial communities from Algoma, Ontario, Canada - Jack Pine, Ontario site 1_JW_Ref_O2 (SPAdes) (version 2) | ecosystem: Environmental > Terrestrial > Soil > Boreal... | reverse complement strand
AAGCGCATCGCGGATGTCATCGCATCGGGCCTGGATCAATATGACGCTGTTTTCGTCCCCGGCGGCCATGGTCCGATGATCGATCTTCTCGATGATCCCGACGCCGGCGTCGTGATGAGACACTTTCATAAAACATCCAAACCTACGGCAGTGCTTTGCCACGGCCCGATTTCACTGCTCTCAGCGCTTCCGAATTCGACGGAGGTGGTCGCCGCGCTGTCGGCGGGCGATGCCGCCGGAGCCCACGCAAAAGCTCAAGGCTGGATCTATTCTGGATATAAGATGACCATCTTTTCGACAGCGGAAGAGCAGCAGCGGGAACCGCTTGAGATTGGTGGTAAGGTTCTCTTCTACCCGGACTTCGCCCTGAGTACGGCGGGCGGTGACGTAAGTGTGCTCGCTCCATGGACGAGCTATGTCGTTCAAGATCGCGAGCTGATCTCAGGTCAGAACCCGTTTTCTGATCAAGCGCTTCTGAACCTTCTTCTACCGGCACTCGATGGGAATAAGAAGTCGGCTTCAGCGGCATAAGGGGGCTGGCCCACCTTTGCTGCGTTCGGCGGTTTTTCGCTGATGCCGCCTGGAAATAAGGCAAGTGTGGGCCACCCGCCCAGATGAGCAGTGTTCAACGGATTTGGAGTCGTCAATGAGCGGCGAACGAATCGAACAGAAGAGCTATGAGATGCCCCCGCGCGACGGGTTTACCGTCACACATTTCATTACCGTCGCCGACCTCGACCGATCCGCTGATTTTTATGAAAAGGTCTTCGGCGGCCGCATTCTCAGCAGAGGCGACAGCAAGGGTGCGTCTGGACACATTCAGATCGCGAATACTTGGCTGATCGTCAACGTCGGAGGCGGGCCCACCCCGGACAAGCCGTCGGTGACGCTCAGCGCCCCCGCCGACCCGGATAAGGTCAGCAGCTTCCTGAATATCCGCGTTGCGGATATTCGAGCGTGCTATGAATTATGGAAGAGTCGAGGAGCCGAGTTCATCACGGAGCCGAAGGAAAAGGACGACGAGATTCGCTGCTACATCCGCGATCCTGACGGTTACATGATCGAGGTCGGACAGAGCACCGACCTCATGTAAGGCTGACATCGGCGCGGTTGCCGGGGCAACCCGGTTGACATCGGGTATCGTTACAGCGCTTCCTTTCGATGGAGAGACAAGAGATGGAGTGGAAACAGTTGGTCCAGTTTGCGCTGCAGGGTAGCAGTGATTTGGAACAATATGCCATCCTGCTGATACGCGTTTCGATCGGGCTGTTCTTCGCCATCTCTGGGGCTAACAAATTGTTTGTCGCCGGCGGCACGAAACCTGTTTACGACACGCTGGTGAAGGCTAAAGTCCCGTTTCCCCGCCAGACGGCTTATTTCGTGGCGGGTGTCGAGTTCGTTGCCGGGACCTTGCTGACCGTGGGGTTTCTTTCGAGCGCAGCTTGCGTGGCTTTATTGATCGATATGACAGTCGCCACCCTGACCAGCGCGGTCTCGACCCTGCCTAAGGGACTTTCGCCACTTAACTGGCTCGACGATTTCCTTTACCTTCCGGAAGTCCTGTACGTGCTGTTCTTTATCTGGCTGATCTGCTCCGGTCCGGGAAAGATCAGTGTCGATTCCTGGATCGCCGGAAAGTTACTCGGGTGACCGATCGACGAAGGGGCTTGTTGCTAACAACGTCAAGCCACCAGCAAGATCTTCCCAATACCGCCCTTTTCTGCCGCTGCTTGAGCCTTGGCCGCGTCACTAAGTGGTAATGTCTGGCTAATTGGGATAACCAGCTTGCCATCGCGCACGGCTTCGGCCATGAACTCGAGCGTTTTCCTGTCGAATTTCGAGAATACGTGCACCACTTTTACAGACGGGTATTTCGCGGCGTTCTGCGGTACCTCTACGACCGATGCATAGACTCCCCCCGGCTTCACCTTGGCGATCAGCTTCTCGGCGGTTCTTCCGCCGACCGTGTCCGCCACCGCATCGAGCGTCGCAAGACTTGCAAGCGCGGTGTCGTCGTCGGTTGCGACCGCCTGATCTGCTCCGATGGTCTTCGCTCGATCCATCTGGGTCTTTAACACCCCCGCAATCACGGTCGCTCCCCGTTGCTTCGCAGTGAATACCGCCGAACGCCCGACATTTCCTATGGCACCTACCACCAAAACCGTCTGGCCTGCTTTGATTCCCGTCGCGGAAAGGAGCTGGTTGCCGGTCGTCGTCACCAGCGGCAGCGCCGCCGCCTGGATCAAGTCGAGACCCTTCGGCACCTTCGCCAAGACCGCTGCCTTCACGACACAAAGTTCGGCGTAAGTATTGTCCGCCATCGCAAACACCTGGTCGCCGACGGAAAAGCCTTCCACTCCCGGCCCCATCTTGACGACCGTCCCCGCCATATCGACGCCTATCAGCCCTGGGAACTTCATGGGGTAAAAATCCTTTGTTAATCCGGCGCGTCGCTTGTAGTCGATCGGATTCACGCTCGCAGCTGCGACCCGCACCAGTACCTCGCCCGAGCCGGGTACGGGATCAGGATAGTCTTCGAATTTCAGCACTTCCGGACCGCCATATTGGTGGACAACGATTGCTTTCATAATTTCCATCTCCTCGGGCTGTGCAGTAAACGTTCACAAACAAAACCTGGATGAGCGAAGCTAGAACTCGAAGTAATTTAGTGCGACACGACGCACTGATTCTGGTGCTCAACCTGCCTCGTCTTCGCTGAAGTTCGGCATTTCGCCCACTTCAGCACATCCCCAGATCTCACACTGCAACCAAGAGCCTGACGAGATGCAAGGCGCTTTCACTCCTTCGCTAACGCCATCATGAACCGCTTCGTACGCTGCTTCGTAACCTGGGATCTGCACTCGCTTGGCAAGCTCGATCAGTTCCTGCAGTGGAAGTTCTCGTTCAGCAATCATCGAAGCAGCAACATAAGCCGAATCGTACGGATTTGTCCCTCGGCATAACTCTCACAATCATCCTTCCACGCGAACTGGCGTGAGGCGAGGTTCCACAAACAAGTTAAGCCTCACCTCAGGATGCGTTCAACCGGTCACCGCCTTCTTTTGAGGATGAATGCCCAGTTCGTGCCAGGACGTTTCCGTGAGGTTGACGTCGTAGTAGCTTGCAGCTTTCTCGATGTTGGCGAAAGCCAGAGCGCGATCGGCATCGGAGACGTCGATGACTTGATCGAAACGCGCGACCGCATTACGGACATGTTGTGCGTCGGTCAGCGGTTCTTTACGCTGCTTCGGAAATGCGTAGACGCTGTCGGGCAAGTCGCTCTGCGTCGTCAGCCGTCCATGTTTCTCGTGAGGTTTCCAAGTTGCTTCCGGCATGTTTCTACCATCCTTTCTCCAAATACTTCGCAGAGGGCGAGCGGAGTGTCTACCCGACCTGCATTCGTTAGGCGGCGATCGTCAGGCAGCGCGCTCTTGTTCAGGTGCTTTGACTTCGCTCAGTCTCCCGGTGTCCACGTCGAAAACAAAGCCGCACACCGGCAACCTCTTTGGCAATCCAGGGATGAGACGATTACACCCGAGGTACTGCGCCGAATCAATTGGACGATGGTATTGGCGATACCTCTGTATTGGGCCCCGTGGAATGAAGTGCGCCTCGCCCGAGCCTGTTTCCATATCGCGATAGGACGTCGATCTGGGGACCGTGCCGGTCTGCACCGATGGTGGCGTCGGCGGCGCCGACGTCGAGTCGACGTTACGCGGTACCGCGAGCGCCCGTCGCCCAGCGCTTTAAGACGCTAATACCATCGTATCCCCCATACCATCGTCCAATTGCCTCATTTTGACGCCTCCGTTTTTATGGATTGCGCGCGGACGAATCAGATTCGGTATACGCATGGTGAAAGGTTCTCAGGAGCACATTACGGCTCAAACAGGTGTTGCCGTAGCGCCAACCAGAGTAGGCGCTACGCAAGCTGATCGCAGCAGAGTTGCGAAGCGACGTGCGGGACCCCGCCATCCGGTCCGCAGGTCCGGATACAAGGCCGCGCGGTCGGCGACAAGTGCTCTGGCCGCGAGTATGTCGGCTGAAGATCAGATGGTGCAGTCTTGTCCGGAAGCCAGCCCCATGAAATGGCACCAGGCTTATACGACATGGTTTTTCGAGACGTGGGCGACCTCGAGGCCCCCCGCCGACCAGAACTCGCGGGCTGCCAAACCGAGCCGCTCGTCAAGACAAGTAGCGACACTCGCGGACAGATCCATCGTCCCCAACCCCTGAGACAAGTTGCTCGATGGTCCTCGCTCAGCGCGGACTCCATCGTTTTAGAGTGCTCCACGGCCGTATTACAGCCCTTAGGCCGCGGCCATCATTGCTGCTGTGGGCCGGAGCTTCGTGGCCATTCTCACTAGCTCGGCAAGAGAATCGGCCTGCATCTTGTGCATTGCCTTGCCCCGGTGCGCCTTCACTGTGATCTCGCTGATGCCGAGTTCTCCACCAATCTGTTTATTCAACAAGCCGGAGACCACCAGCGCCATAACCTGCCGTTCGCGACTGGAAAGAGACGCGTAACGGTTCCGGAGTACCCGCATCTCCGCCTCCCGACTCAAAGCAATGCGGCTGCGTTCGAGGGCGGCGCGGATGGCGCTCAACAGCACGTCATCACTGAATGGTTTGATCAAGAATTCGACGGCTCCTGCCTTCATCGCCTGGACCGTCGTGGGCACATCGGCGTGTCCGCTGACGAAGATGATTGGAATGTCGGTCCGTTCGACAGCGATGCGCTTCTGTAGCTCGAGACCGGTGAGGCCCGGAAGTGAAACATCTAATACCAGGCAGCTCGGCATGCCGGTTCGAGGGCACTCGAGGAATTCTTCCGCCGAGCCGAAAGTCGCGGCCTGCCACCCTTCACAGCGGATCAACAATTCCAGCGACTCGTACACCGAGATGTCATCGTCGACAACGAAGACGATGGGAGTAACGTTTGACATGGGCGGTGCCCCCAATTCATGGCAAAGTGCGTGCGTTAGACTCATATGTCACTCCTCAATTTTCCCTAGCAATCGTCCCGGCAAGAGAGATGCAAGGCTGAACGAATGGTTTGTAGAAGTTGCTGGTCGCTAAAAGGCTTGCCAAGGAAGCCAGCTGCTCCTGCTTGCAGCGCTCGCTCACGGGAATCTTTGCTGTCGTAAGCGGTCATGAAGATGATCGGAATGCCGTAGCCTGCCGCAGCCAGGCAGCTTTGGAGCTCCAGTCCATTCATACCGGGCATCTGTAGGTCAACGACGAGACACGAGGTATCGTGCAGCCGGCCGGACGACAGCAAGGCTTCCGCAGATTCAAAGGCTGCCGCTCGGAAGCCAAACGACTCAATAAGTAGTGTGGTGGTTCTGCGAACCGACTCATCGTCGTCAACTATCGAGATCAAATTCTCTATCACCTTGAACTCCCTATTACGCTCAAGGTATTCGCAGCAGAAGAAGAAATCTATTGGGTGTTGGTAGATGTGGGTACTAAAAAGGATGATGCGGGTAAGCTTTCGCTTACGAGGCTTTTTCGGAGGGGTTTTGGAGCTTTTCGACCATTCGTACCAGGTCGACGAGGGATTCCGCGCGCATCTTCTCCATTGCGCGGCTGCGCTGGACTTTCACTGTACTTTCCGCGGTTCCGAGTTGAGCTGCAATCTGTTTGTTGAGCATGCCCGAGACAAGCATGGCGATTACCTGCTGCTCGCGGGCGGTTAACGAGTCGAAGCGCCGTTGGAGGTCTGTAACCTCTACCTCCTTTTCACGCCTCACACGATCTCGCTCCAGTGCTACTCGAACAGCGTCCAACAGATCCTGGTCACGAAATGGCTTGGTGAGGAATTCGACCGCCCCGGCCTTCATGGCGCGAACACTCATGGGAATATCACCGTGGCCAGTCAGAAAAACGATCGGTATACGAATCTTTCTCGCTGCTAGCTCGCGCTGAAAATCGAGTCCACTCAATCCCGGTAGTCTGACGTCCAGCACCAGGCAACCGGGCGCATCCGCCGGTTTCTTAAGCAGGAAGCGATCGGCCGAGTCAAAGCTCTCAACCTGCAGCCCCACGGTGCTTAAGAGGAACTTGAGCGACGAACGTACCGACGGATCATCATCGACCACAAAGACAATCGGAGCACCAGTCATGAGGGACTCCCGCCGGATTCCGGGAGAGTGAAGTAAAAAACCGCACCATGCGGAATGTTGGGCGCAGCCCAGAGTCGACCTCCGTGACTTTCAACAAGGGAGCGGCTGATGGATAAGCCCATTCCCATCCCGTTCGCTTTGGTTGTAAAGAAGGGAGTGAAGACGCGATCTGGCCCCGATCCCAGGCCAGTGCCCGAGTCGCGTACCGCAACCAGTATGTCGCCGGATTCGTCGATCCTAGACTGCATGCAGAGTGAACGCGGTCGATTTGTCACCTCAGCCATAGCCTCGATGCCATTCATGATCAAATTCAGCAGGACCTGCTGCATCTGAACCCGATCAGCCAACACCAAGGGAAGAGCCCCCGTCAATTGCCGATCGAGTCGAACTCGATTCTCATAAAGCTCACGGTCAGCTAAAGTCAGTACTTCTTGAATCACCTCGTTCATATTCAGCTTGTTCTTTTCGGCAGGAGCCTTCTTTATGAATCCGCGGATTCGAGTAACAACGGCGCTGGCTCGAGTGGCATCAGCAACGATTTCCTCGAGAACCCGACGCAGAACCTCGGGTTGGAGGTTACCGGCGGCGAGCAGTCTCAGGCACGCGTTGCTGTTATTGGTAACGGCGGTTAGCGGTTGATTGACTTCATGGGCGATAGACGCTGCCAGTTCGCCCATGGTGGTCAGCCTAGAAACCCGCGCGAGCTCCGCTTGCGTCATCTGCAATGCTTCTTGAGCACGTTTTCGTTCAATTCCCTGAGCGATCAAGTCCGCACCAGACGCGAGTGTCTCGGTTGTGTCTGGCGTGAGCTGTTGTCGAGAGAACATTGCCAGCACGCCTATGGTGCGCTCTCCCACGCTCAGTGGGTAGCCAGCAAAGCTGGCCATCCCTTCTTTCTCTGCCCATGCTCTGTCGGTGATTCGAGGATCATTGAGGACATCATTGGTCAGATGCGGCTTTCGTTCTTGGGCAATCATCCCAATTTTGAATTGTCCCAAAGGAATGTGGCTGTGGGGACCGTCAAGGTGCGTGTACATGCCTGCACTGGCCTGCAGCTCTAACATCCTTCCATCGTTGCTCAGAGTCCAAATCCTCGCAAATGCTGCATCCAGACGGCGCACAATGGCTTCGCTGCACTCAGCCAAGATTGTTTTCAAACTTTCTTCCTTACCGAAGGCTATGCTCACGTCAGCGCGGACAGCGATCTGGCGGGCGTGCGCTGCTTGCATTTCCTCTGCCTGCTTTCTTTCGCTGATATCGCGGATAAAGCCGGTAAAAACCTTATGCCCATCTCTAGATAGTTCTCCAAACGAGATTTCCACGGGGAATTCCTGGCCATTCTTGCGCAGTCCGGTCAGTTCAGTACCTTGCCAGTTGATGTGCCGCTTGCCCGTAGCCAAATAGCGGCTGAACCCATGCTCGTGCAATTTTCGCAGGAATTCCGGCATTAGGATGGTCAACGGCTTCCCGATCAACTCCGTCGGATCATAACCAAAGATCCTCGCAGTGGCGGGGTTAGCAAACAGAATTGCACCGCTCTCGTCAATGCTGATCACGGCATCAGGGGCCGTCTGGACCACGAGGCGATAGTTCTGTTCGCTGTAGCGGAGGGCGGATTCCTCTTGTTTACGGTCGGTAATATCCGTAACAACCCCGCCGATGGCGTAGATTTCGCCTTCTTCGTTGAACAAAGGAAACTTCTGGACGATCCTGGTGTGGAGTCCATCTTCGTACCGAGCCACGTCTTCGAATTTCACCAGCAAGCCGGTCTCTAAAACCTGGCGGTCAACAGCCTGAAAGGCAGCAGCTTGTTCCGCTGAAAATAGCTCATCATCAGTCCTGCCTTTAATTTCGCCGGAGACATGAAACGCTTTCTTGAACTGCTGGTTGGCATAGAGGTACCGGCTCTGCCGATCTTTCACAAAAATCAGGTTGGGACTGTTCTCAAAGAACGCATGTAGCAGTCCCGTTTGTGCGCCCTGTGTTTCAGTGGTCATGCTTGGCGAACCTTACACGAGCTTTCTGGTCCAAGGCATTCTAAACCCCGAAAGGGAGATCGGGGTCATTCGGGCTTCGAGACTCGCCAGAACCTCGTCGCCAACGATACCTGTGAGCTGCCTTTCGATCACCGCTGGGGCCCGCAAGGGTGGCACAGAGCCGACACGAAAGTATCGACGATACCATCGTCCAATTGTTCATCCCCCAAGGTTCTGTTCTGATGAGTCGCGTCAACCGACTTCAATCGGAACCGTCACAATCGGGAATAGGAGAACGAACATGAAAATACTAGGGTCGCTATAGATACACGTGACCAATAAGCATCTCGGAACGGAGCACATCGTATGAAAGGATTTGCTTACCTGGGGGCTGCAGTTGTGGCGCTAACTGGCGTGGTGGTCTACATGGCTCACGCCTCTGGACGCTCCGATGGAGAGGCTGATCCGGTTTTCGGAATCACAATTCCTCCTGGATACCGCGACTGGAAGCTGATCTCCGTGGCCCACGAAGAAGGCAATCTCAACGACCTTCGCGCCCTTCTCGGCAACGATGTAGCGATCGAGGCATACCGCGAGGGAAAGTTGCCGTTCCCGGAAGGCACAATCATTGCACGCCTCGCCTGGAGCTATCTCCCGTCTGAGGAAAACAACAAAGTCTTTGGCCGCGCCCAATCGTTCGTGCCCGGAGCCGCCACGAACGTTCAGTTTATGGTCAAGGACACGAAAAAATACGCCGCCACCGGAGGCTGGGGGTTTGCTCAATTCAAAGACGGCAAACCTGCCGACGCGGTGCTGCTCAAAACCTGCTTTCCCTGCCACGAGCCTGTCAAAGCTCGCGACTTCGTCTTCACCCGATACGCACCCTAACTACGGGAAGGTCCCATGGACAAGGAAGAATCGTTTTGCAATCCGACTTGCGAAGACCAGATCAACATGGCGGAGCGCGAGTTATCGGCGTTCATCGGTGCGGTGACGGAATTGTTCGGTCCAGCGCAGGCTAGGCTTTCGACAGAGGACTGGCTCGACCAGTCAGAACGACTGGATCGCCCGCACACAGCCACGAGCAAAGAGTGGCGAGCGGTCACAATAGCAGCCTCTGCTCGATTGGCAAATCGGGAGACGCTAGCCCGGGAGCATCGGGCACTTGCGAAACCGACTGATGCGAAGGTTTCGCCAATACTATCGTCCAATTGTTTCGCATCCGCTCCTCTGGTGTGATGCCGGATGGCAGACGATGACCGCACCTCGCTACCCAAACCTCTAAGAAGGAGACCGTAGTGGCGACGAAGAGGCATCGACATCGGCTTTAACGCAAATACTGATTTGGTTTACCGAAGCATATTGAATGGAGGAACCATTATGAGGCGCTTCACATTCTTCTTGGTTGCAGTTGCAATGGCCGGCCCTATCGCCCTCATTGGCCCCGCCCCCGGCTACGCGGACGGGCCATCCGCCCCCTACGTTACCGACATCCCCAACGGGTACCGCGACTGGCAGTGGATTTCCTCTGCCCATGAAGCAGGCAACCTGAACAGTTTGGGGGCGGTCCTGGGTAACGATGTAGCGATCAAGGCCTTCCGCGCCGGAAAGCTTCCGTTCCCGGACGGCTCGATCATTGCTGCTTTGCATTACCGTTACGTCCCATCGGAGGAAAACAACAAGGTCTTTGGCCAAGCCCAATCGTTCGTTCCCGGCGCCCCCACGAACATTCAGTTTATGGTCAAGGACTCAACCAAGTACGCCGCAACCGGCGGCTGGGGGTTCGGTCACTTCGCGAACGGCAAAACTGGTGACGCGACGTTTATGAAAAGCTGCTTCCCCTGCCACGAGAAGGCGAAAGGGAGCGACCTTGTCTTTACTCGTTATGCACCTTGATGATGAAAACTAGAGCAGAAACAAGTGAGGACCATTACGTGGGCGCGCCGCAAAAGGCCCTATCTACGGAACTGGCGGTGGCCTAACCGTGAACGCGGGAAGAAAATGCACATCTTCACATTCTGATCTCACCGTTCGGATTCATCCATGCAGCGCTCCTGCATGAAGCTGATGGTTTCTATAGTGCTCGCATCATTTCAATTGGGCGCCCAAGTCCAGGAAACCCAAGTCCAGATGCGACGAGAGGAACAAACCATGAAGCATTTGATTTTTTATCGCACCGCACAGATCGAGGGGCAGTCAATTTTCTATCGGGAGTCTGGTCCGAAAGACGCCCCGACGATTCTCCTGCTGCACGGCTTGCCGTCTTCTTCGCGAATGTTCGAGCCTCTCTTCACCCGTCTTTCCGATCGCTATCACCTTGTCGCGCCCGATTATCCGGGCTTCGGTCACAGCGACTGGCCGGACCCGAAAACATTCGCGTACACCTTCGATCACATTGCGGAAATCATGAATCACTTCACCGAAGCGCTCGGTCTCACCCACTTCACCCTCTACATGCAGGATTACGGTGGCCCCGTCGGCTTTCGCATGATCTTGGCCCACCCGGACCGAGTCGAAGCTCTCATCGTCCAGGACGCAGTAGCCCACAACACCGGTCTCGGCGAGAACTGGAAAACGCGGCGCGCCTTTTGGGCCGATCGCGCTGCCAATGAAAGCGCGCTGCGCACAAATCTCCTGTCGCTTGCAACCACCAAGTCCCGCCACGCGGGGAACGATCCCAACCTGGAACGCCATAACCCCGATCTCTGGATCGACGAATTTTATTTTCTAAATCAGCCCGGACAGGGTGACATTCAAAGCGACCTCTTCTACGACTACCGCACCAACGTCGATTCCTACCCGAAATGGCAAGCATGGATGCGCGAGAAGCAGCCGCGGCTGCTGGTGATCTGGGGTAAGTATGAGTCTTCGTTCGACCCCTCCGAGCCAGAGTCCTATCGCCGCGACGTCCCCAAAGCCGAGGTCCACATCGTCGATGGCGGCCACTTCGCCTTGGACACCGCCGCAGACGACATCGCCGCGCTGGTCCAAGCATTCGTCGGCTCTTCACGCCAGAGCTCTGCGGCGCAGCGAGCCGGGTGAAGCCGCTTTGGAGAGGGACGGTGCCCAGCGGTGTATTGGATTCGAACCTTGATACGGAAAGGTCGTTTATGTCTGGCAAGAAAACAGCAATCATAACCGGAGCATCGGGGGGTATTGGCGCGGGTTTAGTCGATGAGTTCCTGACAAAAGGTTACAACGTCGTCGCGACGTCTCGCGAAGCCAATCGAAAGCGGACTAGCTCGGACAACTTGGTTCTGCTTGATGGCGATATTGGCAACCAGCAAACGGCGGCCGATGCTGTCGAGGCAGCGATCCACAACTTCGGAACCGTCGACCTTCTGGTAAATAACGCGGGCATCTTCCTAAAAAAGCCTTTCACTGACTTCACTACCGAGGACTTCGATGCCCTGGTCTCCGCGAATCTGTTTGGATTCTTCTACATCACTCAGCGCACTGTGAAAGAGATGCTGAAACAAAAATCGGGATGCGTTGTGAGCATCACTGCGGCACTTGCCGATCGGCCGATTGCGGGCGTAAATGGCTCGATTTCCATGATCACGAAAGGTGGCTTGAATTCAGCGACCCAGAATCTGGCAATCGAGTATGCAAAAGACGGCATTCGCTTTAATGCCGTAGCCCCCGGCGAAGTGGAGACACCGATGCACCAGAATGATCGCACCGACTCGACGTTACAGCCGGCTATCGGAAAGGCGACGGTCAAGGACATCGTCGATGCGGTGCTTTACCTGGTGCAGGCAGATCACGTGAGCGGAGAGATACTCCACGTAGATGGTGCCGCTCCGGCTCGTCGCTGGTAATAAACATGTTCTGCAAGAAGGAAGAGGGGCCGCACAGATAGAAGTCACTCCCCTATGACACGCCAATTCTCTCGAGCAAAGCAGTGTCAATGTGCCCGGGAGCATCGAAGTCTGTTTCGAGTAGCGAATTGAACGGGATTGGAAGTTCATTTCTGTGCAACCGTGCGCGAGAAGGCGATGTATTGGATGTGAGTGCGCCGCATTGGTCGCTTGCAGCGGGACTGCTGTACACGATGTATTCTCGTCCATGCGCGATGGGCTGCGAAACTGGGTTGTGCTCGCCGAGAATGTGCGTACGGAAATCTTCGGTTCTCTCGGGGCGATTACCCCTGGTATGGCCGAGGTCGTTCGCACTCCTCACCTGCCCCAGGGGCCGCCAGGATCTGGCCCCCCGTATCGTTTGCGCGTAGCGGGATTACCACAGCGCGGGATCCGAAATTCGCGAGCTTGCTTGAACTGGCGGAAGCGTGCGATGTTCCGGTCTGATGGTCGTGCCGGATTGGGGTCTGTCATACCTGCATGACTGGTCTGATTGACGGATCGATTTCTTATAATCCTGAGCCGCTGGAGAGACCCACTTCCGGGAACGTGCTCATATGCTGTTCCCGGCCAAACTCGGGTGTCACTCTGGATCTTTGAAAGAGATCTTTAAGAGAAGATATTTGAGAGAAACGGAAGGAATCCGATCATGCGTTCTGATATGGTGCCCGGAAGTATTTTCCCCAATTACGAACTGCCCGATCACACGGGCGAACTGCGCAAGCTCAGCGAGCTACAGGGCGACGATCCGCTGATCCTTACGCTTGCGCGCGGCCACTATTGCCCAAAGGAACACCAGCAGCATTTGGAGCTCGCCGCGTTCTACCCCAGGATTGCAGTGGCGTACACCCAGATCGCCACGATCGCCACCGACGATCACCATACTCTACAGGAATTCCGTGCGTCGGTCGGAGCCCAGTGGACATTCCTTTCGGATCCCGAGCGCACCGTTCAGAAGGATCTCGACATCCAGGAGTACACCGATCCCGAGCATAATCCGATGATCCCGCATACGTTCGTGCTCAAGCCGGGCCTCGTGATCTACAGCATCTATAACGGCTACTGGTTCTGGGGGCGTCCCTCGGTCGTCGATCTTTGGCACGACTTGCGCGCCGTGACCAGCGAAATCCGCCCAGACTGGGATCTGAGTACTCCTGGACTCCGTGCGGCATGGAATGCGGGTGACTTCTCGCGTTTCCACGGGTGGGACAAGCAGGCCCGTGGGGAAGCGAAGAAGTAGCAGCGCCCCATAGGGAACGAACTTCGGGAGTGGCGAGTTGAGAGACAGCCGCACGGCTTGGGGTGCCGTCGCGCGACGATCAGCTGTTAGAACCGCGCTTGTCTATGCCGGAATGGGGACAATCGCCACCGCAGCAGTTGCCCTTTTCGCGCAAGTGGCGATTCAACAAGGTCGCTATGCAGGCCGAAGAATCGCCCAAAGTCTGCTTTCTAAGCCCTCCCCCAAGTCGTTCCGGTATTTCGATAAAGGAAATATGGCCGTTATCGGAGCTGGGTTCGCAATCCTTCAAGCAGGTAGGGTCCGGCTGAGCGGAATATTCGCCTGGCTCGCGTGGGCATGGATTCATCTTCAGTTTCTCTCAACCAGCAGTCTGCGTCTCACCGTTTTCTTGCAATGGATCTGGAGTTTCCTGACTGGGCAGACGGACGTTCGATTGATCGTGAACCACATTCCTGTTTCCAAACAGGGCTCAAGCGACTTTAGGCGGTAAACCTTAGCGCCGGGCGGCAAGAGCGCGGGTGCCCGTGGAGCGCCTGAGCAGTTTCGAAACCATCCATTCCGGGCATGCTCACGTCCATGAGCACGAGGGCGATGTCGTTTTTCTGCAGGTTTGGAGGAACGCGAAGAACGGCAGCACAACATCACGGTGTTACGAGTGCCGCTCGACGAAAAACCCGTCACCTGAGTTGTCCGGTACCCTAAGAGGTCGCTTTCGCCTCGCTCGTTTCTTTCGCCGCCCTCCTCGTTGGGTGCGAGAAACCTTTAAGACAGGCGCAGACTCTTCCGCCAGGCGCCTTTGGTTGTTTTCCCCCGTGGACTAAGCCAACCGCAGGTTTTCGAGCGACGCGGACGCGTTTCCGCTGCCAATATCGGGGACGATCACCAACTCCAATACCTTCACGTTTGCCAGGTCAATCTGATAGTCCTCAATCTCGCGTGTCGTTTGCGGGGGACTGAAGTTCCACTGCTGCCGCACGATTTCGCGAAAGCTTTGATCGGCTTCTGAGCGCCAACGAAGAACGAATTCCTGCGTGCGGGCGCTCTCGGCCTCATGGAAGACCAGATTGATTCGCCTCAGTCGCTGCGGCTGATCGAAGACCAGCCGGATGGTCTGCGGTCCAGGGCCCGCAGCACGCCACCCTTCACGATCTTGCGACGAAAGAGCGGCTTCGATGGGATGGCGTTCATCTTCGGACGTGAGTTCGAGAGTAGCCGTGGTTTCAAGGTTCAGCCATGCTTGGTCGGAGACGGACCTCGACTCGGAAATAGTTAGACGCTTACGCATGATCTTGCCCAATTGTCATTGGTTAGTTTTGATGTTAGAAGAGGTCGTTGCGGTTGGCATGAGTTTTGTGGCAGCAAGTTCAGAGTGCCGACAGAGAGCGGCTCGAATATCCCCAGGATGGCCGGTTAAGCCAACAATCCAGCCGCCGGACTAGGCTCAGGCCACCATCGCGGCTAGTGGCACCAGGCTGTGTTCCCGGCCGATGACCACAATGCCGGAATTGGTCACGTGCCATCCCCGGGCGCGGTCGGTATCGAGATCGTACCCGACCGTGGCTCCTTCTGGAAGACGTACATTCTTATCGAGGATGGCGCGGCGCACTTTGGCGTGGCGGCCAATATCGCAGTTGTCCATGATGATGCAGCCTTCCACCAGCGCGCCGGTGTGGACGCGCACGCCACGGCCGAGAACAGACTTGCGGACGAGTCCGCCGGAAAGGATGCAGCCGTCAGAAACGATGCTGTCGAGCGCCTCGCCGCGGCGCTGCTCTTGATCGAAGACAAATTTGGCGGGGGGATCGGGATAGCTGGTGCTGCGGACAGGCCACTCGCGATTGTAAAGGTTGAGCTCGGGCTTGACATGGTTCAGATCCATGTTGGCTTCGTAATAGGCCTCGATGGTTCCGACATCTCGCCAGTAAGGCACCGAGTCTTCCGGCTCGCCGGGGATGCGGTTGGCTTCGAAATTGTAAGCATAGATGGGGGCCTTGTCGGCAAGCTTGGGAAGAATGTCCATGCCGAAGTCGTGATGGCTGCCGGGTTGTTTGGCGTCGTCCTGGAGCAGGGCGAGAAGAGCAGGGGTGGAGAAGATGTAGTTGCCCATCGAGGCGTAGACTCGGCTGGTATCGCCGAGAATGGTCGGAGCATCCGCCTTCTTTTCGTGAAAGGCCATGATGCGTCCTTCGTCGTTGGCCTCAATCACACCGAATTCGCGAGCCTGCTCGCGAGGAACAGGGATTGCGGCGACGGTTACTTCTGCCTGCTTGGTCCGGTGGAAATTGATCATGCTGGCGATATTCATGCGATAGATGTGGTCGGCTCCGAAGATGGCAACCAGGTGCGGGTCGGATTGCTCGATGAGATTCATGTTCTGGGAGATGGCGTCGGCCGTTCCCTGGTACCAGGATTCGTTCTGCGAGCGCATCTGTGCCGGCACGTTGATGATGAAGTTGCTCTTCATCAGCCCGCCGAACTGCCATCCCTCACTCAAATGCTGGAGCAGCGACTGGCTGCGAAACTGGGTGAGCACGTAGATCGAATGGATTCCGGAATTGATGAAATTGCTGAGGACAAAATCGATGATCCGGTACTTACCTCCGAAGGGAACCGCTGGCTTGGCGCGTTCCCGTGTGAGGGGAAAGAGCCGAGTTCCTTTGCCGCCGGCGAGGACGATGCCCAACACTCGAAGGTGCATCGCTCCCTGCGCGGCGAAGGCAAATTGTCGCTCCGAGATTTTATCCTCAGGCAATCGCCCTCCTGAAACAGCCTTCGGACGCGATGTCATCAGACGTCGCGGCGGGGTTCTTTGGTGTTGCGAACACGCTATTTAAGAGGGCGCCAGATCGGAATAGGTTGTGATCGATCACATAATTACCTACAGAATTGTGCACCCCTGCAGCCAAACGTCGCAAACCAAGTTCACGCTGGTGCTAGTCAGCATCCCATACACCTGCCCGTTGTTTGATGCAACTCTTTATGCGCTGGAGTCTTTATGCGCTGGAGCAGTTTTCTTGCAAGCTTTGTTAGGCTGAATCGAGATCCGTCGCCTCCCCGCCGATTTAAGGAGTCAACAGTTGCCTCCGTATTGCGCATCTGAATTGAGTCAGCTGGTCAAATCCATGTTGAGGGATCCGCTCAAGCAGGGTGAAGACGGAGTAGCCCTCGGTCGCTGAATGGCGCCAAGGCAGAATTCACGCACGGGGGTCGGCAGCCTTCAAGAGATGCTAGCGGTTTCGCTCCAGCTGCTTAGGCATTGAGCCGCCGTTCGTGCTTCTTAGAAACTCTTGCGATACTTGCCATCTACAGAGACTCCGCCCAGCTGATCTCGGGCCACGCTAACGGACCAGCGCTTGTTCAGCCGATACTCGCCCTGCACGATTTCACTTCCTGGCTGAGAAACATCGGTCGAGAACGTAAAGAGCAGATTCTTGGTGACACGTTGTTGGATCGCAACCCGGGCTGATGGGTTTTGATTGTTTCCGCCAATCGTTGGGTCAATCTCTAGGCTGGAGATTCCCGCGAGTCTTTGCACACCGCTGCTTAGCTGACTCACGGCTTGCGAGGCAATCATGGAATCTGTGCTCTGACTGGTGGCTGCGGATTCCTGCGTGGTCTTTCCCCGCGCAATGAGATTGATGATGTCTGCCGTCGCCAGCGGCGGATCGGAAACATAGGAGGTCGTGAGCTTGTCCAGAGGTCCACGCATACTGAGTGTGAGATTGTATTGCTCGACTGTCGTCGTCACCGATACGTTCATCACCGGGTGAATCTCGTTTGGGTCATCGAAGGTGATGACACCTTTTTGTATCTCGTAGCGAAGATTCCTATAAAACAACTCGCCGGAAGTCAGGTTTGTGCGGCCGGTGATTACAGGGTTGGCGGCCGTACCTCCAACTCGCACGGCGACGCTCCCGGCGATGCTGACCTGCGAACTCATGGCGCTCAAACTCTCTTGAGATTGCACGCCAATCGCCAGCTTCACCGTATCGGCGAATCCCGGCTGAGAGGGGGTTGTAGTTCCGGTGCTGAACTGATCACCAAATTTTGCCAAATCGAAATCGGGTGTAAACGACAAGCTTTCGATCAGAACACGTCCGTTGAGGGTCGACGCCTCTGCAGTGCCGCTATAGGCAAGGTTTGCATCGAGCAGCGACCGCAAACCTTCTGGATACCGCAAGCGAATGGATTTTCCCTGCAACGCAAGATTGAATTGCAAACTAGGCTTGTAGGCGATCGACCCGGTCAACGAGACCTGCCCGCCTCCGACCTGCCCGGCCATCTTGGAAACCTGGAGATGGTCATTGGTGACGTCGAGGGTGCCATTAAGTTTCTCAACTCTCATGGGCGCCTCCACCGTCGTCATGGCTACGTCCTTGAGCTGGACCGTACCTTGAACTGCCGGTTTCTCTGCCGATCCCGAAGAGCGAAGATCGAGCATGACCATGCCCGAGCTTTGCACGTCAGGTGCGACAATCTTCAGGACTTGTAGATCGATTAAGCCCTGCGCAGAAAGAGTCGGGCCGGCTCTGCCACCGATGGGTAGTCGCCCTTGAATCTTGAGCGAAGTGCCTGTGCCACGGATTTCCGCAGGCTGTAGGGTGACAACGGACTTCGAATAATCCGCGCGAATCGGGTCTGCAAGTCCGATCTCCAGGGACTGGTAACTGGCCTTGAGGACCGGAATGGTGAGATGCGCTTCGATCTGCGATGTCTCCTTTAGCGGACCCTTAAGTGTTGCGTGAAATTCGGTTTGGCCGGTAAAGCCCTGTGGCGCGCCTTTCGAATAAGTAGCCATCAATACATCGAGGGGAACCGTGCCAGTGTCGATGGCAGCTTCAGTGTAGTAGTCGCCGGTCAAGGCTACCCGCCCGTGCGTGCGGACGTAGGCCCCGGAGACCTTCGAGTCAAGGGTGAGATCGGCAGCATGATTGGCTACGTGAACCTCCGCCTTCAGGCCGGCGATCGAATTTTGTCGAAGTTGCAGCTGCGGCAGCTGCACGATCGCAGTCAGCTGAGGATCGTCGAGCGTCCCTTCCCCATTCACTGATGCACTGACGGTGCCGGTAACGTCGAGATTCTTGGTCTGCACCGTCTGCAGTCTCTGCAAAACCAGCGACGGCGCATCGAGCCGCACTTTGTACGCCTTGGTTTTTGGAGTGTAGGAAAGATTCGCATCCAGAGTGCCCGTCGGGGCGGAGATCTTCAGTGTCGAAGAGATCGATCCGTTCGCAGCCTGGAATTGCAGAGCAAGATCCTGAATCGGCTCGTCATATGCGCGGGCATTAGAGATGTGCGCCGATCCGGAGCCGATAGGATTGAGTTGCGAACCTTCGAGCGAGATCTTCGCCGACAAGTCGCCCGAGATTGGATAGTTCTGGCCCACCAACCGCTGCAAATCAGACACTTGCAATTGCTGCATATTGAGGCTTGCCTTGATTGCATTGGCTGGCTCATAGGACCAGTCGTGTAATGCTACAGATGCTCTGAAGTCCGCCTGCCCCTGATGTGCGTTGATCAGCGATCCGTTCCGTATCGAGAACTCCGACCGGCTTGCTTGGATTTGAAACTTGACGCTTCTCCATTCGCTGCCTTGGACCTGCAGAGCCTGAGCGCTCAGCTCCCCCGTGATTGCAGGCATCTTCATGGTTCCATGTACGACGGCATTGAGTATGGCAGAGCCGGAGAGGGCGGGTGGCGTGGTGGAGCTGGAGCCAAAGGAAGCGGCCAAAGCCGCAAGTTGATGCAAATCACTGGCGGCCAACTGGACCTCTAAATTGGAACGACTGCTAAGTTCTCCCCGTGCGGTGAGTGTTGCGGAAGGAATCCGCAATAATGTTTGGTTGAACGCCATGGTTTGCCGCGGGCCGTCATAGCTGACGTGGATAGCACCGTCAACAGGAACTTCGCTTCCCGATGGATTTGAACGACTGCTGGCGTGCGCCTGAACCGTCAGGTCGGACTGCGCTCTCAGATTGGAAATGTTGCCTTTCCACACCGCTTCGACGTTGCCATTCAGTTGTCCGGAGACGGAAGCTGCATTGAGTTCCTGTCGTTGCAGAGTCTGCTGCAGAGCGCGCAGCGAGACATTCCGCAGTCCTATGCGAACTCGAGAGTCCGGCGTCGCGTCCAAGTTCTTTATGTCAACAGCCGCACTTATGACTCCGCCCAGGGCCTCCGTGCTCACATTTTTCACCTGCAATCTGCCCCCTGCTAACTGGTACTGGCCCTGGAGCTTGTGCAGTTCCAGCTTGGTCCCCGAAGCGACTGCGATCAGTACGTCGCTCGCGAGCTCTCCGTGGACCGAAACCGTTCGCAGGACGGGCTCGCTCCCCATCTCTTGATAATGCAACTTCCCGCGAAGAAGAACGTCGCCTCTGGGCGTGGTGTCCGGAGATAGCTGGGCGAAATCCTGGGTGTGAACCGTGATCACGTAGTCTCCGTCCACAAGCGGATTTGCATAGTTTGAAATGGCGGCGTGCAAGGCTACTCTGGAAGATCCGATGCTCAAGACGGCAGACTCCAGGCCAAACCGTTCCGGGGAAGCGCTGAATTTCATGTTCAGATTGTGCGGAAGAGGCCTGTATTGGCCATAACGCACCTGCCCGCTGTTGTACGAAAGCGTGCCGTCGTATCGCCTGACGGTTGGCGTGAAATGAATGTCGGCCCCAAAATCGTACAGGTTAGCCTCAAGGGGAATCCTTTTATCGTTGTAGTCGATTTCGCCGCCCGCGATCGCGGCGTGCCCAATGCCTAAATCAAACACGCTGGTATGGCTGGTATTTTGGCTGGGCGGTGCCGTCGGCAGGTTGTTCTTGCCGGACCGGTCTACCTGCATGTGAACGATAGGGCGCTCGATCAGCAGCTCACTGAGCGACGCCTGGCGTCTCAGCGCCGACAATATCCTTACGCCCACTGTCAATTTATCAGCGTGCAACAGTGGAGGCTGATCGAGGCCTTCAGTGCCACGCAAGGTGATGTCGTAGAGATGCGCGGTGAGCGTCGACAAGTTGAAATCGAGCCTGCCGATCTCCGTGTTCGCTCCCGTTGCCGTAGCCACTTCCTGTTCGATTTTGCTTATCGCCAAGCGCTGAAAACTTGCGCTCTTGAGATAGAGATATCCCCCAACGGCAGCGATGACAATCACGCCTACGATTCCTGCCAGCGTCCAGCCGATAATCCGTTTCCGGTTCATAGACGATCCTCTAAAAGGCCTGCCCGACCGTGATGAAGTACTGATTCGCGCCGATGCCGGGCACCGGGTTCAGATTGCGCCCGAAATCAATCCGTATGGGACCAATCGGAGTCGCATAACGCAATCCGATGCCTATGGTGTTCGAATAGTTATCAACGAAGTTGTGCAAATTGATCGCACTGTACACGTTACCACCGTCGTAAAACACAACGCCGCCAAGGGCTTTCATGATGCCCAAGGGGAAACGCACCTCTGAATTCAAGATGAAAAGTTGCCTTCCGCCCACGGGCACGGTCACGTTCACGCATCCTGACTGCCCTTGCAGCACATTGCAGAAAGGAACCAGCCGCTGCGGCCCGGCCTCATCGATGGGGAAGCCGCGCAAAGAGGTGCCGCCGCCCGAAAAGAACAATTGGCTGGTCGGCACGAAGCTGCCGGCAAAAGGAGACGCCAGCCCTAGCCGGATACCATTGGCCAAAACCACTGAGTGGAGGGGCTTGTAATAGGCATATTGCGCGAACAGCTTGGCAAAGTTGGCGCTTGAACCGAAGGCGGTTGGTGTAATTCCCAGGTTGACCGTAGCGAACATCCCGCGGTGTGCGTCGAGGGGCTTGTCCCGTGTGTCGCGGATGAGGGTCCCTGACACGGTCGACAGGAGCACATGCCGATCCTGGTTGAGCACAAGCTCAGGAACGAGCAGATGAGACAAATCAGTCTTATTGAAATCGTAGCGTAGCTGCAATCGCGTGTTCGTCTTTTTGCTTATCAGCTTCTCGACCTGGAAAGACAGATCACCGAGGCCAGCCGTAAACAGAGGATTTTCGCTATTGCGTTCGACGGAAAAGCTGGTAAGCGAACTCCAGTCGGAACCGATGAAGTGAGGCTGGCCGTATGTCGTTAGCACCTTCTGGTCGAGACGTGACAGAAGGATGGAAGCGCTGGCTGTCTCTCCCAGTCCGCGCAGATTGCGTCGTGTGTATTCGATCAGGCCGCGTGGACTTGCGAAAGTCGATTGACTTGGTGCAATCTGTTGGCCGTTCAAGCCAATCGTTCCACCACCGCCCGGAAGAGCAACGGTTCCCGACGGGATGTTTCCACCCCGGTGCGAGATCTCGAATCCCACTCCGTACGCGATTTGATTGCGATTCGCTTCATGCACTTTGACCAGCGCAGTTTCGTCCGTCTGATCGGTGATCGGCTTGCTCGGACCGACGCTTGACCAGTCGAAAATGTTTATGTCATAGAGTCGGCTCTCGGCTTCGAGCAATTGCACTCGTCGCATCGGTGTCTCGGGCAAAATCTTGGCTGTCCTTGCGATTAGAGGCAATCGCGTGTGTCGCTGGCCTAAATACACCACCTCGTCGATCCGCAGTAACTGATGCTCAGTGATGGCGTAAGCGACATTCACACGGTGCGGATCGCCTGCGTTCAGCTGCAGGGTCGCTTTCACTTCCGCGTTCAGATATCCGCGATTCAGATAGGTTGCTGAGATGCGGTTCCGGTCCTCGGCTAATCTTCGCGGAGAATATGGTACACCGGACCGCAGTTCGAACCCGTTGGGAGCGGTAAGCTCCGTGTTGGCGACATTCTCGTTTCCTGAGACTCTGACGTCTTCAACAATGGTCTGAGGACCTTCTACGATTTCGAACGTAATGTCGATCTGCGATTCACGATCCACGGCTTGGGCCGTGACCTTGACATCTTCGTACCCCCGGTCCTGATACACAGCCTTTATGTTGTCGCTACTCTGCTTCAGGAGCTTCTGACTAACGCTCCCGTGCGTCCAGATATGAGATCTCTTGACAACGACCTGAGCCCTCAACTCTTTCTGCGACACGGCATAGTTGCCGTGGAAAACAACGCGCTCGACCTTGCGCTTCCGGCCGCGATTGATTTGATACACAACAAGAATCTGGTCCGGCTGATTCTGAATGCTCGATGTCACTTTGACATCGGCGAATCCTTTTTTCTGAAAGTAGTCGGTAAGATTCCGCTGCCCTTCGTCGACCAGATCCTGATCAATGGTTCCCTCGGAGTAGATGGGAACCAGCTTCTTCATCTCTCTTCCTCCCAGGAAGGGGATGCGCGACAGTCGAGCTCCCACGGCTAGAACCGTGACCGCCGGACCCACTTCGATGTTGAATGAAACATCTACGCGATTAGTTTCCGGGTGATATTCGGGAGCATTCTCGTGGACTTTGGCCGTCAGAAGATGCTGCTTCGTCAATGTCTTCTTCAGTAGGGATGTCGCCGCGCTAATTCGTTCCTGGTCATAAACCTTTCCCGGTTTTAAAAGGCCGCCAGACAATCGTGCACGCAGCGACTGCACAGAATGATGAAGCTTGGCACGCTCCGCCGCGACGGGCCCAACCATCGCAAGGGCTCCGATTCGCGCTTGTTTCCCTATTTCCACAGCGAAGCTGATGCTCACCAATTGATGCGCATCGTCAATCTTCGTCTCTGGGTGCACCTTCGCCAGGAAAAAGCCATTCTTGTGCAAAAAAGTTGTGAGTGCTTCTTCTGCAGCGGGAAGGCGAGAGGGATCGAAAGGATCTGCATCTGGGAGGTCAACCACCTGGAGAAGGCGCGCATACGAGAAGGATTTTCCGACACCAGAAAACTCCACGACTCCCAGATAATAGGCTGGCTCAAGCAGAAAGCTGATCCGTAGCCCCGTGGCATCGGGCGCGACGCTGACTTGGACCTTCGAAAATCCACCCACTTTTTCTAGCGCCTCTGCGCTGGTCCGGATTTTCTCTTCGGAGTATGGATCGCCCGGCCTTAGCGTAACGCAGGCGCGCAATGGCTCGAGATCGCGGTGGGGATTGGCAATCAGGGATACGGCGCCTACGTTTTGCCCCCCATAGGAAACCTGAGGTGCCTGAGGCGCAACTTCGGCGAAGCCCATCGCCGTGAAAAGAAAAAAACAGAGAAGCGAGAACCTTAATGAACGCATGAGCCGACGAGTTCCCTTCAGAAAAGCGCCGACGCGTAACTACGAAGCGGCTCCTGCCACGCTCCCGCCGCTGACGTACCGATTTAGGATGCGATCAAATCCACGCGAGTTGTCAGGAGAACCGACGGCGAAAGACTGACTTTGGATTCCCAAGATTGCCTCATTCGCACTGATAGGCCGAACACCACACAATTGCGCGTCTCAACAAACAGCGAGACCGACCACGCTTGCCCAGTCGTCGCGTCATAGACAGGAATCGTTGCTCCGGCCCAATCGACGAACATCTTCTCGCCGGCTTTGTGTTCCTGACGCAGCACCACATCCAGGTGCTGCCGCCAGTGCTGATAGCGCTCGCAAAACCAGCTGTAGCGATATCCCTCAGGATGCGTTTGCCAGTATTCTTCCCACACTAACTGCAGTGTCAGATGACGATGCTGTTGCAGTTGCTCATGGATGCTTTTCCAGTCCGGTTGCGGACGTTGCCTCGCCGCTGGGATCGGAACCGGTTGGTTTCCAAACAACTTGGCTTCCAGTTCCTCTTCGCTCCAGCCTTCGGGCAACGGCCAACCGATGCCGGCCGCTGCCGCCCGTTCCAAATAGGCGTGGACCGTGCCCAGCCCCATCCCGCAACTGCGCGCGATCTGCCGCTGCCCCAGCCCCAACTCAAACTTCAACCGCAGGACTTCCTTCGTTTTCCGCATGGACATTCTCCTAGCCGGCACCCTGTTCTCCTCATGGATGGAGTTTTTCTTTGCCGGGTAATTGTCCAGCGTCGCTACGTCCTACTGCGATTCGCCTGTGGAAAACATTCCGCTCCAAGCTGAACACCATTCCGGTAGCCGAACAAAACTGTTCGCCTTCCCACCGGAATTGCGTTCACCTTCAGACCGGAATGCTGTTCGGAATCACAACGGAATGGCGTTCAGCTTCCCACCGGAATCGCGTTCACCTTCGACCGGATTCCCCAGTTGGTCTCCGGGAAGCTCGCGTCTGCGGTTTTCGGGTGGTTGATTTCGCAACGATGCTTTTGCTCTTCGATGTGGATCGGCGCCTAACGACTATTCTGGCGCTGCTGGAATTGTTGGAGGATGCCCTCTGTGGCAAAGGCTGTACACACCAACGTCGAGAAAAAAAGACCGGCAGCGGTGGCATTTACTCGTTACCGGCCCGTTCCCTAACTCATTTCTTACGAAGGCCGGGGTGACCCAGGCCTACTGCTTGCAGCTAGCGCGCAATCAATGCGGCTTTTCCGCCGGTGGCCTCGGAGCAGTTTGGCGTGGCGCTTGGCGCTGCTCCAACTGCTTTTGCTGAGAGGTATGCTTTTGCTCGATCTGTTGTGTTTGTTGAGTGTGGCGCTGCTCCATCTGCTGTTTTTGTGCGTCGTTGTAGTTGTTTGTGGCCGCTTGCTGATGTTCCTTTTCCTGCTGCTGCTGGAGTTTCTGGTGATCCTGCGTTTGCTTGGCAGTTAGATTGTCCTGTTGCTGCTGATATTTCTTGTCGGTCGCGGCGTTGCCAGTGTTTGGCGGCGTAAATTGATGCGGCTGCAACTCGCCGGCGTGGCTGTTGGTCCTGGGAGCTTCGGCGGTGTTCGGACGATTGTCAGTGGCGGGTCGAGCTTCATTTGCCGGACGTGTTTCACTGCCCCGTGCAGCATTCGCCGGAGGAGCCTTGTATTCGCCGCCGGCTTGTTTCGAAGCTACAACCCCCGTCTTGAAATCACCAGCTTTGGCAGTCGCTGCGATCGGCGGCTTGCCCTGGTTGGCGGAGGCACGCAGTTCGGGATTACTGCGGGCTGCCTGAACGTGCTGCATTTGCGCGGCTACAGGACCGGCATGGTGCTCGTTGGCGTAGGACTCTTGCTGCGGCGTGGGACGCGCTTCGACCCCACCGTTTCCACCGTTGTAGCTGACGTGAGTTTCGGAGATGTTCGTCACTGTGGTGTGGTAGGTGTTGTGAATAATGGTAGTGTTCACACGATTCACGTAGGTATTGTAGGAGAAGTGACCACCTTCCCAGCGGCCGCCCTCATAACCGACACCGCCGTATCCAAATCCATAATTGATGCCGCCGTAGAAGCCCACCTGTGGGCCCCAATATCCTTCATGAAAAAGAAACGCATTGCCGCCCCAGCCCCAATAACCCGGTGTCCAGAGGAAGCCGACCTGGGGCGCCTCGACCCACGTCCCTGGTACCCAATAGTAGCCATCGTCATCGTCATACGCCCAGTAGCCGGGTGTCCAAATGTAGCCGTCGGCGGGACAGATTGGCTGCTCGTAGACGGGAAGCGCCGGGGGACCGAAGTTTACGGAAATACCGATGCCAACTTGAGCGGCCGCACCGTGGGAGAGAGCGAGCAAGACAAACGAAAACAACAAAGAGCGAATAGCAAGCGTAGGACGCATTTTGCTTCTTTCTGCCTGCTCATCCTTTAAGTTCCTGTCCCGGTACGGCGAGAGGCTCACGGGCGCGGATTTGAGCGGCGCTTCAGTCAGGTGGCCGGATAACTTAACCAGACTCCAGCAGTTTGAACTAACTAGCCATCGGGTCTTGCCTGTAGGGACTTAGAAGAAATGCGTTAGCCGCTGGAAAGGGCGCCCCCGGCGATACGCAGCCCTTAAGATACTGTTCAAGTGAGAGTCTTGCCCCGACAGGATGGTCGGTCTCCAATTCAACAAAAAAGGCGGAGTGTAAATTCGCCCCGCCATAAATCAAGGATCGATCGACTTAGCGGGAACTAGCGGCGCGCCGGATGGCGGGAGAGGTCACGATATGCCAGCGCCTGCAACATGCAAAATCAACAGGTGATCCGTCGGTCAACGCGGATACCGCCAGTCTTGCCCGTTATATCGCGACCGTCATCTATGGTATCGCAGTCCTTCGGCGCGGTTTTGCAACTCCCGTAGAGCGCGTTGATCGCCCGGTCCTAGGCCGGCGGCTTGGATGCAACTACAGGCCAACCATCCGTGACGCGATTGACTACCGTATCGAGTGCATACAGGTCTATATCGGCCGTTCACAATTCTTTGCGAAATTGACAGATCCGCTGCGTAATTTCGTTGTGCGAGTGTTGGGTGGAATGCGTCGCCGCCACAGACGCCCGACATTTAGCAGTGTGCAAAAACAGGCCGGACTCCTGAAGTAGGAAGTAGGGAAGGAGGCGAGATAACGGCCTTTTCGTTTTCTAGCTCCGCCGTCCCTGGTTGTGGTCGCGATTGGCTGACAACCCGACTTACACCTCAGAACGTCAGCTTCAGCGCGACCTGCCCGATACGTGGTGGCGCTGCTTTCAGCACATGACCAAACGTCGCATCGTTGATGTTTCCGTCCACCGAACCGTTCGGATAAAACTGTGCGTGGTTGAAGGTGTTGAAGGTCTCGAAGCGGAATTCGAGCGACTTGGTTTCTGTGAGTTTTGTCGTTTTATGGAGAGCCATGTCGAAATTGTTGATGCCCGGTCCGTAGAAGATGCGCCTCTTGGCGTTTCCTTGTGTCCCTAACGCATTCGGAGTGAATAGCGACGTTTTGAAATACGGTCGCCCGTTGCGCGGGTTGTGGTTGATCTGCAGATCGCCGGGAGTGTAATTCGGCAGATCGATGCTGACCGAGTTCACACCGTTGTTCTGAACGTAAACTAGGGCGTTGTCGCCGAAGCTGGCGAACGTTACCGGTAAGCCCGATGCAAAGCGCGTGATACCGGAAAGCGACCATCCGTCGGTCAGACGGTTCGTTTTCCCAGTGAGCTTCGCGAGCGGAAGCTCGTAGTTGTAGCTGACGACAAAGTTGTGCTTGATGTCGAACGCTGAAGGCGCGTACTCCTCGCCAAAGTTGTAGGGATACACCTGCTCCTGAATGCTGGAAGACTGATCGAGAGATTTTCCATAGGTGTAGCTGGCGAGCAGCGTCAGAGGTCCAGTTGTGCGCTTAAACGTGAGCTGTAAAGCGTTGTAGTTCGCATTGCCCATGTTCTTGTACCAGGCGTCGGTGCCGATCGTGTTGGGAAACGGCCCGCGCGTGCCGTCGACGACGGTTCCGTTGGCCCGCGTGAATACATCGTTCTCCAGGAATGGACCGCAGGTTGGCGATCCCGGAGCTACGTCTTGCGGCTGGCTTAAGCCCAGACAAAGAGAAGGAATCCCAGGATTCGCACCGACCACGGTCAGCAAGTGCTGGCTCTCGGATCCGATGTAGCTCACGGTAGCGAGCATGTTCGATCCGATCTGCCGTTCAACGCTGAAGTTCAGTGACATCGTGTATGGCGTTTTGTTCTGGAACCAGACGCTTCCTGCCCCGCTAATCGGCGTGTAGCGGGCCCAATTCACATTTGTGTCAGGATTCTTCGGAGAAACATTGTAGGGAGGCACGTTGACTGGAAACTGCTGAATGTATTGCGTGCCGGTGAGCGCCCCCACGAAGGGTGTGGACATCAGAGGCGGTTCGGGGCTGGTGTACGTTAGCCCGTAAGGCGGATTGCCGGTAGGATACGCGACCGTCAGCCCCTCGGGTGAAGTAAAGAATCGTCCGGCGCCGAAATGAATGCTCGTTTTGCCAGGTCCCCCTGTCAACTTGTTCAGGACACCATCGGACCCGTTGGGGGAATAGGCCAAACCGATACGAGGCGAGAAGTTATCTTTTGGAGTAGGTGCAATCCCCGCGGGGATCGTCTGACCGTTCGGCAAGTGATCGCCGGGCACGAGATAACCGAGCGGCGCACCGGGGAAGGTTTGCGATTCCACCCCGGGAATGAGCGTGGTGGTTTGATGATGCATCTCCGCCCAGGAAGTTACGTAGTCCCAGCGTACGCCATAGTTCAGCGTGAGATCGTTTCGAATACGCCAGCTGTCTTCCGCAAACAGACCGCCATCGGCCGCACTTTCGTAAAACGGCGGGGAGGACTGCTGCGAATAGAAATCGGGCAATCCCAACAGGAAGTCGGCGAATCCGTTTCCGGTGGACTGGGTACCAGAACCGAAAAAAGAAAACGTCCCGTTCGCAACCAGATCGGGCAACTGTTTGACCTTGTACCAGATGTACTGTCCGCCGATTTTCAACGTGTGATTCCCGGCGACCTTCGAAAAGTTATCGGCAACCTGGTAGGTATTGTTGACCTGAGCGAGAAAGAACGGATTCGTCCCCACGGTGAACGAATTGAAATAGAGAGTCTCAACACCGGCATATTGAGGGAATCCCTGCTGAATGCCTTGCGGACCGCTAGAGATTCCTTGGTCTGCCAAACTGACTCCGACACCACCCTTCGGAATACCAAGAGTGTTGTTCAAGCGCGTATAGCTGAAGTGGGCCTCGTTGACCATGCTCGCGCCAAGAGTCTTCGTGTCACGCAGGACGATAACCTGATCTGTGCCGTTAGAGAGTGCGTCGTAGGCGCCGGAGGGGCCGGGAACGGTGGCACCGCCGAAGCCGACCGGATAAGGGTCGTCGAGGTTGTAGCCGTCGATGAAGTAGTACGCGGACAAGGTCCCGTACTTCGCAGTGTCAGCATCGATTCTGATAGAGCCCTTGTCGTCGTTCGTCCGCTGTTTCTCCGCGCCAGAAGAGAACTGATTGCTCCCAACGTTGGGGGAAGGAATGAACTGCAGCATTTGCGCTGCCGGAAGGCCGAAAGCTTGTTGAGGAATGATCGCGTTGGGAAACACACACTGAGTATTCGAAGTGCAGCCGGGTGCGTAGAACGCCTCGCCGTTATTCACCTGATATCCCAAACGACCGGAAAGAGTTTGGGCCAAAGACGTTCCATTTACCTTGCCAGTCAACGAACTGGTCGAATCAGAGAAGTTTCCGCTGCGGTTCAGGAGCGAAGGCACACTCACGAGGCCGGCCTCGATTCCTTCCGCCGTGCGTTGCCCTTGATAGTCCCCGAAGAAAAATACTTTGCTTTTCTTGATGGGCCCGCCAAACGTTGCCCCGTACTGGTTCTGCCGAAAGGTCGAGCGCTCCGGAGAAAAGTAGCCTCGAGCGTCCAGATTCGTATTGCGAAGGAATTCAAATGCCGATCCGTGAAACTTGTCTCCACCGGATTTGGTTATGACATTAATCAGTCCGCCGCTGTAGCCACCGTATTCGGCGTCAGCGTTGCTGCTGATGATTCGGAACTCAGCGATGGAATCCAGATTCGGAATGACGCCGGCCTGTTGCCCAATCGACTCCTGAACGCTGGCTCCATTCAGAAAAAAGCCGTTGGCAGATTCGCGCTGGCCATTGATGGAGAATTGGCCGGTGTTCTCGTTGCCCGCCACTGGCACGGTTCCGAACCCTCCGCCGGAACTGCTGTTCGCAGCGCCGCTGGTGGTGATCGGCGACACTCCTGCTTGCACGGCCAGAAGGTCGGTGTAGCTACGGCCGTTCAGCGGCACTTCCGCCACATGCTCGCTGCTAATGGTCTCGCCGATCTCGGTATCGGACATCTGAATCGTGACAACGCTGTCGTTGACGTCGACAGTCTGCGTGTTTTGCCCAATCTGCAAGGTGGCGTCGATTTGCAGTGCACTGTTTACGTCAATCACGATCCCCACCTTCTTATATGGCTGGAAGCCTGGAGAATTGACCTCAAGTTCGTATTTGCCAACTGGCACGACTGGGAACGAATACTGCCCCTGGTCGTTGGTGGTTGTTGTCTGCTTGGTTCTGTTGCCCACGTTGCTGAGATTGACAGTGGCGCCAGCGACGAATGCGCCACTAGGATCGCTGATTATCCCAGAGATTCTTCCTGCCACATCGGCCCAAGCGGTGTTGAGGAGGAACCAAAGCACAACCACAGCGCATGAAAGCCTTTTGATTGTTGCGCACGCCGTGGCTTTCATTTCTTTTCTCCTGAGCGGCGTCAACAACCGCCCGGCGAAGAGTCCCTTCCCAAGAAGGGGCTCCGCTGAGGCTTCAGGTTCGCTTTCATTATTTGTTGCGCGAGTGGGTGAGGCGGTCTCCACGTTAACAAAACTGCGAAGTTCGGGATCAATCCATACGCGATCGAGTGGATGCGCTGGGTTTCCCGTCTCGATCCAAATGCAATACAGCGGGTTGCGGCTCAAGGTTGGAATAAGAGTGTTCGTCATTGTTTCCTCCCGGCGAAGACACGTATCCTGTTGAACGCGCGCTGGTTTTGCGGCGTCCGAAAACACGTTCTCGCTAACAAATTTGGTTAGGAGGAGTGAGTCGAGCCGTTCGGATACGGCGGGATTCGCTCGCTCAGGTCACGGGTCAAGTGCTGTGACGAGCGAGGAGGAGATGGCCTACAAATGCTAACTGGTTCTTCTACGACGCTGTTTACAGCACAATTCAGCGCTCCGGCTACCCGGAGGCTCTTGTGCGGATTCAATGTTCATAGTGCTTCTATAATTCCTCCGTCGAGTTTCCTTTAGGAATCTCGGCTCGTTGTTTTATATCATATCCCCCTAGCATATAGGCAAGGAAAAATGTCGCATCTTGAAAAAGAAAAGCAGAAGCTGATCGCTCGCATTAAGCGGATTCGTGGGCAGGTTGACTCCATCGAACGTTCGTTGACGACCGACGACGACTGTGCAGACGTCTTGATGCTCTTGGCGAACGTTCGTGGAGGGATCAACAGCCTTATGGGCGAGGTTCTCGAAGACCACATTCGTCTTCACATGTTGAGCGACGAAAAGAGTGCAATGCCGACTGCAGAACTCGCAGAAGACCTTATTGGTCTGGTCAGAGCGTACCTCAAATAATTTCATCGGACGGAAATGGGAGACGAAAGTTGTGGCGGCCGGCTCGCTGCCGCGAGGGTCAGACTCTCTGTTTCGGCGACCGCAACGAAACGTAGATGTCGCAATTCCATTTTCAGCCCCATGCTTCTGAAGCATCGCCGCTCAGCCTAACAAAGTATGCTTCGAGTGCGCTACTACTGACCTAGCCGTGTAATCCAATGTGGTGATTGAGATGCCTTGGGCGAGCAATGAGATTTGGCTCATGCCTATTGAGCATATGTCGAATTCCAGGAGATGGATTATGTCAAAGATATTGGAAGGCAAGATCGCGCTCATCACCGGCGGTTCGCGTGGCATCGGCGCAGCGGTCGCCAAGCGTCTGGCCGCAGATGGAGCAAACGTCGCCATTACTTACGCGAAGGACGCCAAGGCGGCTTCCGCCGTGGTCAAAGCAATTGAACGCGCTGGCCAAAAGGCGATCGCAATCCAGGCGGACGCGATTGATGCTGATGCCGTCGCAGCCGCGGTCGAAAAGACGGTGGCGACCTTCGGCCGTTTGGATGTCCTTGTGAACAATGCCGGCACGGCTATTCCGAAAGCCTTTGAGGAGACCACGCTGGAAGAGATGGATCGTGTGCTCAACATCAACGTCCGCGGCGTTTTCGCAGCGACGAAGGCTGCGCTCAAGCACATGAATGAGGGTGGTCGCATCATCATGATCGGCTCGGCAGTGGGCGAGCGTGCCGTTGCGCCAGGGCTTGTGCCCTACGCGGCCACGAAGGGGGCCGTCAAGATGTTCACTCAGGCCTTATCCAGAGAGGTCGGGAAACGGGGCATCACGGTTAACAACATCCAACCGGGTCCGATCGACACTGATTTGAATCCCGCTTCAGGTGATTGGGCCGTACCACAGAAGGCCGCCACAGCACTCGACCGATATGGGCATGTTGAGGAGATAGCCGCCATGGCAGCGTTTGTCGCGGGTCCGGAATCCTCCTACATCACGGGAGCGAATCTTACCGTGGATGGCGGAATGAATGCCTGAGCAAACTCCACACTCAGTCGTTTTACGCTCAGCAGTCGGAGTCGGTTGCCCCGGCCGCGTTCTATTGACGAATTGAACTGTGAGGGAAAATATAATATCCACTCTCCAAGACAAAACAGTACTCGTGACCGGGGCGTCACGCGGCATTGGCCGCGCGACGGCAGCGGCACTTGCCAGGGCCGGGGCCCACGTCCTGGTTCACTATGGACGCTCGGCGCAGGAAGCGGAATCTCTCGTCTCCGAGATCCAAGCGAAAGGCGGACGGGCAGAGGCGATCTCGGCGGATCTAGGAACCTCGAACGGTGCTGCGCTGCTGGCGAAACAGGTGCGCTCAATCGTGGGTGATCGATTGGATGTGCTCGTGCTCAATGCTGGAATCAGCAAGGCGGCACGCATCGCAGACTACTCGGTTGAGGATTTTGACAACCTCTTTGCGACGAACGTCCGAAGTCCGTTCTTCCTGGTGCAGCAACTCTTGCCAATTCTAGGTGATGGCTCAAACATCGTTCTTATCTCTTCTGCTGTAGCTCGTACGGTGGTGGGCAAGCCCGGTCTGGACAACCCTTCAATTCTTGCCTATGCCTCTACCAAAGGAGCAATTGAGACTCTGGTCAAGCACTGGGCCGCAATTCTCGGGCCAAGTGGCATACGCGTAAATGCTGTTGCACCCGGAGTGATCGATACAGACATGTCGAATTTTACGAAGACTGAAGCGGGTCGCGAGGTCACGTTGGGGATGCAGGCATTGAAGCGAATTGGCAAACCTGAAGATGTCGCAGACGTGGTCGCTTTTG
>Ga0209006_10000620_pt1 | contig 32873 bp, 29 predicted proteins | sample JacPin_JW_Ref_O2_FD_188567 | JGI IMG/M metagenome (GOLD analysis project Ga0209006, IMG submission 188567) | Forest soil microbial communities from Algoma, Ontario, Canada - Jack Pine, Ontario site 1_JW_Ref_O2 (SPAdes) (version 2) | ecosystem: Environmental > Terrestrial > Soil > Boreal... | reverse complement strand
CCGCAAAGCGGGGAGCGCGCACCCCTTCGCCCCGCTCTTGTGGGGAGAAGGTGGCGCGAAGCGCCGGATGAGGGGCGGCGCGACGTTTCATCGTCAAGCGCCTGGGAAGAGGCTACCGGGAAGATCGCGAGGCCGGCGCGCCAGCGTAGGTCTGTCGCTCAATCCAGCTCCAGCTCGTCGAGCCGCAGCGCGAAAGCGTCCGGCGCGGCAAGCGGCAGCAGCCGCTCGGAGGCGCTGAAATCCTTGACCTCGCCAAAGCCTTCGTCGCCAGGCGCGCGAAAGACGCGCGCCGCGAGCTTGGCCGCATCGATCACCCACAGCTCGCGCACGCCGAACCTCGCATAGAGCGCCGCCTTGCGGCCCATATCGTAGCGCAGCGAGGAATCGGCGATTTCTACGACCAGAAGCACGCTGGGGCCGGAGAGGCCCTTCAGCCCCTCGGCGCGCGAATAGACGACGATATCAGGCTCGAGATAGGTGTCGTCAGAGAGACGAAACGTTGTTTCGGGAGCCAGGTCATAGTCCCGCGGCGCCGCGCGATACCACCGGCGAAGTAAGGCGACCTTGAGGGTTTCGTGTTGATTTCCCTTAGGCGACATCGGTACCAGCTCGCCCCCGACCAGTTCGATTCTCTCGTCCTCCTTCATGACGCCCGCTGCGACCATCGCCTCGACCTCGGCGACAGTGAAACGGCGGCGCGGCAGACCCTCCGCGGCTCGGGTGACGCGCGACTGCGTCGACACATTCATGATCACGCTCCTGGACGGCGCGGCGCGATGGCCGCGAACCAGCTCAAGCCACCATAGCAGACAGCCGCGGGTCCGTCAGCGGCCGATCGGGCCAACGCGCTCAGAGACGCGGCGGTCGCGATCCTTCCGCGTTTCGCGCCCATCGCGCAATCGCCGAACGGCGTCGCCCCGCAAAAGTAAGGTTAAATATGGGTTACGATTGCGCTTGGAGGTTTAATTGTTGGAATGATTGTCCGACAGGAGTGCGGACGATGGATTACGCGACACAATTGACGCGCCCGTTTGTGGGCGAAGCCACCGAGCGCGAAGCGCGCGTTGAGGAACGTTTGCGCCGGGCGCCGTTTCTCGCCGAGCCTCTGCGCCGCCTTGGCTATAATTGTTCCGAAGGCTGGGCCTGGGACAATTATCGCCCGACCGTCCTCGCGATGGCGCAGGCCTGCCGCCAGAGCGGACGTCACAATCAAGGGCTGGTCCGCCTGCTTGAAATCGGTGGCGGCCGCGGCCCGCTGCTGACGCCGGCCGAAGCGACGGCTGCCGGAATCGAACTTACCGTCAACGATATCGACGCACGCGAATTATCGCTCGCCCCGCCTGAGTTCAACAAGGCGCAATTCGACGTGGCCGGCGCGATCGACCCCGCCTGGGAAGGACGCTTCGACTTGATCATTTCGCGCATGGTGTTCGAACATGTCCGTAATGCGCCGCGCGCCTGGGCCAATATGCGCAATCTTCTGGCGCCAGGCGGCGTCGCCATGGCCTTCCATCCCACCCTTTATGCCCCGCCGTTCATCATTAACTGGCTGCTTCCCGAGAGCCTGACGGCGCGCATTCTGCGCTTTTTCTTTCCGCTGCGGCACGATGGCGGCTATCCGAAATTCCCGGCGCGCTACGAAATGTGCTTCACGGAACCCTCGAAGGTCGAGCCGATCCTGACCGAATGCGGCTTCTCGCAAATGCTGATCGCGCCGTTCTGGCGGCATGGCTATTTCCGCCATATCCCCCTGTTGCGCGAGGCCGACGCGGCGCTGCAGCATCTGGCGGAAAAGAACGACTGGCGCGCGCTCACGACTTACGCTTATACGCTGGCGCGGCGGTAATCGCGGCGCTTTCAAAATCGCGGTGTTTTCGCAGATAGATTCGTGACGCCGCGGCAAGGCCAAACGTGGCGCCGACCAGCAGGAAAAGATGCCGCCAATGGTCGGTATCGATCTGAAAGCCCTGCAATATTTGAACGAACAGGCATGACCAGACCGCGATGGCCTGCGTCTGGAATGGCGTTCGCTGAAAGACCAGGCGCCAGCCGATATATATCGTCGCGACTGTGAAGGCCGCAAAGAACAGGCCGCCTATCCATCCGTAGGAGGCGAAAGCGTTGATGTAGACGTTGTGCGGATCGGTTCCCTGGAAGTGATTGCGGTATTGCAGCGGACCGAATCCGAATGGCAGGTCCAGCAACATCGGCAATGACCGCAACTGATCGCCAAAGCGGCCCGTTTCGCCTACGTCGTAGTATTGATTCAACGAGGCGCGCACCTCGAAAACATCTCGGATGGACGGAATCGACAAAGCGATCGCCAGCAGGATCAGCACGGCGATCACCCCTACGATCGATAGCGCGACGATGCGTTGCCGAAGCGCCGGCGAACGGGTGGTGACAAAGGTCAGGCCGATCGTCAGCGCCGTAGAACCCACCCACACGCCCCACGATCCACGTGAAAAGCTCAGCAGGAGCGCCACCAGCATCACAAGGAGGGGAAGCGCGTTGCGCCACAGCCCGCCACGCTTGAGCATGATGTCCTGGGCCAAAAACACCAGCGGCGGCGCCAAAAACGAGCCGAGGACGTTCGGATCCTTGAACGTGCCGGAAGCGCGTCCATAAAGGGTGAAATGCTCGCCGAGGCCGCCGATATTGAAATAGCCGACGATCGCAAAGCCGCTCGCGATGCAACCGGCGACGACATAGCCCGAGCGGATCGTGCGCATGCGCTCCAACGGGCTTTTGGCGATAAGCGCCGCGAAAAACACCGCCGTGATCGAGATATAGACCGAGATCGCGATGAAGGTGACGCTGTCGTGATCTTCGATGAAGGGAACCAGCGCCAGCACGCCGCCGGCGTTGAACAGCGCCAGCCCGATGATCAGAGGGATCAGGATGCGGTCGAATAGCAGCCCGTGCGCCCCAAAGACCAGCAAAGCGATAACGAAAAATATCTCGTAAGGCGATGGCTCGATGCTTGCAAAGGCGCTGCAGGCGATGAACAGGAACAGCGCGACCCGCTGTATCCCCGCGATCGAAAGCCTGAGCGGCGCGGCCCGCGGCGTTCGGCCTTGTGCGGGGAGGGCGGCTTGGGTCATGCGGCTTAGAACGCGTTTTTCGTTTTGATCAACGAAAGCGGCGTGGTCGCCAGAATGTAGAGATCGAACAGGATCGACCAGTTCTCGATATAATAGAGATCGTGTTCGACGCGCTGCTGGATTTTCTCCTGCGTATCGGTTTCGCCGCGCCAGCCGTTGACCTGCGCCCAGCCGGTGATGCCCGGGCGCACGCGATGGCGCGCGAAATAGCCGTCGACGACTTCGTCATATTGCCGATCCGCCGCCTTGGCGTGCACGGCGTGCGGGCGCGGCCCGACCAGCGAAAGATTGCCTTTGAAGACGACGTTGAGCAATTGCGGCAATTCGTCGAGCGAGGTCTTGCGGATGAAGCGGCCGACGCGCGTCACGCGTGAATCGTTGCGCGTCACCAGTTTGGCCGCCGTCGCGTCGGTCTTGTCGACATACATCGACCGGAACTTGTAAACTTCGACGAGCTCGTTATTGAACCCGTAACGCCGCTGGCGAAACAGCACCGGACCGGGCGAATCCAGTTTGACTGCGATCGCGGTCGCCAGAAAGACAGGCGAAAGCGCGAGGAGGGCGATAGCGCCGACGATCCTGTCAAAAGCCAGCTTGATGACGACGTCCCAGTCGGCGATCGGTTTGTCGAGGAGATCGAGAACCGGCACCTGACCGACATAGGAATAAGAACGCGGGCGAAAGCGCAGGCGATTGGCATGCGCGGCGAGGCGGATGTCGATCGGCAGCACCCAGAGCTTGCGCAGCATCTGCAAGATGCGCTGCTCGGCGGTGATCGGCAGCGCGAAGATGACGAGATCGATGCGGGTATGGCGAGCGAACTCGACGAGATCGTCGACATTCCCAAGCTTGGGAAATCCCTCGACAGTCAGGGGCGAGCGATCGTCGGCGCGGTCGTCGAAAACGCCAAGCATACTGATTTCCGGGCTTTTGGTCGCGCCAAAAGTGCGCAGCAGATCATGGCCGAATTCACCGCCGCCGACGACGACCGCACGGCGCGCCAGCCGCCCAGCTTTAGCCATCCGCAAGGTGACGCGCGACAGAATCGTGCGCTCTATCGCAAGCACGCCGATGCCGGCAAGAAACCAGCTCGCGATCCAGACGCGCGAAACGACGCCATCGAGCTTGAGAAAGAACATCGCTGCGAACACGATGAGAAAGACAAAAGCCCAGCCGCCGCAGAGCCGAAAGATCTGGCGTAATGGCTGGTGAAAGGCCGCCAGACTGTAGCTCTGCAGAATCTGGAATACGAAAACGGACAGGATCGCGACGGCCGCCGTGACGACAAAATAGCTCGGTTGGTAGCCGACGTAAGCGGCGACGTAAAATTGGTGAACGGCCGCCCCCGTCAGCACGATCAGGATGAATTCCGCGGTGCGGACCAATCCGGCCATGACGACCGGCGAAAAAGCGGCCTTGACCGGTTCGGCCGCCAATCTGTTCAACAATTCAACTTTGCCGGCGTCCAGATGTGCGCGACTTTCCGGCATCGGCTTCGCGGCTTCGATGCGCTGCATGTCTCTTGCTGATAATGCGGACATGGTTCTTCTCAAGCGTTCGACGGCAGTTTGGAGAGTTGCGCCCTGGGCCGACGATCGGCGGCGCGCCGCGCCAGCGCTTCGCCGTAGCCCGCCATGACCGAATCGACCATCGTGCGGATCGAGAAATGCTTTTCGACATAGGCTGACAGTTCGGAAAGCTGCCGCTCTCTTTCGGCTGGCGGAAGGTGCATCATCGTCAGCATGCGCGCGCACAGATCGGCTGGATTGTCGCTTGGACCGAGGCGATTGCGATAGGGTCCGAATATTTCCGGTATTCCTCCGACGTTCGTCGACACCAGCGGCACACGCGCGCCCGCCGCCTCGAGGACGACATAGGGCAGCGATTCGGCGCGCGAGGGAACCACCATGATCCGCCCCAGTTTAAACGCGTCCCGCACCGGCATTTGGCCCGGAAACGAGATGCGATGGTCGATACCCAACCGCCGCGCGCGCGCAATGAGAATATCCTTGTCGGGCCCGGAGCCCACCAGCACGGCGCGTGGGATGTCGCCCAGCGCCTTTCCGGCAAGCGCGATCGCGTCGAGCAGGGTGTCGACGCCTTTGGCGGCGCGCAATTCGCCGACATAGAGGAAATCGGCGGCGTCGGGATCGGGAGTCGCAGGCACGAATTCGGCGCAGCTTATGCCATTGGCGACAATCCGTCTGGTCCTGGGCGCGCCGCCGACCAACGCATCAAAGCGCCCAGCGATATAGGCGCTTTCAAACAGGAAAACGTCGGTGCAGCGGGTCAGCAGTTTTTCCGTCGCCATATAGGCCCGATGCATCACGCTTCCCGGCTCGTAATTGAAACTGCCGCCATGCGGCGTATAGGCGCGGATGGGGCCTCTGCTGGGCCACAACAGTCCCGGCAGCCTTGCATAGAGGCCGCCTTTGGACCCATGGCCATGGACGATATCCGGCTTGGCCTCGCCGACTTTCTTCATGAAATAGACGATGTCGGCCGCATCGCGCGGATGCGGATTGCGGCGAATGGGACAGCCCGATACGCCAAGGCTCAATCCGCCGGTAATGCGCGACAGGCCGCGGGCGATATGGTCGCCGCGCGATTCACTGTCGAAAAACAGGCCGACATGATGGCCGCGGGCCACTTGCTCGGCTGCCAGGTCGATGACATGGCGAAACAATCCGCCCAGCGGCGCCCGGAACACATGCAGAATGCGCAACGGGTGAGGGGCGGCGCCTGGCTCGAGGTTCATTCAGAGGGACTCCACTTGGACAAGTGGAGTTATTGAATAGGCCGACAACCTAAAAGAACCGTTCCCGAACCTTGATCGTATCGCCCGGCCGCACCGGAAAAGTGAGCGGCGCGGCGAATGTGATGGGCCGCCCGTTAACGATCCGCGTGATGTCGACGTCGTCCTGGTATCCGCGCGGGGTATAGCCGCCCGCGACCGCGATGGCGTTCTGAACCGTCATTCCGTTAATGAATGGGTATTGCCCCGCCGTCGTCACTTCGCCCAATACGAAGAAGGGCCGGTAGGCCTCGACCTCGACCGATACGCGCGGCTCGCGGATGAAGCCGTTGCGCAGACGCGCTTCGATCACTCGTTCAAGGTCGGCGGTCGTAAGACCACTGGCCTTTACGATGCCGATCAACGGCATGGATATGTCGCCAGCGCCGTCGACGGAAAAGGAATTCGACAGGTTTTCCTGGCCAAACACGATGACGCGCAGACGATCCCCGCTGGCGAGCAGATAGGGGGCGTTCAATTGGGCGCGCAGCAGCTCCGCCTGATATTGCGGCGCCGCGCAGCCAGCCATCAAACCGGTCGCGATGATGACGATGGCGATGGAGCATTTACGCATTTGACCGGCCGCATGAGAAATCAAAATCTCTGGCCCGTTTGTAGCGCTGCATGGTTAACGAAAAGCCAACGGATGCGGCGCGCCTCTTAACCGGCCGGCAACCTTAATCGCTCATAAACCTTGAGGCGTTGCGGATGTTTGGCGGGAGTGGATCGATGGAAGGGGATTGGATGAAGGAGGACGGCGCCGGTCAATCGCGCGACGGCGCCATTGACCTGCCGAAGCTCTTTCGCGCCATCGTCCGCCGCAAATGGTGGATCATTCTCCCGACGATCGTGGCGTTCGCGGCCGCGGTCGCCGTCGTCATCCTGCTGCCTCCGCGCTATACCGGGGTCGCCAAGGTTCTCCTTGAAAATCAGGAGAGCTATTACACCAGGCCGGATAAGGCCGCCGCCGATCTGCCCGCCACGCTCGATCCAGAAGCGGTGCAGAGCCAGGCCGAAACGATTACTTCGCCGGATCTGGCGCGCAAGGCGATCGCCAAGCTCGATCTTCTCAACCGGCCCGAATTCAACCAGACGCCGTCGACCAGCCCGGTGTCGATCGTTTTGTCGATGCTGGGCCTGACGGCTTCAACCGCGGGCCAGGTTGGCGAAGCGCGCGCCATCGATATTTTCCTTTCTCGTCTGACTGCCTTTCCGGTAGCCAAGACGCGTGTCCTGCAAATCGAATTTGTCAGCCAGGACCCGGAACTGGCCGCGCGCGGCGCCAATGTCGTCGCGCAATTGTTTCTTGAAGCGCAGGAGAACGCCAAAAAAGATTCGGCGAAGGCGGCCAGCGCGTGGCTCGCTTCCAAAATTGACGAGTTGCGCGGCAGGGTCGCTGAAACGGATGCGAAGGTCGAAAATTATCGCGCCCAATCGGGGCTGCTCGCCAGTAGCAACAATATGACCGTGCCCGGACAGCAATTGGCGGATTTGAATACGCAACTGGCGACGGCGCGCACGGCGCAATCGGAGGCTTCGGCCAAGGCGCAGCTCATGCGTTCGCTGCTGCGGGACGGCAAGCTGGTCGACGCGCCTGAATTCGCCAAGGACGAATCGCTGCGCCGCTATGCCGAACAGCGCGTCGCGCTCAAGGCGCAGATCGCGCAGGAATCGCGAACGCTGCTACCCGGCCATCCTCGCATGAAGGAACTGGCGGCTCAGCTTGAGGGCCTCGACGGCGAAATACGCGCCGCGGTCGATAGGGCGGCGCGCGGGCTGGAGAACGACTCGCGCCTCGCCGCCGCGCAGGTCGCCGGCCTCAACGCCGCCTTGGCGGCGCAATCGAAGACCGTCGCCTCCGGCAATGTCGATGAGGTCGAGCTGCGTGCGCTGGAGCTCGAGGCGAAAGCCGCGCGCGATCAGCTAGAGTCCTACGTGCAGAAATATCGAGAGGCGATTGCGCGCGACGCCGACAATGCGTCGCCCGCCGACGCGCGCGTCATCTCTGTCGCCAGCGCCCCGCGCAGCCCGACTTTTCCCAAAAAGACCGAGACGATCGCGCTCGGAACATTGGCCGGGCTGCTGCTCTCGACCGGCATCGTCGTATCTCATGCGCTGCTGTCGCAGGATTCCGACGCCCCAAGCGCCGAGGAGCCGAATCTCGTCTTGCGTCGTCGCGAGGATGAGAAGGCGACCGATGGCGTCCTCGCCGATGACGGACGCCCGACGACGGACTTCGCCGAGGGCGACTTTTCATCGGTGGAGGCGTTGGCCGCGCATCTGGTGGCGATCGACCGGGCTGATGGCGTCCTGTCCACATTGATCGCGGGAGAAGGGTCGAGCGGCAGCCTGTCGACTTCGTTGGCGGTCGCACGCGCGCTCAGTCGACAGGGGCGTGCGATCCTCATTGATCTCGGCCAGACCCAGGATTGGTTCGCCGACGCCTTCCACCGCGATGCGGAGGATGACGGCGGGTCGCGCGGCATGGCTGAACTGTTGGCGGGCGAGGCTTCCTTCGTCGAGGTCATCCGCCGCGATCTGTCTTCCGGTCTCGATGTCATCGCCGCCGGCTCCGGCGCGATCTCGGGCGACGGGCTCGATGAAGTTCTGGACGCGCTCGCCGCATCCTATCAATTCGTCGTGATTCACGCTTCCGATTGGCGCTCCGATCTCGCGCTGGCGGCAATGGACCATGTCCATAAGGCGATCGTCGCAGCGCCGCCCGCGCGGCTGCGCGATGCGCTCGTTCACGCGCGAGAGGCCATGGGCGGGGCGGCCGGCGACGTCCTCGGCTTCGTCCCGGCCAACGATCGCGCGCAAGTCGACAGGGCCGCCTGACGCGGCGCATTCGGGCCCCAGGCGATCGTCAGGAGCCGCGGTTCTGGAGCGTTCCCGCTCCGCCGCGCAGGCGAAAGGCGCCCTGACGCAAACCGTCGGCGAGCCTCCATGCCCAGGGCGTCTGTTTGGCCCAGCGTTTGATCCGCTGGCGCCGCAAGGCGAGCGAGCCAAGAGCGCGGCCGAGGGGCGTGACGGCGATCGCGGCGTCGAACAGCGGTTCTTCCGCCTCGCAATTCTCATCCTTGTAGCGCGCCTCGCCGACGCCGAGGTCAAATGTCGCAACGCCTCGCGCGCCAAGGTTGCGGATCATTTCGAGGATCAGCAATTGGCCCGGACTGCAACGCGATATCTCGGGGTCGGGATCATAGGAAATGAACATGCCGCAAACACGGTCGGCCTGCGCGAGCGCGCCGAAAGTCGCCACGATCCGCGCGCCGCTCATCAACGCGTGCAGTTCGAGGACTGGCGCTCCTTGTGCGATGTTTCTCGTCGCCGCCATTTCGAAGAAACGACTCGTATGCGCCGCCTCGTAGGCGTTGCGGGCGCCCAGCGCTTGCATGCGCGCTCCCTTCTGATCGAAAAACGCAGCGAGAATTTTGCGCGCGCCTGTCTCATCTTGGGCGATAACATGTGAGAGCTCACCGATCTCCTCGAGGCGACGCTCCTTTTTGCGCAGTTTTTTCCGCGCTTCCCTTGAATGATGGCTCTTCAGCCACGCGTCGAAGTCCTTGATGAGGGCGCTCTTGTATCCGAAGCTCGGGCTGGGCTGTCGCGGCAATCCGGCCATGGGGTTGGCGGCGCCTTGCCAGGACAGGGGTTGGTTGGTCAGCCAGAAGACGTCGACGGGCGGCGCGGTCATGCGCGCCGCGCGGCGCAACAGATCGACGATCGCTTCGCCGCCGACGTCGATATCCCGGCAAAACAATCCCATCTTGAAATTGGCGTCGGCGCCGCCGAGAAATTCTGCGACCCAGGCCGGCCCGCGTCGCGACCGACCCAGCGGAAGAAGCGCAGCGATGCGGCCTGCGCGATCGCGGGCGACGACGATCATCGGCTGAATCGCGCGGGCGCGGCCGGTGGTCTGAAACCAGGCTTCGACGAAGCCATAGCTCTGATACGGCGAGGCGCGAGCCAGCCCTTCGATCTCGGCCCAGGCCGCGCGCGCGCTCTCAATGTCGGCGAAGACTTCGCAATGAGCGAAAGGCGCGGCGTCCGCGCCCAGGCCACTGCACGCGGCGGCGAAAACGCCAGGAGCCGTCGCGAGGTAAGGCGCGTCGTGCAACATGTTTCCCTTTTTTAGGCCGGATGGTTATCTCAGCAAACCGTCAAGGCTTGGTTGACGGCGTTGACGAATACGGCCGTCTCGCTCCGGTTGCGCGTAAGCACTTGGAAATCTCGCTCTGTTAGACGGAGCCAGGGAGCGCAAATGGGCGTGAAGGACAGGATCATTGGAACCGGCTTTGCCGCCTTTCGGCTGACCGGCCTGCACAGGCTCGCCGCCGCCGCGACGCGAGGGCGGGGCGCCGTGCTGATGTTTCACAATGTTCGCCCGTGGCGTCCGCCGACGCCGGGATTCGCGCCCAACCGACTGCTTGAAATCACGCCGGAATTCCTGGATGAGACGCTGGTCCTCATCAGGCGGATGGGGTTTGACATCGTGACGCTGGATGAAGCGTTGCGCCGGCTTTCCGAGGGAGCCGCCCGGCCGTTCGTCGCGCTCACCTTCGACGACGGCTATCGCGACACTGTCGATTTTGCGCTTCCCGTTCTGGAGAGCCATCAGGCGCCGTTCGCTGTCTATGTTGCGACGGGTTTTGCCGAGCGGAGCGCGGGCATGTGGTGGCTCGAGCTTGAAGAGGCCCTGCGCCGCGCCGACCATATTGAAATCGCCGACGGCGATTTGAAGGTCTCGCTGCCGACGCGGACGCCGCCTGAGAAGGCGGAGGCCTTTGAGCGGATCTACTGGGCGCTGCGCGCCGGCGCGGAAGCGCGGCTGCTGCGAATTGTCGGAATGCTGGCGGCGCAAAACGGCGTCGACGGCGCCGCGATCGTCGCGAGCCTGTGCATGGATTGGACTGAGGTCGCGGCGCTCGCGCGCCATCCGCTGGCGACGATCGGCGCTCATTCGATCAGCCACAGGATGCTCGCCAAATGGCCGGATGGCGTCGCGCGGGCCGAAATGGCGGGCTCGAAAACGCGAATCGAGGAGCAACTCGGCCTGCCGGTCCGCCATTTCGCCTATCCTGTCGGCGATCCCACCAGCGCCGGCGCCCGCGAATTCGCGCTGGCGCGCGAACTTGGTTTCGCCAGCGCAGTGACGACCCGGCCGGGCATGGTCTTTTCCGGGCATATGGCGCACCTGACCGCGCTGCCGCGCGTTTCGGTCAACGGCAATTGGCAGGATATCGGCTATTTCGAGGTCCTGCTGTCGGGCGCGCCATTCGCGCTATGGAACCGTGGGCGGCGGGTCAATGTGGCGTGAAGCTCAGGCCTGACGGTCCGGGCGCTCCATCCATTTGATCAGCGGCATCAGCGGCAACGTCCACGCAAGCCCCAGAACGATATAGCCAAGGCTCTGGACCAGAGCGGGCGCCTCCTGCAGCAGGCGCGCCTGGGCGAGCGCCATCGCGATCATCGCATAAAAACACACGAAAACGAGCATGACGGCGCCGCCGACGAATTTTCGGGCGCGACGGGGCATGGGCTTACTCCCAGCCGCTGCGACGCCAGATTGAAGCGACGTAAAGTCATTTGTGGCGGGCGGCGAGGGTGTTTATGTCTCGGGACCGCTTGCGTTTCAAGCGGACCGTTCCGGAGCCTTGCATGTCCGCTATCGAAAGCCTCGCCGCGCCGGCCGCCGACGCCTCCTTGGCGCGCGGAAAAACGCGCGGCGTGCAGGTCTGGCTGTTCGCGGTCGCTGCGCTTGTTTTTGCGATGGTTCTGGTCGGCGGCGCGACAAGGCTCACTGAGTCCGGCCTCTCCATCACCCAATGGCAGCCGGTGACCGGCGTCGTGCCGCCCCTCGGCGAGGCCCAGTGGGCGGCCGAATTCGCGCGCTACAAGCAAATCCCGCAATATTCCCAACTGAATCCGGACATGGATCTCGCCGGGTTCAAGGCGATTTATTATTGGGAATGGGCGCATCGGCTGCTGGCGCGCATCATCGGCCTCGCCTTCATCCTGCCGCTGCTGTGGTTCTGGCGCAAAGGCCGGCTCACCGGCGCTGTTGGGCGCGCCGTGCTGGCGGCGACCTGTCTGCTGGCGATGGAGCCGATCGTCGGCTGGTGGATGGTCGCCTCCGGCCTTAGCGAACGCGTCGAAGTGTCGCAATACCGGCTGGCGCTGCATCTTCTGATCGCAACGGGGTTCTTCGGCGCGCTGCTGTGGGCGGCGGTCGGACTGCGCAGGCGCGCGCGCGAGCGGGCAAGCCGACGCTTCGCCGTTTTCAGCGGCGCCATCGCCATTCTCGTTTTTTGCCAAATCGGCTTCGGCGCCCTGGTCGCCGGCCTGCGCGCAGGGCTGATCTACAACACTTGGCCGCTTATGGACGGCAAGCTGATTCCGGGCGGGTTGTTCTCGCAATCGCCCTGGTGGCGCAATCTGTTCGAAGACGTGACGACGGTGCAGTTCCAGCATCGGCTGCTCGCCTATATCGTCGTCCTGCTTGCTCTGTGCCAGGCGCTCGCCGCCGCGCGGGCGGCGCCGCGCACCGCATTGGCGCGCCGCGCCATGGCGGTTGGCCTTCTGGCGCTGTCGCAGGCGGCGCTCGGCGTCACCGCGCTGCTGCTCGTCGTGCCGATCTGGGCCGGGCTGCTGCACCAGGCCTTCGCCATGCTGCTGTTCGCCACGGCGATCGTCCATTGGCGGGCGACGAGTTTGGAATAATCGCTCGCCCTGCAAGGCGCCGCCGCGGCTGGCGAATCTTCTCAATGTGGCGCTCTTCAGTTAGAATGACCTGATGACCAAGCTTGCGCATGACAGCGACTACGATCGGGATTTTTACGCCTGGGCGAATAAGCAGGCGGCGTTGTTGCGCGCCGGAAAGCTCGGCGAGGCGGATTTCGAACACATCGCCGAGGAAATCGAGAGCATGGGCAAGACTGAAAAGCGCGAACTTGTCAGTCGCCTGACGGTGCTCCTGTTGCATCTCCTCAAATGGCGGTTCCAGCCTGAGTTGCGCAGCACTAGCTGGCGGCTCAGCGTCGAAGAACAGCGTCTGCAGGTTGCGAGCCATCTCGCCGACAATCCGAGCCTGAAGGCTCTCTTGGCGGCGACTCTTGTCGATAGCTACAGACTTGCCGTCATCGGCGCGCGGCGGGAGACGGGCCTTGGCGCCGCGGCCTTTCCGACTGTCTGTCCGTGGTCGTTCGATCAGATGATGGATGACGACTTCTGGCCGAATTGATCGATTGGTCCTTGCGCTTCGGTTCGAAGCGCATCGCGACCATCGTCGAGCATGTGGCGCGCTCGCCGGACGGGATGCTTCGTATCGGGCGCGACCGAAACAACGCGCCCGAACAAGTCTTTTGGCGACGAGAGGCGGAACGCATCGGCCGCCTATCCCGCGAGCGCCTCGTCGAGATCCGCGATCAGATCGGCGACGTCCTCGATGCCGATCGACAGGCGCACCACATCCGTGCCGGCGCCGGCGGCGGTTTTCTGAGCGTCGCTGAGCTGGCGGTGCGTCGTCGAGGCGGGGTGGATGACCAGCGAGCGGGTGTCGCCGATATTGGCGAGATGCGAGAACAGTTTCAGGTTGCGCACCAGAGAAATGCCGGCCTCATAGCCGCCTTTGACGCCGAACGTGAACACGCCGCCGGCCCCTTTCGGGCAATATTTCTGCGCCAGCGCGTGATAGCGATTGCCCTCAAGGCCGGCGTAAGAAACCCAGCCGACCTTCTCGTGTTTCTCCAGATGCCGGGCGACGGCGAGCGTATTGTCGCAATGGCGCTGCATGCGCAGGCTGAGCGTCTCGATGCCGGTCAGGATCAGGAAGGAATTAAATGGCGAGATCGCCGGCCCGAGATCGCGCAGGCCCAGCACCCGGCAGGCGATGGCGAAAGCGAAATTGCCGAACGTCTCGGCCAGCACCATGCCGTTATATTCGGGACGCGGCGCCGAAAGCATCGGATAGCGCTTGTCGCCCGCCCAGTTGAACGAGCCGCCGTCGACAATCACCCCGCCCATCGAATTGCCGTGGCCGCCGAGATATTTGGTCGCCGAATGGATGACGATGTCGGCGCCGTGTTCGATCGGGCGGATCAGCCAGGGGGTGGCGAGCGTATTGTCGACGATGAACGGCACGTTGGCGGCCTTGGCGATCGCCGCGATCGCGTCGAGATCGGTGACGACGCCGCCGGGATTGGCGATCGATTCAACGAAAATCGCCTTGGTCTTGTCGGTGACCGCCGCCTGAAACGATTGCGGCTCGTCAGGATTGGCCCATTTCACCTGCCAGCCGAAGCTCTTGAACGCATGATTGAACTGGTTGATGGAGCCCCCGTAGAGCTTTGTGGAAGCGATGAATTCATCGCCCGGCTGCATCAGCGCATGAAAAATGATCGCCTGCGCCGCATGGCCGGACGCGACGGCGAGCGCGGCCGGTCCGCCCTCGAGCGCCGCCACGCGCTCCTCCAGCACCGCCGTCGTCGGATTGGTGATCCTGGTGTAGATATTCCCGAAGGCTTGCAGGCCGAACAGCGAAGCGGCATGGTCGACATCGTCGAAGACGAAGGCGGTGGTCTGATAGATCGGCGTCGCCCTGGCGCCGGTCGTCGGATCGGGCCGCGCGCCGGCATGGATCGATAGAGTTGAAAATCCCGGCTCCTGGTCGCTCATGTCGTCCTCCCTGCTGATGATCGCCATGGTCGCAGATTGGCGGATAGGGGGAAAGGCAAAGTTTGCTGTTGCAAGAGCGCCATCCGCCTTGACCCGGCCCGGATCGCGCCGCACCATCGCAGGATGTCGCGCCCCGCCCAATCCTTCGAAATTACAGCCGATATTCTCCTGCGGGCCTATTCGATCGGTCTGTTTCCGATGGCCGAGAGCAGCGATTCCTCGACATTGTTCTGGGTCGACCCCAAGGAGCGCGGGATATTTCCGCTCGACGGGCTGATTCTCTCCAAAAGCCTGGTCAAGACCGTGCGTTCGGACCGCTTCGAGATTCGCGCCGACAGCAATTTCGACACCGTCGTCGCCGCCTGCGCGAGCCGCGAGAAAACCTGGATCAACGCCGAGATTCGCCGCCTCTATCATGAGTTGTTCGCCGCTGGGCGCGCCCATTCGATCGAGGCGTTCAGCGATGGCGCGCTGGTCGGCGGCCTCTATGGCGTCTCGCTCGGCGCGGCGTTTTTCGGCGAGAGCATGTTTCACCTGGCGCGGGACGCCTCGAAGGCGGCGCTGGTCCATTTGATCGCGCGTCTGCGCATCGGCGGCTACCGGCTGCTCGACACCCAATTCGTCACGCCGCATTTGGCCAGTCTCGGCGCTGTCGAGGTCAGCCGGGAAGCCTACTTGCAAATGCTGGGGCAAGCGCTCAGCATTGACGCCGATTTTAATGCGTGGCCGACCTCTCGCCCAATGAGCGGATGTGACGCGTTGGCGCATCTCCGACGATGATCGATGGGCGAATAGACAGTCCGGCGCCGCGTCGGTATGGCTTTTGCTAGTCTGGAATTGTTTTTGGCCGCGATCGGGGGTTGATGAATGCGGGCGCCGGGCTTCTTCGATGAAATGGGTCTTGAAAAGAAGGACGTGCGGCCGCTTTACCGGCATATCGAGCGTTGGCTAGAGGAAACCCCAGCCGACGTGCTGGCGGCGCGCCGCGCCCAGGCCGAATATATGTTTCGCAGGATCGGCATCACTTTCGGCGTTTATGGCGACAAGGACGCGGCCGAACGCCTCATTCCTTTCGACATCATTCCCCGTCTGATCTCGCGCGCCGAATGGACCCGGCTGGAGGCCGGCCTCGTTCAACGCGTCAATGCGCTCAATCTCTTTCTGCGCGATGTCTACGGGCCGCGTACGATCCTCAAAGAGAATTTGATCCCTCCCGAACTCATTCTGCGTAATCCCTATTACCGGCCCGAAATGATCGGGCGCCGGGCGCCCCATGATATCTGGGTTCATATCGCGGGCATCGATATCGTGCGCGTCGACGGCGATGCGTTCTACGTCCTCGAGGACAATGCGCGGACGCCCTCCGGCGTCTCCTATATGTTGGAAAATCGCGAAGTGACGATGCGTCTGATGCCGGATTTGTTCGCTCAGCATCGCGTCGCGCCGGTCGAGAATTATCCCGACGCGTTGCTGTCGTGCCTGCGCTCGGTGACGCCGCGCGCCGGCTACGGAGAAGCCGTGATCGTGCTGCTGACGCCTGGGCCGTTCAATTCGGCCTATTACGAACATTCGTTCCTTGCCGACAAACTGGGGGTCGAACTCGTCGAGGGCCGCGATCTCTTCGTCGCCGAGGAAATCGTCTATATGCGCACCACTCGCGGGCCACAGCGCGTCGATGTCATCTACCGGCGCGTCGACGACGATTTCCTCGATCCGCTGGTCTTCAATCCGACTTCGATGCTCGGCGTGCCGGGCCTGATCGGCGCCTATTTGGCAGGCAATGTGACCATTGCCAATGCAGTGGGCACCGGCGTCGCCGACGACAAGGCGCTTTATAGCTATGTGCCTGAGATCATAAAATATTATCTCGGCGAGGAGCCCCTGCTGCAGAACGTGCCGACCTTCCGCTGTCGCGAGCCGGCGGCGCTTTCCCATGTGCTGGACAATCTCGGCGACCTTGTCGTCAAGGAGGTCAATGGTTCGGGCGGCTATGGCATGCTGGTCGGTCCGCACGCCAGCGCCGCCCAGCGCGAAATCTTCGCCGCCAAGCTGAAAGCCGATCCCGCCAATTTTATCGCCCAGCCGACTTTGGCGCTGTCGACCTGTCCGGCTTCCTTCGACAGCGGCGTGTCGCCCAGGCATGTCGACCTCAGGCCATTCTGCTTGTCGGGCGCCAACGGCGTGAAAATCGTGCCGGGCGGACTGACCCGCGTCGCTTTGACGGAGGGATCGCTGGTGGTCAATTCGAGCCAGGGCGGCGGCACCAAGGACACCTGGATCGTCGATAGCGATGCCGGCGTCGGCGGGAGCGCCTGAATATGCTGGCGCGCACCGCGGATAATCTCTTCTGGCTGGCGCGCTCGATGGAGCGCGCCGATTTCACCGCGCGCACGATCGAGGCGACGCTGCGTCTCGAAATCCTGCCCAAATCCGGTCCCGAAGACATGGCCGAATGGGAGGGGGCGCTCTCTTCCGTCGGCGCACTTGACGCGTTCCATACCAGCCACGAGACGCTCGATGAGCCTGCGGCCGTCGAATTCCTCACTTTCGACCGCACCAATCCGTCGTCAATCTGCAATTGCCTGGAGAACGCCAGGGCGACCGGGCGCGCCGTGCGCACCGCTCTGACGGCGGAGACTTGGACGGCGATCAACGACGCGTGGCTCGAGCTCAAGCGCTTCGAATCGCGCCGCCGCGGCGCCAAGGATTTCGACCGCGAGTCGCTCGCGCGTTTCCTTGATTATGTAAAAAAGGCCTCGCTCGATTTTGACGGCGCCTGCTACCGGACCATGCTGCGCAACGACGCCTATTGGTTCAATCGCCTCGGCATTTACGTCGAGCGCGCCGATAATACCGCCCGGCTCCTCGATGTGAAATATCATCTGCTGCTGCCTTCGGATGAGGAGGTCGGCGGTTCGCTCGATTATTTTCAATGGGTGGCGATCCTGCGCGCGGTTTCGGCGACCACTTCCTATCATTGGGTCTATCGCGACCGGGTCAAACCCTGGCTGATCGCCGATCTTCTGATCCTGAAGGCGGCGATGCCTCGCTCGCTCATCTCCTGCTACGAAAGCATCGACCGGGCGCTCGATTCCCTTGCGCGCGAAGACGGTCGCAGCGGCGCTTCGCAGCGTCAGGCGCGTGCGATGCTGTCGCGGCTCGAACGAGCGACAATGTCGGAGATATTCCAGAACGGCCTGCACGAATTCATCACCGGTTTTCTGGACGACAACGCTCGGCTCTCGACGACGATTTCGGAGCAATATTTGTTCATATGACGGCGTCATTGCCGAGCGCCGCCGCGCAAACCCTCGAAGGCGGCCGGGGCGAGGCGCATAGCCAAGCGAACCCTCTCAGGATTCATCGAAACAACGACGAGTGAGCGTGATGCGGATCAGGATTTCGCACGAAACCGCCTATAGCTATGAACCGGCCGCCCGGTCGATCATTCAGGTTTTGCGTCTGACGCCGCGCAGCTTCGAGGCGCAATATGTCATGCGCTGGCGCATCTCGACCGATATCGATTGCACATTGCGTCAGGGCGAAGATTCGCTCGGCAATATCGTCCATTCCTTCTCCCATGCCGGTCCGGTTGAGCGCATCGCGGTCACCGCCGAGGGAGAGATCGAGACATCCGATTCGGTCGGCGTCGTGCGCGGCGCGGTCGAGCCGTTGCCGCCCGAGATTTATCTACGCGCCGCCCATCTGGCCGAGGCGAATGGCGCCTTGCGTGAATTTGCGGAAGAAGCCGGCGGCGACAAGCGCGAGGCGCTCGATCGGCTGCATCCGCTGATGGCCGCGATTCATGAGACGATGACGTTCGATGCCGCGCCGACGTTCTCGACGACCACGGCGGCGGAAGCTTTCGCGCTGCGCCGCGGCGTCTGCCAGGATTTCGCTCATATTTTCGTCGCCTGTTCGCGCTGGCTGGGCATACCGTCACGCTACGTCAGCGGCTATCTCGTCCGCCCCGACGGGGCTTTGCAGAGCGCCGGCCACGCCTGGGCGGAATCTTATGTCCCCGATCTGGGTTGGGTTGCGTTCGACGCCACCAACGACACGTGCACGGACGAACATTATGTCAGGGTCGCAGTCGGGTTTGATTATCAGAGCGCGGCGCCGGTTCGCGGGGCCCGCGCCGGCTTTGGCAGCGAGACGCTCCATGTGTCGCTGAGCATCGCGCCGTCGCAATGGCAAAGCCAGAACCAAAGTCAGAGTTGAGCCGCCTTAGCAATATCGTCGCGGAGCCGGGTAGAACTGGATCGGCGTCGCCGCATCCCGCCCCCGTCATGTCTGTTTCCGCGCGCGCCGCGTCCGGCTAATGTAGACGCGAGGAGAGAATCGGATGACCTATGGCTGCGGGATTCTTGTCGACGACGGGTTGGTGTTGATCGCCGACACGCGCACCAATGCGGGCCTCGACGACATCTCGACCTTTCGCAAGCTGCACCTGTTTCGTCAGGAAGGCCGCCACGCCATCGCCATTGCCACGGCGGGCAATCTGTCGGCGACGCAGAACGTCATCAATCTGCTCGCCGAGGGGGTGGACAGCAGCGAATCGCCCGCCAAAGAACATTCGAGCGTCAACCGGATCGACGAGGCGCCGACGATGTACGCGGTCGCGCAGCTCGTCGGTCGGGCGGTGCGCCAGGTCAGGCGGGTCGACACCGACGCTTATGAACAGGAAAGCATCGCATTTCGCGTTTCATTTCTGGTTGGCGGTCAGATCGGCATCGAGCGGCCTCGGCTGTTCATGGTCTATTCGGCGGGCAATTTCATTGAATGCACCGCGGATGCGCCCTATTTGCAGATCGGCGAGCATAAATATGGCAAGCCGATTCTCGATCGCGCCATCACCTTCAAGAGCGATCTCTTCGATGCGCTGAAAATCGGCTTGATCTCAATGGATTCGACCCTGAAATCCAACCTCGGAGTCGGCCTGCCCATCGATATCGCGATCATTCGGCGCGATTCGCACAAGTTTGAAGTCGACGAGCGAATCGAAGCCTCGGATCCTTATTTTCGCGATTTGCGCGAGCGCTGGTCGGCCGCGCTGCGGGCCGCCCACGCGGCCATTCCAAGGCCGCCTTATGGGCCGGAGCGGGGCTGATCGGGCGTCGCCGAGGCCCTATTGACCAACGTTGCCAGGCGGAATCGGCGGCGAGTCAGGAAAGAAACGCCTGATAATGCCGCCGCGCTGCGTCGGCTGGATCATAGGCTGGTTGTTGTTGAGATCCTGCGGGGCAGGCGCGACGGCCGCGTCGACTGGCTTTGGCGGCGGTTTGCGTTTTTTGGGCGCCGGCGGCGGCGCGATTTTAGGGTCCGTCGATGTATTCGCCTGATCGGGGTCAGACAGCCCGGGATCGGCCGCCTCCGCTTCTTCAGGCGGCGTATGGATGATCTGCGTGCCGCCTTTGCAGTCGGTCAGCCAGATGTCATAGACCGGGTGCTCGATGCCATGCAGGCCGGGGCTTGCCGCAAACATCCAACCGGTAAACAGGCGATCGTAGGTCTTTTTCTCGGTGACTTCATCGACCTCGACGAAAACATCGGTGCGCGGCGCTTCGGTGAGCGGCCGCGTATAGCAAACCCGCGGGGTGATCTGCAGCGAACCGAATTGCACGGTTTCGTCGATCGCGACTTCGAATGAAATGATTCGTCCGGTGATCTTGTCGAGGCCTTCAAAAACGGCGGTCGGATGCTTGATTTTATCGGCCCAGGCCGGCGTCAACGCGAACGGCGCGGCGGCGATGATCGCGCCGAGGGCGATAGAAGCGGCGCGGCCGCGCGTTTTCGCGTTCATTGTTTGATTCGAACCCGCCGCCACTGAACCTCGCGCCCCATAGCACGCGCTTCTATCAGGACAAAGCGGGGCCAAATGAAGGCGCTGGGCGCGTCTCAGTCGCTCTTCAGCCGCCCGGCGTCCAGGCGTGGTAGTCGCCCTCGGAGGGCGCCCGCTCGCCGCTGCGCATGGTCGAGCCGGGCGGGCGGTAGGCGAAGACCGTGCCGGTCATATTGCCCTGATGCGGGCGCTCCCACTCGCGTGGGCGATAATTCTCGTCGGAAGGCGGGATATCGACAGTATGGTGCAGCCAGCCGTTCCAGCCTGGGGGCGTCATCGAGGCCTCGGACTGGCCGTTATAGATCACCCAGCGCCGCACGAAGCCGAGCGCGGGATCGATCCGGCCGCCGCGAGTCTGATAATAGACGTTGCCGAATTCGTCCGTTCCCACCCTTTCGCCGTGGCGGCGCGTATGGGACAGCGTGCCCAACGTCGCCCCGTTCCACCAGGTGAAGAATCGCAAAAAGAACAATTTCATCGATCGATTCCTGGGCCGCCGCACCGACTTCGCGCGCGACTATGGCGAGGCGCGCCGAGCCTGTCCATAGCGCAATTCGACGCTGCCTGATTGAACAAAAATCGATGAATCGTGGGCAATCGAATTTGGGGCTTGCGCTGGCGAGCCGACTCGTTCGATCCTGTCAATGCGGCTTGGGCGTTAACTCAGCGTTATACATTGTCGTCCACAATATCTTGTGTCCGGCGAGATTCTCGCCACAAGGGATTGACGATTTCGTCATAAAGGCGTAATGTTTGCCTCGCTCCCAGGGGTGCGGGAACGGGTGGCCGCGACATGCGGCTTGAGCACGTCTAGACCGGTCATATCTGGATGTTGGGGGGCCGCGTTGCGGCTATTAGCGGATTTGCGTCCGCGCAATGGGGACAAGAAAAGATGCGGATCGAGCGGCGCTACACCAAGCCTGATGTTTCACCCTATGCCCTGATCGAATTTCAGCGGACCAAGAGCGAGATCCGCAACCCGGACGGCTCGGTCGTCTTCTCGCTCGACAATATCGAGGTTCCCGCCGACTGGAGCCAGGTCGCGGCCGACGTGCTCGCCCAGAAATATTTCCGCAAGGCGGGAATTCCGGCGCGCCTCAAGCGCGTCGAGGAAAATTCCGTGCCCTCGTTCCTGTGGCGTTCGGTCGCCGACGAGGCGGCGCTTGATCTGTTGCCGAAGGCGGAGCGCTACGGCTCGGAGACCTCAGCCCAGCAGGTGTTCGACCGGCTCGCCGGCGCCTGGACCTATTGGGGCTGGAAGGGCCATTATTTCAAGACGGAAGAGGACGCGCGCGCCTTTTTCGACGAGATGCGCTTCATGCTGGCGCGCCAGATGGCCGCGCCCAATTCGCCGCAATGGTTCAACACCGGCCTGCATTGGGCCTATGGCATCGATGGTCCGGGGCAGGGCCATTATTACGTCGACTTTGAGACCGGCAAGCTGACCAAGTCGAAATCCTCCTACGAACATCCCCAGCCGCATGCCTGTTTCATCCAGTCGGTCGCCGACGATCTCGTCAATGAGGGCGGCATTATGGATCTGTGGGTGCGCGAGGCGCGCCTGTTCAAATATGGCTCCGGCACCGGCTCGAACTTTTCGGCGTTGCGCGGCGAGAACGAGAAGCTTTCCGGCGGCGGCCGCTCCAGCGGCCTGATGTCGTTCCTGAAGATCGGCGACCGCGCGGCGGGCGCGATCAAATCGGGCGGCACGACGCGGCGCGCCGCCAAAATGGTGGTGGTCGACGCCGACCATCCCGATATCGAGGCCTATATCGACTGGAAGGTCAAAGAGGAGCAGAAGGTCGCGGCGCTGGTCGCCGGCTCCAAAATCGTCAAGCGCCATCTGAAAGCCATTCTCAAGGCCTGCGTCAATTGCGAAGGCTCGGGCGACGATTGCTTCACTGTTGAAAAGAACCCCGTCCTAAAACGCGAGGTGAAAGCCGCGCGGCGCAGCGACGTGCCAGACGGCATGATCAAGCGCATCATCCAGTTCGCGCGGCAGGGCTACACCAATCTCGATTTCGACACCTATGACACCGATTGGGATTCCGAGGCCTATCTCACCGTCGCCGGCCAGAACTCGAACAATTCGGTGCGCGTCACCGACGGCTTCCTGCAGGCGGTCGAGAATGACGGCGACTGGCATCTGACGCGCCGGCTCGACGGCAAGGTGCACAAGACGCTGAAGGCCAGGGAGCTCTGGGAGAAGATCGGCTATGCCGCCTGGGCCTCCGCCGATCCCGGCCTGCAATATCACACCACCATCAACGACTGGCACACATGCCCGGCTTCGGGGCCGATCCGCGCCTCCAATCCGTGCTCGGAATATATGTTCCTCGACGACACCGCCTGCAATCTGGCTTCGCTGAACCTGCTGCGGTTCCGCGATGAGCAGACGCGCGCCTTCGACGTCGCTTCCTACGAACATGCGGTGCGGTTGTGGACCATCGTGCTCGAAATCTCGGTGACGATGGCGCAATTCCCGTCCAAGGAAATCGCACGCCTCTCTTACGATTATCGCACGCTCGGCCTCGGCTTCGCCAATATCGGCGGCCTGCTGATGTCCTGCGGCATCGCCTATGACAGCGACGAGGGCCGCGCGATCTGCGGCGCGCTGTCGGCGATCATGACGGGCGGCGCCTATGCCGCCTCCGCCGAAATGGCCGCCGAACTCGGCGCCTTCCCCGGCCACAAGGCCAATGCCGCGCAGATGCTGCGCGTCATCCGCAATCATGCGCGCGCCGCCGACGGCGAGGCCGCCGGCTATGAGGCTTTGGCGGTGGCGCCGACGCCGCTCGATCATGTTTCGCTCGACAATGCGGGCGCCGCCTGGGTCGGCCTGTCGGAAGCCTCGCGCCGGCTCTGGCGCGAGGCGCTCGCCAAAGGCGAGCAGCATGGCTACCGCAATGCGCAGGTCTCGGTGGTCGCGCCGACCGGCACGATCGGCCTCGTGATGGATTGCGACACCACCGGCATCGAGCCCGATTTCGCGCTCGTCAAGCACAAGAAACTGGCGGGCGGCGGCTATTTCAAGATCATCAACCGCGCCGTGCCCGAGGCCTTGCGCGCGCTCGGCTATCACGAATCGCATATCGCCGAGATCGAGGCCTATGCGGTCGGCCATGCTTCCCTCGGCCAGGCGCCGGGGATCAATCATGCGACGTTGCGCGCCAAGGGCTTCGACGCCGCCGCGCTCGCCAAGGTCGATGCGGCGCTCGCCGGCGCGTTCGATCTGCGCTTCGTGTTCAACAAATGGACGCTCGGCGCTGATTTCCTCATGGGAAAGCTGAACATTCAGCCAGAGAAAATCGAGGAGCCGGGTTTCGACCTGCTCTCCACGCTCGGCTATTCGAAACAGGAGATCGACGCCGCCAATGTGCATGTCTGCGGCGCGATGACAGTGGAAGGCGCGCCGCATCTTAAAGCCGAGCATTACGCGGTCTTCGATTGCGCCAATCCGTGCGGGCGCACCGGCAAGCGCTATCTCTCGGTGAAGAGCCATATCCGCATGATGGCGGCTTCGCAGCCGTTCATATCGGGCGCCATTTCCAAGACGATCAACATGCCCAATGACGCCAGCGTCGAGGATTGCAAGGACGCCTATATGTTGTCCTGGCGGCTCGGCCTGAAAGCCAATGCGCTTTATCGCGACGGCTCCAAGCTCTCGCAGCCGCTGAATTCGCAGCTCATCGAGAACGATGACGAGGAAGATATCGACGCGGTCGAGGCGATCGTCGCGGCCAATACGCCGGCGCGCGCCGCCGCCGTCGCCGAGCGGATCGTCGAGCGCATCATCGAACGCGTCGAGCGTCAACGCGAGCGCGAGCGCCTGCCCAACCGGCGCAAGAGCTACATCCAGAAGGCGACGGTCGGCGGCCACAAGGTCTATCTGCACACCGGCGAATATGAGGACGGCCGCCTCGGCGAAATCTTCATCGACATGCATAAGGAAGGCGCCGCCTTCCGCTCGCTGATGAACAATTTCGCCATCGCGATTTCGCTTGGGCTGCAATATGGCGTGCCGCTCGAAGAATATGTCGAGGCCTTCACCTTCACGCGCTTCGAGCCGGCCGGCCTCGTCCAGGGCAATGACGCGATCAAGAACGCGACCTCTATCCTCGATTACGTCTTCCGCGAACTGGCGATCTCCTATCTCGGCCGCAATGACCTCGCCCATGTCTCGCCTGAGGACCTCGATCACGACGCGCTGGGCGGCGGCGTCGACCAGAGCAAGGGCTCCGGCGTGACGGAGACGCCGCGCGTCTCGGTCGTCTCGAAAGGCCTAGTGCGCTCAAAGACAGACAAGCTGATGCTCGTGCAAGGCGGCGCCGGCGGCGAGGCGGCGGTCGTGCACGGCCATGGCGGGGCAGGGGCCTACGGCTATGCGACGCAAGGCGCGACCGCGCTGAAGGGCGATGTCGCGGGCTATGTGGAGGAGGCGCCGGAAATCGGCAGTGCAAGCGAACTCCGTCTCGAATTCTCTTCTCCCACGGTTAATGCGCGCCCCTCTGAAAGAGACAAGCGTCAGGAGGCTCGGATGAAGGGCTATGTTGGCGAAGCGTGCCCTGAATGCGGCAATTTCACAATGGTGCGCAACGGTACGTGCCTCAAGTGTGAGACCTGCGGCGGAACAACGGGCTGTTCCTGAGATCGATGCGATGCGCCAAGATCACAAGGTCAGTTTCCGGACCCGAGAATCTATAAAGTCAGTTGCGGAGCGCGCACGCACGCTTGACAAAGATGCTGACCGCAGTGGTTTCCGGATTACGAACTACTTTCGGATGCTGGCTACTGAGCAAGTGCTCAAAACCGGGCTATTGAAAATCCAATTCTTTACGCCAATAACTGGAATAGCACCCGCTTATGTAACTTATAATCCTACCACACTTCATGTTGATCTGGAGATATGGGAGGAAGCGGATTCGGGTGAGCCTGGTGCTAGGTTCATTCCCAGCTAACAGCGAGCACCGTGGTGACAGCGCGTCCGTGCGAAGCTAACCCCGCCGTGACTCGGATAAGCCCGATCAGAACGAAAGCGCAGCCCGAAACCAATGTCAGGCGGTTGGCTCTACATGATGACCAACCGACCCAATGGAATTCTTTACACCGGGGTCACCTCTGACATTTCCCGCCGTGCCTGGGAGCACCGCGAAGGGCTCGCGAAAGGCTTCACGAAGCGCTATGGCCTGAAGCGCCTTGTTTATACGGAGTTCTACGAAAGTATTCGCGATGCGATACAGCGTGAGAAAAATATCAAGCATTGGTCGCGCGCCTGGAAGGTGCGTTTGATCCTTGATGTAAATCCAGAATGGCGCGATTTATATGAGGAGCTCAACAACTGAGCCTTCTGGATTGCGTTCCAGGCGCCAACCCCCGTCATGATCGGGTTTGTCCCGGTCATCCACGCCGTAGGTCTGGATGAGACGTTGCAAGACTATGGGTGCGAGCGATGTTGCGGACCTCTATCCGATCGATGCGGTGACCGAACCGCGTGGATGACCGGGACAAGCCCGGTCATGACGATGGTGGGGCAGCAAGCGCAAGCAATATTCGCTGCCAGCCGCCAACCCCTGTCATGACCGGGCTTGTCCCGGTCATCCACGCCGTGAGGAGGGCTAAAGCGTTGCAAGGCTATCCGGTGGGCGCGGTGCTGCGGGCTTCTATCCGACCGATGCGGCGGCCGGACCGCGTGGATGACCGGGACCAGCCTGGTCAAGACGATGGTGGGGCAGCAAGCGCAAGCAATATTCGCTACCGCGCGCCAACCCCTGTCACGACCGGGCTTGTCCCGGTCATCCACGCCGTCGGTCTGGATGCAACGTTGCAAAGCTATCGATGGCGTGGTGTAGCGGACTCCCATTCGATCGATGCAGGGGCCGAACCGCGTGGATGACCGGGACAAGCCCGGACATGACGGAGGTGAGGTTGCGCCCGCATGCCTAGGAGAGCGACCTCACCCCTCCATCTTCAGCACCACCCTAAACCGCGCCTTGCCGCTCATCATCCGGTCATAGGCCTCCTGCGCCTTCTCCAGAGGAAACACTTCGTTCATCGATGCGATCTCATGGAGCTGGCTGAACAGCAGCGTGTCTTCTGAATCAGCCGAGGTGCCGGAATACCAGCCTTTCACCGCCGCGCGCTTGTTGAGCAGGTCGAGCGAATCGATGGTGAGGGCGCCGACTGCGCCGATCACCATCAGGATGCCGTTTGGGCCGAGGCCGCCCGATATCGCCTGCATCGCCCCGGCATTGGTGACGGTGGCGATGATCGCCTTGGCGCCGCCCATCGCCTGGAGCTTCTTGGCGGGGTCGTCGGCGGCGCTGTCGATATAGTCATGCGCGCCGAGCGAGCGCGCCAGTTGCTCCTTGTCGCGGCCGCGGTTGACCGCCACCGTGCGAAATCCCTGCCGCGCCGCGTATTGGATGCCGAGATGGCCGAGGCCGCCGACGCCGTGGATGGCGACGAGGTCGCCTGGTCCCGCGCCGCAATGGCGCAGCGCATTGAATGTCGTGATGCCGGCGCAGAGCAGCGGCGCCGATTCCACTGAATCGAGCGCGTCGGGCACGCGCGCCAGCGCCGAGGCGCGCGCCAGCATATGAGTTGCATAGCCGCCATCGCGCGTGACGCCGGTGGCGCCGCGCATGTTCTCGCAAGCGAAGGCGTCGCCGCGACGGCAATTGCCGCAATAGCCGCAGGCGCCGCCGAACCAGCCGACGCCGACGCGCGCGCCGACAGCCCAGCCCTCGACGTCGGGGCCGATCGCCTCGATCACGCCGATCACTTCGTGACCGGGAATGCGGGGGTATCGCAGCCCCGGCATAATTCCTTCGACAGTGATGGAATCGCTGTGGCAGACGCCGCAGGCCTGCACCTTGACGCGAACCTCGTGCAGGCGCGGTTCAGGCAGATCGCGTTCCTCCATCGTCAGCCCGGCGCCGGGTTTGGCGACGACCATTGCGCGCATTTTCGACATGACGACCTCCAGAATGATAAGCCCGGCCGCGTGACGCTTCGCGTACGGCGGCCGCTTGTCGCGTGAGGGGAGACGAGAGATGACGACGAGAATTAGACCCTTCCTGATGTTCGAAGGCAAGGCGTCGCAAGAGATTGCCCGTAGGGCCGCCCGCCCACGCTTGCCATCGCCGGCCGCTTCCAACAAGGTGGCCCGATGAACCAATCCTCCCCCGCCGATTTTGTCCGTCCCGATCGTTATTCGCCCGACGGCGCTTACGCCTATTCGCGCCTCGTATTGTCGTTGTTGATCGGAACGATCGCCGGCGCCGGCATGTGGGCGGTCATCATCGTCCTGCCGAAAGTGCAGATCGAATTTGGCGTTGATCGCGCGGCGGCGTCCTTGCCTTACACGTTGATGATGTTCGGCTTCGCCTTTGGCACGATCATGCTCGGCCGGATGGCGGACCGCACCGGCATTGTCGCGCCGATCCTGATCGCCGGCGTCTGTCTCGGCCTCGGCTTTGTCCTGGCGGGCCTCGCGCCAAATCTCCCGATTTTCTCGGCCGCGCATGGCCTGCTGATCGGCGTCGGCGCCGGCACCGGTTTTGCGCCGATGATGGCCGATATCTCGCATTGGTTCGTCAAGCGGCGCGGCATGGCGGTGGTGATCGTGGCCTCGGGCAATTATCTCGCCGGCACGCTCTGGCCGCTGCTGATGAACCTGACCATGCCGCTGGTCGGCTGGCGTTGGACCTATGTCGGAATGGGAATATTCATCGCGGCGACGGTGATCCCGCTCGCTTTTTTCCTGCGTCCGCGTCCTTCGGCGCAGGTGATTGCACAAGCGGAGGCTGCGACCAAAATCGCGCGCGCCGATGTCGGCGTCTCGTCGCGCCTGTTATTGGCGCTGCTCATTGTGGCGGGCTTTTCCTGTTGCGTGGCGATGTCGATGCCGCAGGTTCATATTGTCGCCTATTGCGGCGACCTCGGCTATGGCGTCGCGCGCGGCGCCGAAATGCTTTCATTGATGCTGTTTCTCGGAATTGTCTCGCGAATCGGCTCTGGCTTTGTCGCCGATGCGATCGGCGGAACCGCGACTTTGCTGATCGGCTCGTTCATGCAGGGCCTCGCGCTGCTGCTCTATCTCTATTTTGACGGGCTCGCTTCGCTGTTCATCGTCTCCGGCATTTTCGGCCTGTTCCAGGGCGGGCTCGTGCCGATGTACGCGGTGATCTGCCGAGAATTGCTGCCGCCGCGCGAGGCGGGGGCGAAGATCGGCCTGGTCGTCTCGGCGACGATCATCGGCATGGCGTTCGGCGGTTATTTCTCCGGCGTGATCTTCGATTGGACCAGTTCCTACCGGATGGCGTTTCTCAATGGCGTGATCTGGAACGCGGTCAATTTCGCGGTCGTCGGCTGGCTGTTCTGGCGCCGGCGGAGACTGACGCCCAGGGCGCGGCTCGCCGTGGCTTCCTAGCGGGTCGTTTCGCGAGGCCCGGCGGGAGCCCTAAATTAGCCCCGACGAGGCGCCACTATCGGGGCACGCTCTGAAAAGAGCCAAAGCGGAGGACCGGGGAGGAGCCAGATGATCTATCTTCCGACCATTATCGCGGAGGATTACGAAGCCTTCAGGGCGATCCTGCGCCAGCACATCCCCTACGCCTACGACAAATGGCTCAAGCTCCATGCGATGTCGCACCACCATTATGTGTCTGAGGGTCAAGCCATCTGCAACGTCCACGTCAATGCGAACCAGTTCGCCCGGCATTTGAAGAGGACCGGGCGCGCCGCCAATATGGACGAACTCACCATCTTCGCCGTTCGAGTCGTGAAGGGCGAGGCGCACTGAAGAGGAGCGATCCTCGCTAACCTTCAATGCGCCCTTCAATGATTGAATTGCGTCGCGCTGGGCGCTGACGACACCATCGCATTATAGTCGTTGACGATCCAGGTCAGGTCGCCGCCGGCGCCGCGCCGCGCGTCGCCCCTGGCGCGATCGATCTTCTCCTGGAAATCGCGCAGCTTGCTGAGCAGCGAGCGCGGCTGCGATTCGAACACGAAGAACGAGTTGGGATTGGTCGCGCCATAGGCGTCCATATCCTTGACCGCGCCGGCGTATTCGGCGATCGCCGCGTCGAAAGGCGCGACATCGATGACAGGCTTTGCCCCCGAGGGCAGCAGGTCCATCACGCGTTGCGCGCGGATCATGACATTGGCGACATGCCAATTGGCCTTGCGCCCTTCGTGCTTTTCGATCGAGACCAGCCGCGCGGCGTCGACCTTGGCCTTCTCGACGGTGAAGAGCGCGTCGAGGCGCGCCCGCGCCGCCAGGAAGGGCCCGGCGGCGGCGACGATCCTGGCATGCAGCGCGATGCCGCCGGCCATCTTGTCGTCCTTGTAATCCTTGCGCTCGTAATAGGCACTCGCCTCGTTGAGGATCGGGCCGAGCGCCGCATTGGCGGCGATATAATCGCGCATCGCGGCGTCGAGCTCGGGCAGCAACGGTTCCTGCGTCAACGCCGCCGTCGCGGCAGCCGCCTCGCGCGTCGTATCGTACACTTCGTAGAGGCCATAGATCAGCGATTCATGGCCGGTCGGACCGGTCTTCATATTGACCCAGCTCTTGTAGCGATCGAGCGATTGCGTCGCCCGCAGCGTTCGGTTCATGAAGCCGACATAGGCGTTGAACTTGACGGTGACCGCCTTAAGGCCGGCATCGTCGACTCCGCCGCTCGCCGAAGCGGCGGGCGGGTCCTGCGCCTGGGCCTTGGCTGCCCCCGCGCCAGCGAGCAACGCGGCCAGCAACGCCGCGCTCAATTTCATCATTCCGGCCATATTCCCCTCCAGTTTTCGCCCGCAGGCGAAGTCCCCGTCGCTGCGCCTTACGGGATTGCTTTGCAACTGGCAGGCTAGCGGCGCAGAGACAGAGGTTGACATCGCGCATGCGCGCGCGCGCACTCTGGGGCGTCGCTTCCATCCTCGCGAGCGCTCCGCCACGGGGACGCGTCGGCGGGCGCGACATACGGAGGGCAGGACCATGCGGTCTTTGTGCGATCTCGTCAGGCGCTCGCAGCGGACGAGTCGCCTTGCCTTTTCTCTGCTTCTCGCGATGGCGCCTCACCTTGTTCGCGCCCAGACGGCTTCGAGCGATCAGGTCGCAGCCGCGCTGCCGGCGCTCGACGCTTTGGCGCAGCAGCAAGTCGAAACGGGCGCCGTGCCTGGCCTCGCCATCGCCATCGTCCACGACGATGAAGTCGTCTATCTCAAAGGCTTCGGTCGCCGCGAAGCCGGCAAGCCCGAGTTGGTGGATGGCGACACTGTGTTCCAGATCGCCTCGCTCACCAAGCCGATTTCCGCCACCGTGGTCGCCGCTTTGGTCAGCGATGGCAAGCTCGCCTGGGATTCGCGCATCGCCGATCTCGACCCGGCGTTCCAGCTTTATGACGCCTATCCAACGGCGCAACTGACTTTGCGCGATCTGTTCTCCCATCGCAGCGGCCTTCCGGGCGGCGCCGGCGACGAGCTGGAGTACATCGGCTTCGGCCGCGACGAAATATTGCGCCGCTTGCGGCTGGTTCCCCCTTCGTCCAGTTTTCGCGCCGGCTATTCCTACAGCAATTTCGGGCTCTTCGTTCTACGGGCTCGGCTGGAACGTCGAGTTCGGCCGGCATGGCCTGAGCTGGGGCCATGCCGGCGCCTTCAGCGTCGGCGCGCGCAGTTTGGTCACGCTCTATCCCAAAGCCAATCTTGGCATCGTCGTCTTGACCAACGCTTTTCCGACCGGCGCGCCCGAAGGTCTCGCTGATAGTTTCGCCGACCTCGTCTTCGACGGGAAAGTCGGCAAAGACTGGGTTGAGGCGTGGGACGGCGTCTACCAAGGCCTGTTCGGCCCGGCGGTCGCCGCGGCGAAGGCGGCCTATGCCGCGCCGCCGGCTGCGCCGACCGCCGCGATGCCGGTGGCCGCCTATGCCGGTCGCTACGCCAACGCCTATATCGGCGAGGCGATCGTCGCCGATCGCAATGGCGTTCTGACCCTGTCGGTCGGCCCTGGCGCGGCGCGCGCCTATGCGCTGCGCCATTTCGATCGCGACCTGTTTCTCTCTTTCCCCGATCCGGAAACGCCGGATAAACCGTCCGCGGTGCGCTTTGCGATCGGCCCCGACGGCAAGGCGTCGGCGGTGACGTTGGAATCGCTGAACGACCTGGGGCTCGGCACGCTCAATCGGGTCGAAGAATAGGGCGAAACATCAGGGAATCGCGATCAACCGCGGGCTGGATGCTTCCAGCATATTCCGCGTTCAACGAGAGGAGTTGTCATGAGCAAGATATGGTTCGTCACCGGCGCCGCGCGCGGCATCGGCGCGGAAATCGTCAAGGCGGCGCTTGCCGCCGGCGAAAAGGTCGTGGCGACCGGGCGCGATCCGGCGAAAGTCGCGCAAGCCTTCGACGCATCGTCGGAGAAACTGTTTGTCACGACGCTCGACGTCGCCGTTGCAGGCCAGGCGGAATCGGCGGTGGCGGCGGCGATCGCCCGTTTTGGCGGCATCGACGTGCTCGTCAACAATGCCGGCTATGGGCAACTCGGCGCCTTCGAGCAGCAGGGGCCGGCCGACGCCGAACGGCAGTTCGCCACCAATGTGTTTGGCGTGTTCAATGTCACGCGCGCCGTTTTGCCTGTCATGCGCAAGCAGCGCGCCGGACGCATCTTCAACATCACTTCGATCGGCGGCCTGCGCGGCGGGCCAGGCGCTTCGCTCTACGCGGCGAGCAAATTCGCCATCGAGGGCTTCTCTGAATCTCTGGCGCTTGAAATCGCCGAATTCGGCATCGCTCTCACGCTGGTCGAGCCGGGCTTTTTCCGCACCGATTTCCTCGATCCGAGCTCGGCCCGCTATGGCGACAATCGGATCGCCGATTATGACGCGTTCACCAAGAGGCTCACCGACAATTACGGCCCGCGCAATCACCAGCAGGCAGGCGATCCGGCCAAGCTCGCCGCCATCCTTGTCGATCTCGCCCGACGCGAAAAGCCGCCGTTGCGCTTTGTCGCCGGTTCGGACGCGGTGGCGATGTTCGAGACCAAAATCGCGAGCGTCAGCGCCGAGCTCGCGCAATGGCGCGCGCTTTCCGTGACCACTGACGGCGCTTTTTGAACGGCGGGGGTTTGGCGGCCGCGGACGTTCGCGGTTCGCTCCTTGTGAACCTGGCCCGGGCGAATGCGATGCATTCGTCCGGGCTGCGCGCTTCGCAACGATGTCTTCGGCGCACGAACCGCCGCGTTCAGATCTGCTTGAACGTGATCTTGCCGTCGTCGCCCTTCTTCCAGACGTACCAGACATAGTCGACGGTGGTGCGATCGCCCTTCTTGTCATAGGCGATGTCGCCGATCACGGTCTTGAACGTCATGCCGGAATGCATGACTTCGGCGATCTTCTTCGGATCGAGCGAATTGGCCTTTTCGGCCGCCTGCTTGATGATCTGCACGCCGGCGTAGGAATAAAGC
>Ga0209006_10000619_pt1 | contig 32969 bp, 33 predicted proteins | sample JacPin_JW_Ref_O2_FD_188567 | JGI IMG/M metagenome (GOLD analysis project Ga0209006, IMG submission 188567) | Forest soil microbial communities from Algoma, Ontario, Canada - Jack Pine, Ontario site 1_JW_Ref_O2 (SPAdes) (version 2) | ecosystem: Environmental > Terrestrial > Soil > Boreal... | reverse complement strand
TGAAAATCGCGCGCGGTCCCCAAAAGGACGTCAAGGAAATCAAGATCGTCCGCGACGTCATCAAGATTCAATCGGTGCGCTCGCATGTCGAGAGCGACGATCTGGGCTATATCCGCATCACCCAGTTTAATGAACAGACTTATGACGGCCTGAAGAGCGCCATGGACAAATTCCAGAAGGACGCGCCGGGCGATAAGCTGAAGGGCTATATTCTGGATCTACGCAATAATCCCGGCGGCTTGCTCGACCAATCGATCGAAGTCGTCAACGCCTTCCTGGAGCGCGGCGAGATCGTCTCGACCCGTGGGCGCAATGCCGACGAAACGCAGCGCTACAATGCGCGGCCGGGCGGCGACCTGTCGCACGGCAAGCCGGTGGTCGTTCTCATCAACGGCGGCTCCGCCTCGGCTTCCGAGATCGTTTCCGGCGCGTTGCAGGACCACAAGCGCGCCACGCTCATGGGAACCCGTTCATTCGGCAAGGGCTCCGTCCAGACGATCATTCCTCTCGGTCAGAACGGCGCATTGCGCCTGACGACGGCGCGTTACTACACCCCCTCGGGCCGTTCGATTCAGGCCAAAGGCATCGAGCCCGATATCGAGGTTCTCGAGGACGTGCCCGACGAGCTGAAGGGCAAGGACGACACCAAGGGCGAGGCTTCGCTCAAGGGTCATCTCAAGAACGGCGACGACGAAAAGACGGGCTCGCAAGCCTATGTGCCGCCCGATGTCGCCAAGGACAAGCAGTTGATCGCCGCCGTCGATCTGTTGCATGGCGTCAAGAAAGCCGCCGCCATTCCTGTCGATCCCGCCGCCGCCAAGACCGCCGCGCCTTCAGACGGCGCCGTCGATCAGGCGCCGGCCGCAACGCCGACGCCGCCTGTCGCGACGCCGGCTCCGGCGACGCCGTCCGACCCCGCCAAGCAGAACTGACGCCGCCCGCGGCAAAATGCCATTCGCGCCCCCTCGCGGTCTGGCCGCAGGGGCGCGTTTGGTTAGCCAGCGAGCAGGCTTTTCACGATGGCGCTCGCCTTGGCGAAGTCCATCTGACCGGGATAGGCGTCTTTCAGCGCCGCCACGACCTTGCCCATATCCTTGATGCTCGTCGCGCCGGTCTGCGCGATCGCCGCCTCGGCGGCGGTTTTGACGGCGCTTTCGTCCATTTGCTTGGGCAGGAATTCGCTGATGATGGCGATCTCGGCGCTTTCCTGCGCGGCCAATTCATGGCGGCCGGCCTGCTGGTAAATGCCCAAAGATTCCTGGCGCGACTTCACCATTTTGGTGAAAAGGGCAAGTTCATCGGCGCGGCTGACGATTTTTCCCGTCCCTCGCATTTCGATCTCGCGGTCCTTCAACGCCGCCATCATCAGCCGCAACGCGCCGACGCGAACCTTGTCGCCGGTCTTCATCGCATCTTTCATCTGTGTCGCTAGGATTTCGCGCATCGTTTGAAGGCCTTTATCGTTGTGGCGTCCGACCGGCTTGCCCGACGAAGCTGGAGGCGAAACTTGACGCGGCGCCCGCCCGGCGCATAAGCACAGGCCGAATTGTTTCTCAATGACTCTAGAGCGCGCATGACCCCGGTTCAAGGCGAGACGGAGATGGACGGCTGGACTGCGCGTAAGGCGACGGCGCTGCTGGTCATGGCCGATGGCGTGATATTGGAGGGATTTGGCTTTGGCGCAACGGGCGCGGCGGTCGGCGAGGTCTGTTTCAATACAGCGATGACGGGCTATGAGGAAATTCTGACCGATCCTTCCTATGCCGGCCAGATCATCACCTTCACCTTTCCTCATATCGGCAATGTCGGCACGAATGAGGAAGATATCGAAACGGTCAATCTGGCGGCCTCGGCGGGCGCGCGCGGCGTGATCGTGCGCGCCGATGTGACCGACCCCTCGAATTTTCGGGCGACCCGGCGGCTCGACGCCTGGTTGAAGGCCCGCGGCATCATCGGGCTTTACGGCCTCGACACAAGGGCGCTGACGGCGCTCATTCGTCAGCGCGGCATGCCTAACGCGGTCATCGCGCATGAACCGGACGGTCAATTCGACCGGGCGGCCCTCGCCGCCGAGGCCGCCGCTTGGCCAGGCATTGACGGCATGGATCTTGTTCCGGGCGTCACCTCCGCCCAGCGCTATGACTGGGACGAAACAAGCTGGACACTGGGCAAAGGCTACGGCCGGCGGTCTAAGGCGAAATACAAAGTCGTCGCGATCGACTACGGGATAAAGCGCAATATCCTGCGGCTTCTGTCCGATTCCGGCTGCGCCGTGACGGTGGTTCCCGCGACCGCCTCGGCGAACGACATATTGGCGATGGCGCCCGACGGCGTCTTTCTTTCGAATGGCCCAGGCGATCCAGCCGAAACGGGCGATTACGCCGTGCCGGTCATCAAGGCGCTGCTGGAGGAACGGGTGCCGATTTTCGGCATCTGTCTAGGCCATCAAATGCTGGGGTTGGCGGTGGGCGCCCAGACGCTCAAAATGAAACAGGGCCATCATGGCGCCAATCACCCGGTGAAGGATTTCACCACCGACAAGGTCGAAATCGTCTCGATGAACCATGGTTTCGCTCTCGATCGCGAGACTTTGCCCGCCAATGCGACGGAGACGCATGTGTCGCTGTTCGACGGCTCCAATTGTGGCATCGCTCTGACTGATCGTCCGGCTTTTTCCGTGCAGCATCATCCTGAAGCGTCGCCAGGCCCGCGCGACAGTCATTATCTGTTCACCCGCTTTGTCGAAACGATGGAAAAGGCGCGCGGCCCCGCTTGATCGCGGGTGGAGACGACCCGGCCCGGCGCCTTAGTCGTCCGTCAGGCGTTGGATCTGCTGCGTCAATACGCCGATCTGCGCCTTCAACTTGGCGTTCTCCGCTTCGAGCGCTTTTATCCGGGCCGTCGGGTCGGCGCTCACCGCGCTTTGTTCGCGCTCCTCTGCATCCACAAAATCCACTCCGGCCTGATCGTCTTTCCGCCAAACCAGTTTCACCCGCCGCGAGATTCCCCTCTGTGGAATGACGATCTCGAACGTCTCGGGGAGCGAGAAGGCGCCGGCGATGTTGATCCGCGCGCCGGTCTCCGACAATTGATTGACGGTGCAAGCAGTTGAAATAGCGCCATCGCCGTAGCTGATGCGCGCCTGCAGGAAGGTTCGCACCCGGGCGGCGCGGCGCGAATCCATCGAGTTGCTATCGTCAGGGGCGTCGGTCAACTTGCTCTCTTCAAAAAGAACTTCCGACGATAAAATGCCGGCTTTATTCCTCTGCGGGCGAGACTGCCCCACGATCGTTCATTGGGGCTGAACGGCCTCCACAAGAACTCAATAATGGAGCCGCATTTCTGAAAGCATTATTACCTAAACGTAGTAACTTCAATGACTTTTCGGTCGTGAAAGGGTCAACACTTTGTCTAGGAGGCTATTTCCGCCGCAAGGCGCTCCATGAAGCTAATGCACGCTTCAATCTGTGAAACTTCGAGGAATTCGTCAGGTTTATGCGCCTGATCGATCGAGCCTGGTCCGCAAACCACCGTGGGCAGGCCGGCGCGTTGGAATTGCCCGGCCTCGGTGGCGTAGGAAACTGCGTTCGTCCGGTTGGAGCGCGTCAGCTTCAAGGCGAGCGTTTCGGCCTGCGAGCCAGGTTCCGCTTCGAGACCCGGCACGTCGACTTCGACGATCGTCTCGACTTTCGGGCCGGCGACGAAACGCGTCAGGCGCGGCAAAGCCGTTTCGTCGATATAGGACTGAATCAGGCGCAGCGGCGCCATGGACGATGCGCCCGGCAGGCCGCGAAACTCCCAATGGAACATGCATTCGCGCGCCAGTATGTTGCGCGCCGTCCCGCCGTGGATCGTGCCGACGTGCAGCGTTGAATAGGGCGGATCGAAACGCGGATTGAGGCGATCCGGGGCCTCATAGGCGAGCGCCTGGCGATAGATCTTGGCGACGATGTCGCAAGCGCAAGCCACCGCATTGGCCCCCAGGGCCGGTTTGGACGAATGGGCCTCATGGCCGGTCACGATCGTGCGGAAAGTCGCGATGCTTTTATGCGCGTCGGCGACTTCCATCATGGTCGGTTCGCCCACGATCACCGCGCCGGGGCGCGGAACATCCTTGCCGAACCGCCGGATGAAATCGAGCGATCCCTCGCAACTCGTCTCTTCGTCATAGCTAAGGAGGATTTGGATCGGCCGTCGCAGTCCAGCTTTCTTGAAACGAGGGATCATCGCCAGCGCAATGGCGTCAAACCCCTTCATATCGCACGAGCCGCGAGCGTAAAGGCGACCGTCGGCGCTCCGCAGACTGAAGGGGTCGCTCGTCCACTTTTGCCCTTCGACCGGCACGACGTCGGTATGGCCCGAAAGCACGATTCCGCCCTCGACCATCGGTCCGATCGTCGCCAGCAGCGCGGCTTTGTCGCCGGTCGCGTTGGGCGCGCGTAGCACGGGAATATCCTGCCGCCGCAAATATTCCTCGACAAAATCGATCAGCGGCAGGTTGCTCTTGTCGCTTTCGGTGTCGAACGCCGCCAACCGCTCCAGAAGAGCGATCGCGCTTGCTTTGACATCGTCGCCCATCCTGCTTCTCCTGTTCTGGTCAATATAGGACGAGTTCGGGCGAAGCCGAAAGCGTCGGCAGGCTACAAAAGGGACTCGACGGCCCGCCCCGCCTTGCTAAAATGGAAGGATGTACACGGCCGTCAGCCATAAAATCAAAGTCACGGTGCGCCCCAAATATCTGGAGGAGCAATCCGAACCAGACGAAAGCCGCTATTTCTGGTCCTACACGATCGAAATCGCCAATGGCGGCGACCGAATCGTGCAACTGACCCATCGCCATTGGCAGATCACCGACGCCAACGGCCGCTGCGAGGAAGTGCGGGGTCCCGGCGTCGTCGGCGAACAGCCGAGGCTGAAGCCGGGCGACGCGTTCAGCTATACATCGGGCTGCCCGCTGAAGACGTCGAGTGGCATCATGGTTGGAACCTATCGCATGATCGACGAGAGCGGCGAGGCGTTTGACGTTGCGATACCGGCGTTTTCGCTCGACAGTCCCCATGCGAAGCGGATGTTGAATTGAACCTGGCCGCACGGAATGCGGGCCCCGCGTCAGTTCATCGCTTTCTCGATTTGCGGGCGCACCACGCTCGCCAAAGTCGCCGCGCTCATCGGCCCGACCAATTTGAAGGCGATCGTGCCGTCGCCCTTGACGATGAAGGTTTCCGGCACGCCATAGACGCCCCAGTCGATGCCGGCGCGTCCGTCGCGATCGACGCCGATTCTGGAATAGGGATCGCCTTTGGCGCCGAGAAAACGCCGGATGTTTTCCGGGTCATCCTTTTGCGCGACGCCAATCAGCCTGACGCCCTCGGCGGCCAGAGCCTTATCGGCGGCCAGATCCAGCAGAATCGCATGTTCCTCATGGCAGGGCACGCACCATGACGCGAAAATATTCACGACCGAGACGTGGCCCTGCCGCAGATCCGCATCCTTGAGGCCCGCCGAGCCGTCGAGCGCCGGCAGATCGAGCGGCGGGGCGCTTTGGCCAATGAGGGCGGAGGGGATGTGCGAGGCGTCGCCTGCGAACAGGCGCGCGAAAAACAGCAGCGCCAGAGCGCCGAAAATCAGCAACGGCGCCAGCGTGAGAAGGCGTCGACGCCGGGGCGGCTCTGCGTCCTCGTCGGTCAAGACCCGTCGCCGCTCCGGTGGGCATCTTCAAGGCGGCGCAGCGCGGCGCTCTGGAAACGAAAATCGGCGAGCACGCCGACAATCATCGCCAGAATGGTCGCCGCAGCGACCGCATAGGCGGCCGCGACGAAGCCCCAATGCGGCGCGTCGCTCATGGACGCATTCCCGCCGTGGCGAGCGCGGGCGACAGGCCATCGCCGGAGGCGGCGGCGATCATGGTCAGGCGGGCGACGCGCCGGCGCAGGATTTCATTGCGGATCGCCATCACATGCAACGTGATGAACAGCAGCGTGAAGGCGAGCGACATGACGAGCAGCGGCCACAGCAATTCTGGTGCGATGGTCGGGCCGTCCAGACGGAACACCGAGGCAGGTTGATGCAGCGTATTCCACCAATCGACCGAGAATTTAATGATCGGCAAATTGACGCAGCCGACCAAAGTCAGGATCGCAGCCGCCCGCGCCGCCCGCCCGGCGTCCTCGATCGTGCGCCACAGCGCGATCAGCCCGAGATACAAGATGAACAGCACCAGAACCGAGGTCAACCTGGCGTCCCACACCCAATAGGTCCCCCACATCGGCTTGCCCCATAGCGAGCCGGTGGTGAGGCAGATGAAGGTGAATCCGGCCCCCAGCGGCGCCGCCGCCTTCTGCGCGGCGTCGGCGAGCGGATGGCGCCAGACCAAAGTGCCGAGCGCCGCCAGCGCCATCACGCCATAGATGAAGGTCGACATCCAGGCCGCCGGCACATGCAGATACATGATCCGCACGGTCTCGCCCTGCTGATAGTCGGGTGGGGCGGCGAAGGCGAGCCAGAGCCCGAGCGTGAACAATGCCGCCGTCGCCGCCGCGAGCCAGGGCAACGTGCGCTGCGCCAGCGCCAGGAAGATGGTCGGATTCGCGAGATTCCACATGGCGGCATTTTAGCCCTCGCGCGGGCGGGCGGCAATGCGGCGATCGGCGCGTGCGCCGGGCCGCGAACATCACTCGCTGCGCCACCCTTGTTGGCGCCAAGTCGAGAGGAGGCTGGCGCCTTCGCCGTCTGCGATCGCGGGCTTGCCGCTCGCGGCGATCGGGCAAGCTATCGTCTGATCCGAAATCGCTAAATCCCCGCCGCGTCTTCAAGAATCATCGCCGCCGCCCTGGCGGCGACCATCATCACGGCGGCGTTGGTGTTGCCTGATATGAGCGAGGGGAAGATCGAGGCGTCGGCGATGCGCAGGCGCTCGACGCCATAGACGCACAGGCGCGCGTCAACGACGGCCCGCGCGGGATCGGCGCCCATTCGGCAGGTTCCGACCGGATGGTAGACGGTGCCCGAACGGGCGCGGAAATCGGCGATCAGCGCTTCGTCGCCGGTGACATCCGGACCGGGCGCCAGTTCAGCCTCGATCACGTCCCGCAACGCCGGCTGCGCCGCCAGCCTCCGCAGAAGCTTGACGCCCTCCAGCATGTCCTGCACGTCGCTCACAGCGCTCAGCGCATTCGGCGCGATGCGCGGCGGCGCGAAGGGATCGGCGGAGCGCGCCATGATCGATCCCCGGCTTGCCGGCTTGCAATTGGATAGTCCGAGCGAAAAGCCGGGAAAGGGATCAGGCGTCAGCAGCGGCCGCGTGCCGGATTTGGCGTGCAGCGTGCTGATCGCCTGGAGATAGAGCTGGATGTTGGGGCGGTCGAGTTCCGGCCTCGTCCGCACGAATCCTCCCCCCTGATTGAGGCTGAGGCTGAGCGGCCCGCGCCCGCGCGCCAGGAAATCGAGCCCGGCGGCGAGCCTGCCCCACCACGGGCGAAGCTGGTCGTTCAGCGTCCTGACGCGCGAGCGATAGGTGTAGTTGATCCCGATGTGGTCCTGCAGATGCGCGCCGACGGCAGGGCTATCGCGCAGAATCGCCATGCCGAGTTCGCTGAGATGCGCCGCCGGCCCGATGCCGGAGAGCTGCAGAAGCTGGGGCGAATTGACCGCCCCCGCCGCGACGATGACCTCTCGCCGCGCGCCGATGACGTCCCGGCGCCCGCCACGGTCGATCTCGACGCCGGAGGCGCGCGCGCCGTCGAACAGGATGCGGCAGGCATGCGCACAGGCGACAAGGCGGACATTGGGGCGCCTCATCGCCGGACGCAGAAACGCCTTGGCGGCGGACATGCGCCAACCGTTCCGGACGTTGATCTGGTAGACGCCGATTCCTTCCTGAGTCGGGCCATTGAAGTCGGGATTGAAGGCGATGCCAGCCTGCCGGCCCGCCTCGACGAGCCGCTTGGCGAGCGGATGAAGCCGGCCCGAGACATCCGCGATATGGACAGGGCCTCCTTTGCCTCGCCATTGGTCCTCGCCCGCTTCATTGTCTTCGAGCGCCTTGAAGAAAGGCAGGCAGTCGGCATAGGTCCAGCCAGGATTTCCCTCGGCGGCCCAATCGTCGAAATCGCGCGCGTCGCCGTGGATCCAGACCATGGCGTTGATGGAGCTGGAGCCGCCGAGCAGTTTTCCGGGCGGCCAATAGTCGGATTGGCCGGCAAGGCCGGGATCGGGCTCGGCGCGATAGGCCCAGTTGACGGAGCGATCGTAAAACGTCTTACCGTAGCCGAGCGGGACCTGCACCCAGAACCTGCGGTCGGAGCCGCCCGCTTCGATCACCGCGACGGTGAAGCGGCCATTGGCGGAAAGTCGCTCTGCGAGCACGCAGCCGGCCGAACCGGCGCCGACGACTACGAAGTCGAAAGCCATGCTATCGCTGGTCAGCAAGTCAGGCGTGCCAGGCAAAGCGCTGCGCGCCCGGATTTGCGCACTGCGGCGACATTTGATAGAGCGGCGAAACACGGCCGCCCGCTATCGGCCATCGATGGAAACCCTGCGTCATGGACAAGTTCACGACCCTCACCGGCGTCGCCGCTCCGCTTGAGATCGACAATGTCGACACCGACATGATCATTCCCAAGCAATATCTCAAAACGATCAAGCGCACCGGGCTCGGCGCGGGTCTTTTTTCCGAGATGCGCTACGCCGACGACGGTTCGCCCAATCCCGATTTCGTTCTCAACAAACCTGCCTATGCGAAAGCCAAAATTCTCGTGGCCGGCGATAATTTCGGCTGTGGCTCGTCACGCGAACACGCGCCCTGGGCTTTGCTGGATTTCGGCATCCGCTGCGTCATCTCGACCGATTTCGCCGACATTTTCTACAATAATTGCTTCAAGAACGGCATTCTGCCGATCAAGGTGTCTCCCGAGGACCTGGAGAAACTTATGGACGACGCCCGGCGTGGAGCGAATGCGACCTTGACCGTGGATCTGGCGGCTCAGGAGATCAAAGGCCCTGACGGCGGCACGGTGCGGTTCGAAATCGACGCCTTCCGCAAACATTGCCTGATCGAAGGGCTTGACGATATCGGGTTGACCATGGTCGAGGCCGGCGCGATCGATTCCTTCGAAAGCAAGGCCACTTCGGCGCGCCCCTGGAATTAAAGGCCGCTCTCCTCCGCATAACCGGGTTGGGAATAGCGTTCGTTTGCCGTGAGTTCCTCCAGGGGATGAGCCGATGAAACGAACCTTTCTGCGAATCGCCAGGGCCGCGGCGATGCTCATCGCTTTTTGCGCTCCGGCGCGCGCGGATTTCTCGTCCTGCGTGGCCTCCCTGCGCGCCGAGGCGTCGCGCGCGGGCGTGTCCGGCGCGGCGCTGGATGCGGCGTTCAACGGCCTGCAACCGGACATGAAAGTCCTGGACTTCCAGAAGGACCAGCCGGAATTCAAGACCCCGGTCTGGGATTATCTGGCGACCCTCGTCGACGACGAGCGGGTGTCGGACGGCAAGGCTCGCATGGCCGAGTTTGCCTCCGCTCTCGCCAAGGCCGAGGAGCGCTTTGGCGTCAGCCGTTATGTGGTCGCCGCCGTTTGGGGCGTCGAATCGGATTTCGGCCGCTCGATGGGCAAGCGCCCGCTGGTGCAATCGCTCAGCACGCTGGCCTGTTTTGGCGAACGGGCCAGCTATTTTCGCGGCGAGCTGATGGCGGCGCTCAAGATCATCTCGAACGGCGATGTGCCGGCCGACCGGCTCAATGGCTCATGGGCGGGGGCGTTCGGGCAGACGCAATTCATGCCCTCGACCTTTCTGCGCCTGGCGGTTGATCTCGAGGGAAACGGCAAGCGAGACATCGTCGATTCCGCGCCTGACGCTCTCGGGTCAACCGCCAATTATCTGCACAAGTCGGGTTGGCGGGCCGGCGCGCCCTGGGGGTTCGAAGTCAAACTGCCGGCGGGTTATTCGGGCCCCTCGGGTCGGCGCAATAAAGCGTCGATGTCGACCTGGGCGGCGCGCGGCCTGACCCGCGTCGACGGCCGCCCACTTGGCGAAGGCGAGGCGGGCCTGCTGGCGCCGGCCGGCTTCGACGGACCGGTCTTTCTCGTCACCAGCAATTTCGATGCGATTTACTCTTATAACGCTTCTGAATCCTATGCTCTGGCGATCGCCTCGCTCTCCGACCGGCTCGCCGGCGGCCGCCCTTTCGTCACGCCATGGCCGACCGACGATCCGGGACTCTCTCGCGCCGAGCGCCGCGAATTGCAGAAGCTGCTCACCGCCCGCGGCTATGACGTTGGCGAGCCGAACGGCGACGTCGGCAAAAAGACGAAGGACGCGATCGCCGATTTTGAGAGCAAAAACGGCCTCGAACGCAACGGCCGCCCGTCCGCCAAAGTGCTGGCCGCGCTGCGGCGCTGATCGGGCGCGCGAATCTTCACCATGGCCACCCCCGAAGCTTTTCACGCAAGAGGGGTTGGTGTAGTCGTGTGCCGCGTTGGCTCATTGGGGCTGAGGAGATTTTCATGAACATTCGCGCCGTTTTGTGCATTGCCGCTTTGAGCGCCGTCGCTGCCGCGCAGCCCGCTGCCGCGCAAACAAACGTCAAGGTCGGTTCATTGCGATGCGAAGTTTCCGGAGGCCTTGGCCTGATCATCGCCTCGAGCAAGGACATGGAGTGCCGGTTTACTTCGGCGGCCGGCTATACCGAGCATTATTACGGCACGATCCGCAAATTCGGCCTCGATATCGGCGCCACCAACGCCGGCATCCTCGGATGGGACGTTTTCGCGCCGACGCTCGGGCCGAGGCGGCACGCGCTGGCCGGCGACTACGCCGGCGTCGACGCCTCAGCGACGGTCGGGGCGGGTCTCGGCGCCAATGTGCTGGTCGGCGGCCTTGATCGCTCCTTCGCCCTCCAGCCTTTGTCGATCCAGACGCAGACCGGACTGGCGCTCGCCGCCGGCGTCGCCTCGTTGACGCTTCGTCCGGGTCGCTAGCCAACCCCGCGCCGTCGCGGCGATCAAGCGCTGTCGCCGCCCGGCGGCGGCTGCGGCCATCGCTCCAACGCGGCCCGGCCAGTGTCGGTGAGCACATAGAGGCCGCGCTCGGCGCGCGCGAACCAGCCATAGACGTTGTCCTGAAGAATGTTCGCAGCCTTGGGAATGGCAGCCGATTTGAGATCGCGCGGCCGCTGCGCGCCACCTGTCATCGCCGCCGCGCAGGCGAGCGCCTGCTGGCGGTAGAAAGTCATGACCGGCGCCCGCGATCCGCCGCCCGCGACCGGATCGCCCTGCCGGCGCCGGTGCTCGTCGATCAGACGGGAGCGCCGGCGCGGATTCCGGCGCGGCTCGGGCGCGGCCGGGCTGACCAGGATATGGACCTCGCCGCTCTCAGAGACCCCGAGCATTCCGAAGCCCAGCCGCCGGCATAGATTTCGGAAACGGGCATCGCTCTCCCGCCCCTTTCCCCTGGCCGAGAGCCGCGCTGCGAGCCAGACCTCGTCGCAGGCGGGCGCGCGCTCGACGCCCTGCAGCACGAGTTCGAGATTGAAGCTGAGCTTCAGCTCGCCGATTACCACAATCGGCGTCGCGTCCGCGCCGAGCGCGACAAGATCGCAATGGCCGATCTCGCCCTTGACGGCGAAACCCAGGCGCTCGAGGAAGCGCTTGACGGGCAGATAGAGCGAGGTCTCCAGGGAAAATCTCCGGCGCGACGGGCGCATGGGCTGATAATCAAACGCCGCTACGATCACGCTGGGGAAGTCTGAACTTGGCAAATGGGGCCGACACGACGCGCTACGCCCGTCCCCGCCCGCGCCGCGCGGCCCCCACGATAAGGCCGAGGAATCGACGGCGCCACAGCTTTGTTAGGAAATTTCGTCCAATCTGCGCCCGAGCGGCCGCCTCCCGCGACGCCCGGACAAAATGTGATTGAGGAGCAATATCTTGCTTCAGACGCCCCCGAGAACTCAGGCTCGCTATTATCTAGCGATTTTTGTTTTGGCGTCCTCGATTCTGTCCTACCAGATATTGATAACGCGCTTTTTCAGCGTGATTCTTTACTATCATTTTGCGTTCGCCGCTATTTCGCTGGCCATGCTTGGGCTGACGCGCGGCGCGATGGAGGTCTACGGCAAACCCGCCCGCTATGCCCGCGAGCGGGTGAGCGTGGAATTTGCTCGTCACGCATCGTGGTTCGCGGTCAGCGGCGTCGGCGCCATGATCGCCTTTCTGTGCCTCCCGCTGGTGATTCCTCAGGCCCTTCTGACGTTGGTCCTGGCGTTGACGACGACCGCCTTCGTCATTCCGTTCACCGAAGGCGGCGTCTGCATAACGCTGCTGCTGACGCGCCTGCCTTACGCCGGCGGCCGGCTTTACGCGGCCGACCTCTCGGGAGCGGCGCTCGGATGCGTCGGCATCATCTTCGCCTTGCTGGTGGTCGACCCGGCGAGCGCCACGCTCTGGATCGGCGCCTTCGCGGCCGGGGCCGGTTGGTTCGTGGCGCGAGGCGCCGCCGACTTACGCACCCTGCGCCTGAGCGGCGGCGTTGCGCTGACATTGGCCGCCGCCGCCGCCGTGCATACCGGGCTTGCCGCTTCCGGCCAAAGCCATCTCGGCGTGTTCTGGGCCAAGGGGCTGGAGCAGACGGGAACGCTGTTCGAGCGTTGGAACACCTATTCGCGCGTTCGGGTGACCGCGCTCGGAGAAAGCGCCCCGTTTGGTTGGGGGCTCGCTCATAAGACGCCAATGAAAATAGACCAGGACTATCTCGACATCGATGCGGATGCGAGCACCGTGATCACCCGGCTGGATGGCGATATCGGCAAGCTCTCCTATTTGAAGGACGATGTCATCAACGCCGCCTATCTCGTGCAAAAGCCCGCCGACGTCGCCGTGGTCGGAGCGGGAGGCGGCCGCGACATTCTTTCCGGCCTTTTCTTCGGCGCCGCGCGCATCCGCGGAATTGAGATCAACCCGGCGATTTTCGAAGTTCTCACTGACAAGTTCGCTGATTTTTCAGGGCATCTCGACCGGCGGCCCGGCGTGTCGCTGGTCAATGCCGAGGCGCGAAGCTACATCAATCACTCCCCTGATCGCTATGACCTCGTCCAGATTTCGCTGATCGATACCTGGGCGGCGACCGCCGCTGGCGGGCTGACGCTGACCGAAAACCGCCTTTACACGGTCGAGGCCTGGGAGGATTTCTACCGGGCGCTGAAGCCTGGCGGGATGCTGTCGGTGTCGCGCTGGTATAATCCCGACAATCATCGCGGCGAGTTCTATCGCCTCGTCGCGATCGCCGCGAGCGCGCTCCAGGGCCATGGCGTGCCGGCCGCCGAACTCTCCCGTCACGTCATCGCGCTCAATGTCGGCAACATCGTAACGGTGATCAGCCGCCCCGACGCGTTCACGGACGGGCAATGGCAGGAGGCGCGCACCAACCTTCTGGCGCAAGGGTTCAAAATATTGCTCGGGCCGGATGTCGCTTTCGACAATGTGACCTCAACATTGCTGTCCGGCAAAGCCGACGCGGCGTTCTTCGATTCGCTGCCGGAAAACATCGCACCGTCGACCGATGACAATCCGTTTTTCTTCTACACCGCCCGCCTTGGCGATCTTGTCTCGGCATCCGCTTCGACCGCCATGAACCAGAGCGACGCCGCGATCAAATTGACGCGCATGCTTGTCGTCATGGCCCTGTGCGCCTGCGTCTATTACATCGCCTTTCCCTTCGTCCGCCTCGCCAGGCGCATGCCGCTGGCGACGCTGACGCCGCCGGTGACTTATTTCAGCGCGATCGGCATGGGCTTCATGCTGATCGAGATATCGCAGATGCAGCGGTTGATGGTCTTCCTTGGACATCCGGTCTATGGGCTCGGCGTCGTGCTCGTCACCATTCTGCTCTTCAGCGGAATCGGCAGCGCCACGGTCGGCGGGCAGGCGCCAAAGCAAGGCGCCGTCGCCGTCCGGATCGTCGCGCTATTGGCGACGCTCGCCGCCGCCGGGCTTTTGACGCCCCTCGTCACGACATGGGCGAGGCCGGAGGCGACCGCCATGCGCATCGCGGCGTCCGTGCTGCTGCTTGCGCCGCCGGCGTTCTGCATGGGCATGATGTTTCCGCTTGGCTTGAGCATCTGGCGCCGCCACGGCGAGCTTCTGCCGTTTTTCTGGAGCGCCAATGGCATCACGTCGATGCTGGCGTCGGTGCTCGGCATGGCCCTGTCGATCCAGTTCGGCATTGCCAGGACCTATGAGCTCGGCATTGGCTTCTATGTGGTCTGCGCGGCCATGCTGGTCGCGAGCCGCCGGGCGAGCAGCGTCGGCGCATCAGCAACGAGGCCGATCGAGGGAGCGGGATTGGCGCGCCAGGACGAAATCGCCGCCACGCCCGATCGAGCCGCAACGTCGCCGCGATCGGCATAGCCTGCTGTCAGCTCAACCTTTAACCGCGCCGGCGGTCAGGCCGGCGACGATATATTTCTGCGCCATGACGAACATGACGATCGCCGGCAGGATAGTGAGCGTTATGAAGGCGAGCACCAATTGCCAGTTGGTGGAATACTCGCCCTGATAGGCCATCAGGCCGAGCGTCCAGGGATAGCGGGTCTCGGTGTTGAGCACGACGAGCGGCAGGATGTAATTGTTCCAGGAGTTGACGAAGGCGATCACTGCGACAGTCGACAGGATCGGCGCCGAGAGCGGCAGTGTGATGTGGATGAAATACCGGATATAGCCGCAGCCATCCATCAGCGCCGCGTCGAGCAATTCGCTCGGCAATTCCTTGAACGCGTTACGCAGCAGGAGGATCGCCATGCCGAGCGCGAAGGCTGTCTGCGGCAGCACGATGCCCCAGTGCGAATTCAAAAGACCGAGATCGCGGATTTTGATGAACAGCGGCAGGATCGCGGTGGCGACGGGAAACAACAGCCCGAGCAGCAGATAGTTCAAGAGGAAGCGGTCGCCGAAAAAATGCAGATGGGCGAAGGCGAACGCCGCCATCGACGCCAGCGTCAGGGTCAGGAAAACCGTGAACAGCGAGATGAACAGCGAATTGCCGAGCATCTGCCAGTAGCGCGCGCCCGAAAGAATGTCCCAATAGTTGCGCCACACCCACAGTTTCGGCAGGCCGAAGGGATTGGCCCTGAGGTCGCCCAGTTCCTTGAAGCCGCCAAGCGCGGTGGCGATGAGCGGCGTCAGCACGATACTGGCGAGGATCACGAGCGCGGCGAATTTGACAAAGCCCGGCAGCCCGGCAGGCAGGCGCGGCGAGAACCATCGCGTCGCTGGGCCCGCGGCGGCGTGCGGCTGGCGGGCTATTCCGATCGGCGGGGAGAGGCTTTGGTCAGTCATCGCGCATGAACAACCTGCGGTAGCCGAGAGCGAAGGTGACGCAGAACAGGAACAGCACGACGCCGACCGCCGATCCGAAGCCGACGCGCATGCGCGTAATGCCGAAGAAATAGAGATAGGACACCATCGTATTGGTGGTGTCGAATGGTCCGCCGCCGGTCAGCGGCACGATCATGTCGAACAATTGCAAGGCCCCCACCACCGAAAAGAAGACTGAGAGGCGGATCATCGGCCCCAACAGCGGCAAGGTGATGTGCCAGAAGCGCTGGACCGCGCTGGCGCCATCCATTTCAGCCGCCTCCAGGAGCGATTTGTCGAGGCTTTGCAGGCCGGCGATGTAAAGCATCATATGGAAGCCGAAATATTTCCAGACGATGACGACGAGAACGGCGGGAAAAGCCCAGCTCTTGTCGGCGAGCGGATAGACGGGCGGCGCGCCGATGAGGCTCATTGCGCCGGAGATCAATCCGTAATCGCCGTCGTAGGCGAAGCGCCAGATGAGGCCGGTGGCGACGTCGGCGAGGATATAGGGCAGGAAGAAAATCATGCGGAAGGCGACGGCGCCCCTGATTTTCCCGGCGACCATCAGCGCGACGCCAAGCGCCAGGGGCAATTGGATCGCGAGCGAGGTCAGGATGATCAAGCCATTATTGGCGAGCGCGCGCAGGAAGGCGGCATTGCCGATCAGCGAGAGATAGTTCTTGAGGCCGACGAAATTTTCGGGCCGTCCGTAACCGTTCCAATTGTAGAAGGAGTACCAGACCGCCTCGCCCATCGGCATGGCGACGAAAATTGTGAACAGCAGCAGCGCGGGCGGCAGGAAAATGAGGACCGTCAACCCGCCGCGGCCGCCTGCGCGGCGCGAGGCCGCGCCAGGACTTGCGATCGTCGCCGTCAATATTCCGCCTCGCGATCTCTGATGGAGACCGGCCCCGCTCGTCGCCAGCAGCAGGGCCGATGCTTTCGGTTCCCTAATGTTGGCCTATTGTTGGTCCCACGCTTCCTGTATCGCCGCGGCGGCGGCTTCGGGCTTCATTTCCCCGGCAGCGACAGCCGCCGAAATGTCGTTGACGACGCGGCCGACCGACGGCCCTAGATCCTGGTCGAAGAAGTTCTGATGATAGGTCGAGGCGGCGAGCTGGCCGGCGATCTGCTTGACCACCGGATTTTCGATCGCGCTCTCGGTTCCGTTGACGACCGGGATGTAATAGCCCTTCGCCGCAGCTTCGCGCTGGTATTTGTCCTGACTGAAGAATTTGAGGAACTCTGCGGCCTCTTTCGGCGCGCCCTTGGTGACGAGCCAACCGTTGATGCCGCCCAGAACGTCGGTCGCCACGCCTTTGCCGCCGGGCACGAGGGGGAAGGAAAGCAGCCCTATATTGTCGATCGGCTGTCCCTTGCCGTCGGCCGCATTGGTCGCCTGCGAATCGAGCGCCCATTCGCCCATCAGCTGCATCGCGCCCTTGCCGTCGCCGAACATGCCTTCGGCCTGGGTATGGCTGGTGCCGATATAGCCCGCCTGGAACGGTTCAAGCGCGGCGAGTTCGCGCAGGCGTTTGCCGGCCTCGACGAACGTCGCCGCCTTGAAGCCGCCATCCTTGCCGGCGGCGGCGTCGGCGAGCGCCGAGGCGCCGCCGATCCGCATGACGAGATAGGAATAGTAGAAATGGATCGGCCATTTCTCGCCGGCGCCGACGACGATCGGCGTGATGCCAGCGGCTTTTATTTTCTTCACCGCGCTGAGAAAATCGTCCCAGGTCTTGATGTCATCCGCCTTCACGCCGGCCTTGTCGAACAGCTTCTTGTTGTAGAAGAAGCCGACCTCGCCGGTGTCGAAGGGAATGCCGACCGTCTTGCCGTCGACCTGGAAGGCTTTGACGGCGGTGGCGCTCAGCGTGCCCGCCCATGGCGCGGCGTCGGCGGAAATGTCGCTCAAGAAACCCGCCTTGGCCTGCGCGCGCATGACGCCGCCGCCCCAGCTATAAATGATGCTCGGCCGCTCCTCAGATTGCAGCAAGGTCGGCAGCTTGGCTTTGAAAGCTTCGTTTTCCAGATATTGGACGTCAACCTTGACGCCCTTGTTTTGCGCCTCGAAATCGCTGGCGATCTTTTTCCAGAGCGCGACCGCGCCGGGATTGTCCGACACATGCAGAAGCCGCACCGTGGTGTCGGCGAAGGCGGCCGTCGCGCCAAGCGCGACGCCGATAGACGCAAGCGTCAGTTTTCGAAAAATCATCGACTCCTCCCCGGAGAAAGTTCTGCGGCGGATGTTGATTATATTTATCCGCTATGCGTATTAAATCTGTCCTGACTTTCGGCGCCTGTCAAGCGATAGCCCATATTTCGCGGTAAAATGAACGTTTCCGCCATTGACACTCATCAGGCGGAGTGAAATTAATTCCGGCGCCAAAACAAATAGCCGGTGAGCGAAACAAAGAAGCGATGAAAACCGCCGACCCGGAATTGATGCGCGCGATCAATCGCTTCCATGTGATGGACGCGATCCGGCGGTTCGGTCCGATCTCCCGCGTCGAAATCTCGCAATTCACCGAACTCAGCCCGACTACCGTCTCGGCGATCACCGCGGCGCTGCTCGATGACCGCCTGATCATTCCGATCCAGGTCGGCGCCGTCAGAGAGGATGCCGGCCGCGGCCGGCCGCGCGTGATGCTGCGCCTCAATCCGGACGCCGCTTACGTCGTCGGCGTCAAGCTCGCGCCGGACCAGATCACGGTGGCGACCACCAATTTCTGCGCCGACGTGCTGCACAGCCTGACGCTGCCGATCCGCGTCGATCGCCAGCCGGCGCCGGTTATCGCCGACCTTGTCGAGGATGGCGTGCGACGCTGCGTCAGCGACGCCCATCTGGCGATGGAGAAGATCGCCGGAATCTGCGTCGGCCTGCCCGGCATCGTCGAGCGGGCGGCCGGCATCTGCCGGCAAAGCCCGATTTTCAGCGAGCGCGATGTAAATTTCGGCGCCGACCTGACGAGGCGGCTCGGGGTCGCGGTCTCGATCGACAGCGACGTCAATCTCGTCACGCTCGCCGAACATTGGTTCGGCCAGGCGCGCGGGCTCAATGATTTCCTGGTGGTCAGCGTCGAACATAGCCTTGGCCTCGGCATCCTGCATAACGGCGAATTATTCCGCGGCGCCAATGGCCTCAGCCCCGATTTCGGCGACGTCATGGTGCGCCCGCCCGGCAGCGGCGGCGGCCGTCTTGCCGCCTGGGCGTCGGAAGCGTCGGTGCTGGGCGAAGTCGAGGCGGCTCTGCGCGGCAGCGAACATGAGGCGACGTTTCGCGCCGGCCGCAGCATGGCTTTGCTGCTGCGTCTCGCTGAGGAAGGCGATCAACGCTGCATCGGCATCCTGGCCTCGGCCGGCGAGGCGCTCGGCTTCGCCATCGCCAATCTGATCACGCTTTTCGCGCCGCCCAAGGTCATCGTCACCGGCCGGACGATGGCGACTTCGGCGTTTTTCATCGGCCCGTTGCGTGAAACGGTGACAGCGCTGACGCCGGCCAGTCTCGCCGATGTCGCCGAGATCGTCGTGCGCGAATGGAGCGACGGCATCTGGGGGCGCGGTGCGGCGGCGATGACGTTGCGCGACCTCTATGGCGCTCCCTGGGGCACCACCGGTCCGGCCCCCAATCGCGCCGCGCCGGGTTCGGCGGCGGAAAAACTGATGGGAGATCTGGATTGAAGCGCGTCGGCATTGGCATCATCGGCTGCGGCAATATTAGTCCAGCCTATCTGAAGGCGGCGAAGAAGTTTCCGATCCTCGATATCGTCGCGCTGGCGGACGCCATTCCCGCGTCCGCCGAAGCGCGGGCCAGCGAATTCGGACTGGCCGCACGCTCGATCGAGGCGCTGCTCGCCGATCCGGGAATCGAGATCGTCGTCAACCTCACCGTTCCCAAAGCGCATGTCGAAGTCGGGCTGCGAGCGATCGCCGCCGGCAAACATGTTCATTCCGAAAAACCGCTCGGCATCGACGTCGCCGAGGCGCGCAAGTTGATCGACGCCGCCAAAGCCAAGGGCGTGCGGGTCGGTTGCGCGCCCGACACATTTCTGGGCGGCGCCCATCAAACCGCGCGCAAATTGATCGATGAGGGCGCGATCGGCCGGCCGATCGGCGGCACGGCCTTTTTCATGTGCCCCGGCCATGAACTTTGGCACCCCAATCCCGGCTTCTATTATCTCGATGGCGGCGGCCCGATGCTCGATATGGGGCCGTATTACATCACCGATCTCGTCAATCTGCTCGGCCCGGTCGCCCGCGTCAGCGGCATGGCGACGCGCCTGCGCAGCGATAGGCTGATCGCCAGCGAGCCCTTGAGGGGAACCCGCGTTCCGGTCGAAGTGGCCACGCATGTGACAGGCACGCTCGCCTTCGTCAGCGGCGCGTTGGTGACCGTCACGATGAGCTTCGACGTAGCCAAACATCGGCATGCGCCGCTCGAAATTTACGGCGAGCGCGCCTCGCTCATCGTTCCCGATCCCAACTATTTCGGCGGCGCCATCGAATATGCCGGGATCGGCGAGGAATGGCGCACAATTCCGACTGAACATGCCTATGCCGACGACAATTATCGCATCATCGGCGTCGCCGACATGGCGCAGGCGATCCGCGCCGGCCGCGCGCATCGGGCGAGCGGCGCGCTCGCCTTTCATGTTCTGGAGGTGATGACGGCGTTTCATCGGTCTTCCGATTCCGGCGCGGTCGTTTCGATCGAAAGCCGACCAGAGCGGCCAGCGATGCTGCCGGTCGGGCTCGCGACCGGCGAACTGGACTGAGAGGCCGGCGAGATCGCGCTGGAAGCAAAGAGTAAAGCGAGGAGCAAAGCATGCGCGAAGCGCTGATCGTATGGGGCGGATGGAGCGGGCACGAGCCGGAGAAAGGCGCCCATATCATCTCCGACATGCTCGAGGGCGACGGCTTCAAGGTCTATATCGAAAACACCACCGAGGCCTTCGCCGACCCGGCCATTGCCGATATGAGCCTGATCGTGCCGATCTATACGATGTCGAAGATCGAAAAGGAGGAGCTCGACAATCTGACCGCCGCGGTGCGTAGCGGCGTCGGCCTTGCCGGCTATCACGGCGGCATGTGCGACGCTTTTCGGGAAGCGGTCGATTATCAGTTCATGTGCGGCGGCCAATGGGTCGCCCATCCCGGCAATATCATCGATTATCGCGTCGACATTGCGCGACCCGACGACCCGGTGATGAAAGGACTGACCAGCTTCGCCTATCGTTCAGAGCAATATTACATGCACGTAGACCCTTCCAACGAAGTGCTCGCCACCACCACCTTTTCAGGCGAACACGCGCCGTGGATCGAAGGCGTTGTGATGCCGGTCGTCTGGAAACGCCGGCATGGCGCCGGCCGCGTGTTCTATTCCTCGCTCGGCCATGTCGCGAGCGAGTTCGAGGTTCCGCAAATGCGTACGATATTGCATCGCGGCCTGCTCTGGGCGGCCCGTTGAGCGCCGCCCTGAAATCTCAAGGCCATGCGGCGAAGGAAGAGGGATCGTCGGCCCCGCGGCGCGCGCGCGCCGCGTTGCGGAAGGCGCCCGGCGCAAGGCCGCGGCGCCGTTTGAAGAACCGGTTGAAATAGCCGGGATCGCGAAAGCCAAGGCTATAGCCGATCTGTTCGACCGATAGTTCAGTCTCCTCCAGGCGCCGGGATGCTTCCTCGACGAGCCGCTCGTGGACGAGGCCGAGCGGCGTCGCGCCGGCGCCGCGGGCGCAAGCGTCGTGCAGATGAGAGCGGGTGACGCCAAGCAGGCGCGCGAAGTCGTCGATGCTCAGGCCTTCGCGATAATGAAGTTCGACAAGTTGGCGAAAACGCTGCGCCGTGCCGGCGCCGCGCAGATCGCCCAAAACGTCGCGTCCCGAGGCGCGCCACAGGCCGATCAGAACGATTCCGAGATGCAATCCCATCATGACGGAGGCGGCGGACTGTTGGTCGTGCGATTCACGCACGATCGCCGAAAACGAGGTCGACAGTTCGTTGAGGCGAGGCGCGATCCGATCCGATGTCGCAATTGCGACCCGTCCAAGCAGCGGGCGTAAATAGGCGACCGAGCCGCTGCCGCCGGCGGTGCGCCACAGAAAGTCGTCGAGCACCGAAAGCGCGACGCCGTCGCCGCCTGCCTCCAGCCGAAATTCACCGCGTGAGGAAGATGGCAGCCAAAGGATGAACGGGGCGTTCAACGCGATGTCCCGCTCATCGCGCGCGGCGAAAGAAGCGCGGCCGTGGATGACGAGAAACAAATGGCCGCGCGGCGCGTGCCTCTCGCTGGCGATCGACCACGTCCGCCGCACGAACGCGGCCTCCATCGCCGCGCCGATCACATCAGCGACCGCGGGGCTCGACGATGGATGCGGGTGGTGCGGGCGAAGCGGGAGCGAAGCGGCCATGAGCGATTTTGAACCGCGCAAGAAAAAGTGCAATATATTTGTAATATAGTGCATTACCGCGACGCGAGGACTGGGGCTTACTGGTGGTGAAATCTGGTCGAAGCGCCAGGTGAGAAGATATGGGGAATCGCCAGCCAGGAGCAGCCAGCCCAAGCCATGGCTTGCGCGGCCGTCTCTCACTCTCGTTTTCCCAAAAAGCCTTGCCGCCGGGCGCACATCGATGCCGCCGCACTCCGCCCGGATGTTGCGCGGCCATTGCCGGATCGTCCTAGGGAGAAACGCCATGGCTGATGTCGCATTGATGATCCAGGGCAAAGATTGTCCCGCCTCCGACGGGGCGACCTTCGATCGGCTCAATCCGATGAGCGGGGAAAGGGCGACGCGCGCCGCAGCCGCCACCATCGCCGACGCCGCCAGCGCCGTGTCCGCGGCGGCCGCCGCCTTTCCCGCCTGGTCCGCGCTCGGGCCGGGTGAGCGCCGCGCGCGTCTTTCCCGCGCCGCCGCCAATCTCGAGGCGCGCGCCGCCGATTTCGTCGACGCGATGGCTGCAGAAACCGGGTCGACCGCCGGCTGGGCGCATTTCAACGTCCATCTTGCCGCCGGCATGCTGCACGAGGCGGCGGCGATGACGACGCAGATCGCCGGCGAGATCATCCCCTCCAACCGTCCCGGATTGACGGCGATGGCGGTGCGCCAGCCGGTCGGCGTCGTACTCGGCATTGCGCCGTGGAACGCGCCGGTGATCCTCGGCGTGCGCGCTGTCGCCATGCCGCTTGCGTGCGGCAATAGCGTGGTGCTGAAGAGCTCCGAAATCTGCCCACGCACCCATCGCCTGATCGGCGAAGCCCTGCATGACGCCGGCCTCGGCGACGGCGTCGTCAATGTCGTCAGCAACGCGCCAGCCGACGCCGCCAAGGTCGTCGAAGCCCTGATCGCCAATCCGGCTGTTCGCCGCGTCAATTTCACTGGCTCGACGCGCGTCGGCCGCCTCGTCGCCGAGACGGCGGCGCGTCATTTGAAGCCGGTTCTGCTGGAGCTCGGCGGCAAGGCGCCGTTCATCGTCCTCGACGACGCCGATCTCGACGAAGCGGTGAAAGCGGCCGCCTTCGGCGCCTTCATGAACCAGGGCCAGATCTGCATGGCGACGGAACGGGTCGTCGTCGACGAGGCGATCGCCGATTCTTTCGCGGCGAAATTCGCCAGGAAAGCCGCAACTTTGGTCGCCGGCGATCCGCGCAAGGGCAATACGCCGCTGGGCTCCATCGTCAGCCAGGAGGCGGTCGATCGCATCGACCGGCTGGTCAAGGACGCCGTGTCGAAAGGCGCGCTTCTGCTCGCCGGCGGCCACGCCAATGGCACGCTGATGGACGCCACCGTGCTCGATCATGTCACGCCGGCAATGCGGATCTATGCCGAGGAATCGTTCGGGCCGGTCGCCGCCATCGTTCGCGTGCGCGGCGTCGAGGAAGCGATCCGGGTCGCCAACGACACCGAATATGGCTTGGCGGCGGCCGTGTTTGGCGGCAATGTCCAGCGCGCCCTTGAAGTCGCGCGCCGGATCGAATCGGGGATTTGCCACGTCAACAGCGCTACCGTGAACGACGAGCCGCAAATGCCATTCGGCGGGGTGAAATCGTCGGGCTATGGCCGTTTTGGGGGGACAGCCGCGATCCATGAATTCACCGAATTGCGATGGCTGACGATCGCCAGCCTGCCTGGACATTATCCGATCTGAAATGAGCGCCCGCCAATTCGAAGCCGAAATCCGGCGCGCTCCAACGAAGAGGAAGGGGAGAGAAACATGACATTTCAATTGAACGGGTCTTTGGGTGCGGGGCGCGGGCCTTCGCGCCGTCAATTGCTCGCCGGCGTCGGGGCGGGCGGCCTTGCGTTCAGCCTGGGCGCGCGCGGCGCCTTCGCCGCCGGCGCCGAGAACGTCCTGAAAATTGGCTTCATCAGTCCGCGAACCGGCGCGCTGGCCGGTTTTGGCGAGACGGACGGCTATGTTCTTGAGGTCGCGCGCAAGGCGCTCGCCCAAGGCCTGACGATCGGCGGCAAGACCTATCAGGTGGAGATTCTCGACCGGGATACGCAGTCCGACCCCTCCCGCGCCAGCCAGCTCGCCAAGACCTTGATCAACAGCGATCAGGTCGATCTGATGCTGCCGATTTCGACGCCGGAGACGATCAATCCGGTCGCCGACGCCTGCGAGGCCGCCGGCGTGCCGTGCCTGTCGACGGTGATGCCGTGGGAGGCCTGGTATTTCGGCCGCGGCGGCAAGCCGGGCCAACCCTCGCCGTTCAAATGGTCCTATCACTTCGGCTTTGGCGGCGGCGAATTCCACAAGACCTATCTGTCGCTGTGGAACAGTATCGAGACCAACAAGAAAGTCGGCGTGCTCTATCCCAATGACGCCGACGGCAACGCCATTCGCGAAAATCTCGCCCCCGGTCTCGCCAAGGCGGGCTTCACCATTATCGATCCCGGTCCCTATGAGGACGGCACTACCGATTATTCCGCGCAGATCGCCAAGTTCAAGGCCGAGAAATGCGAGATCTTCAATACGTTCCCGATCCCGCCGGATTTCGCCGCCTTCTGGCGCCAGGCGGCCCAGCAGGGCTACACGAAAATGGTGAAAATCGCCCAGATCGCCAAGACCGGCCTGTTCCCGAGCCAGGTCGATTCGCTCGGCGATCTCGGTTTCAACCTTGCGACCGCCGCCTATTGGCACAAGGTTTTCCCGTACAAATCCTCGCTCACCGGCGTCTCAGGCGAGGAACTCGCCGACGGCTATGAGAAAGCTTCCGGCAAGCAATGGACGCAGCAGCTCGGCGCCAGCATGGCGCTGCTCGACGCGGGCTTTGCTGCGCTGAAAGCGAGCGCCGATCCGAAGGACAAGGGCGCCGTCGCCAAGTCGCTTGGCGCGCTGAATACCGTGACGATGGCCGGCAAGGTGGATTTCACCTCGGGTCCGTTCCCCAACATTTCGCCGGGGCCGATCATCGGCGGCCAATGGGTGAAGGCGAAGGCGGGTTCGAAGTTCAAGCTCGACCTCGTCATCACCGAACACGCCACCGATCCGAATGTGCCGATCGAGACCAAGCTCGTCGCCTACAACCAGAAGTAATTCGGATTCGGAAACGAGAGCGGTGACGATTCAAGGCGATGGATTGGTCCTTGCCACATCCGGGATTCACAAGCGCTTCAACGCGCTAGTGGTCCTGGACGCGATCGACTTCTCACTGCGATCCAATGAAGCAGTCGGCATCGTCGGGCCGAACGGGGCGGGCAAGACGACGCTGCTCAGCGTGCTCGCCGGCGCTCATCCGCCGACTTCCGGAACGATCCATTTCCGCGGCGCGGACGTCACCGGTCTAGGCGCTGCCGAGCGCTGCCGGCTCGGCATCGTGCGGACGCATCAGATCCCGCAGCCGTTCAGCGGCATGACGGTGTTTGAGAATGTGTTCGTCGCCGCGACCCAGGGCGGTCAATTGCATCGCGAGGCGGCGCATCGCGGCGCGATCGAAGCGATCGCGCTTTGCGGCATGATGCGCCTCGCCAACCGGCGCGCCGAAACGCTCGGCCTGCTCGACCGCAAGCGGCTCGAACTGGCGCGCGCGCTCGGCGCCAATCCGTCGGTTCTGTTGCTCGACGAGATCGGCGGCGGCTTGACCGACGGCGAGGCGGGCGAACTCGTCGCCACCATCCGTCAGCTCAAGGCGCGCGGCCTCGCCATTGTCTGGATCGAGCATATCGTGCACCTTCTGCTCGAAGTCGCCGAACGGTTGATCTGCATGGACGCCGGGCGGATCATCGCCGACGGCGATCCGCGCGCGGTGATGGCCGACAGGGCAGTGATCTCGGCCTATCTCGGCGGGAGCGTCCATTGAGCCTGCTCGCCGTCGCCGGGCTCGACGTTCGCCACGGTCTTTTGCAGGCGGTGCGCGGCGTCAGCTTCGAAGTCGAGCGCGGTGAGACAATCGCTCTGATCGGCGCCAATGGCGCCGGCAAGACGACGCTACTGCGCGCGATCGCCGGGGCGCATCCGTCATCGGGCGGACGGGTGTCGTTCAGCGGCGCCGAGGTGACGCATATTCCGGCGCACGCCCGAGTCGGGCGCGGCATCGCACTGGTCCCCGAAGGGCGGCGCCTGTTCGCCAAGATGAGCGTCGAGGAAAATCTGCTGCTCGCGCGCGCGGCGGGACGGCCGGGCGCGTGGACCGTCGACGCGGTGATGGAGGCCTTCCCCAATCTGAAAGCGCGTCGCCACGCGCGCGCCGGCACTTTGTCTGGCGGCGAACAGCAGGCGACCGCCATCGGCCGCGCGCTGATGACCAACCCTGAATTGCTGATGCTCGACGAAGTCTCGCTCGGCCTGTCGCCCCTGGCGGTCGACCGTGTCTACGCTTCGCTGCGCACGCTGCTGAGTTCGGGCACGACGATCGTCCTCGTCGAACAGGATCTGACCCGGGCGCTGCGCGTCGCCGGACGGGTGATCTGCATGCTGGAGGGACGGATCGTTCTGCAGGGCAAAGCCGGCGATCTGACGCGCGAAGAAGTCACGCTGGCCTATTTCGGCCTCGACAAGAAAAACGCGGCGGCGGCGCCATGATCTGGATCAATCAGATCATTCAGGGCGTGCTGCTCGGCGGTTATTATGCGTTGATCGCCTGCGGCCTGTCCTTCATGTTCAGCGTAATGGGCATCATCAATATTGCTCACGGCAGTCTGGCGATATTGGCGGCGTTCGCCCTGTTCGTGCTCGCCGACCAGTTCGGCATGTCGCCATTCCTCGCGCTTGTCATCGTCGTGCCCGCAATGGCGGCGCTCGGCTGGGCGCTGCAAAGGCTGGTGCTCGAACGCAGCGCCCGCGCCGGCGCGCTGGTGCCGATCCTCAGCACGTTCGGGCTGGCGATCGTCATCGACAATCTCCTATTCGAGCAATTCGGCGCCGATACGCGCTCGCTCGCGCCCTATATCGGATCGTTCTCCTACGATTCCTGGTCGCTCACCGACGACATCGATATCGGCCAGCTCTCGATGCTGATCTTCGCAGCGGCGGTGATCCTGCTCGGCGGCTTGCAATTGTTTCTGTCGCGCACGCCGCTTGGGCGGGCGATCCGTGCGACGGCCGAGGATCCCGATACGGTCGGCCTGGTCGGCATCAATGCGCGGCGCGTCAACGCGACCGCGGCGGCCATCGCGATGGCGACGGTTGGTCTGGCGGGCGCGGCGCTGGCGATGCGCGCGACTTTCGATCCCTATGCCGGCGCGCCGCAATTAATCTTCGCCTTCGAGGCGGCGGTGATCGGCGGCGCCGGTTCGCTATGGGGCACGCTGATCGGCGGCATCGTGCTCGGCGTCGCGCAAAACCTCGGCGCGCAGATCAATCCGCAAGGCTTCTTCATCGCCGGCCATGGCGTGTTTCTCATTATCCTGTTCGCGCGTCTGTTCTGGGGCGACCGCGGCGCATGGTTTCTCAAACCGTTGAGGCGCGCATGAGCGGCGCTCCGATCGAGGTCGTGCGATGGAGCGGTCTTTCGATCGCTTCGGCAGGCGTCGCCATCGCTTTGATCGTCGCGCTCGCGGCGGGGCCGTTGTTTCTCGGCGCCAACGCCATCGACAAGCTGACGACGCTTTTCATCTACGTCATCCTCGCCGTCACCTGGAATGCGCTGGCCGGCTATGGCGGCCTCGTCTCGATCGGCCAACAGGCGTTCTTCGGCCTCGGCGCCTATGGCGCGGTGCGCCTCGCCGATGCCGGAATCAGCGTCTATCCCGCGCTCGTCGTCGGCGCCGTGCTGGTTGGTCTCGTCGCATTGCCGATTTCCAGTTTCATGCTGCGCCTCAAGGCCGGCGAATTCGCCATTGGCATGTGGGTGGTCGCCGCGCTCGCGCATCTGCTCGTCAATCTCGACACTTTGGTGCGCGGCGAGACCGGCACGTCGCTGATCGCGCTCAACGCCTATGCCGCCGAGGCGCGCCACGCGCTCACCTATTGGATGGCGCTCGGCGCGATGGTCGCCCTCATCGGCATTCTCTTCGCCTTGCTCCGCTCGCCGCTCGGCGCTGCGATCCAGGCGATCCGCGACAATGAGGAAGCGGCGGCCGCCGTCGGCGTGCGGGTGATGCGCACCAAACGAATCATCTTTGTCCTTGCCGCCTTCGGCGTCGCGCTGGCTGGCGCGCTCTGGCTCGCCACCACCGTCACTTTCCAGCCGAAGACCTATTTCAGCGTTCAATGGACGGCCTATATGATTTTCATGGTGCTGGTCGGCGGCCTCGGCACGTTCGAAGGGCCGATTCTCGGCGCTGTGTTGTTCTTTGCGATCGAGGCCTGGTTCGGCGCTGCCGGCGTCTGGTATCTGGTCGGCCTCGGCGCCGCTGCGCTGCTGTTCGCGCTGTTCCTGCCCAAGGGTTTGTGGGGCTGGGCCGATCAAAGGCTTGGCCTGAGGCTGCTGCCGGTCGGCCGCTGGTTGAAGATCGACGGCGCCGATTTGCTCGCCACGCCGGAGGCGACGGAGCCGGCCGATCGTAGCTCGGGCTAGCCCAACGAGGAGGCGACCATGCTTTACGGAAAGACCATCGTCATCACTGGGATCTCCTCCGGGATCGGCGCCCGCACGGCGGAACTCGCAGCGCAGCTTGGCGCCGACATCATCGGCATCGACCGGCGCATGCCGGAGACGGCGATGGAATCTTTCATCGAGGGCGATCTTTCGACGCAGGCCGGCGTCGACGACATCGTCGAACATCTGCCGCCGCGCTTCGACGCCTTGTGCAATGTCGCAGGGGTCTCGGGCACGCTTGGCGCGGCCAAGACGCTCGCCATCAATTTCTATGGCCTGCGCGCTCTGTCGCTGGCCGCGGCGCCGCATCTGCGCGAGGGCGGCGCCATCGTCAACGTCGCCTCGATCGCCGGCTATGGCTGGCGCGCCAATCTCGAACGCGCGAAGGCGCTGGTCGGCGCCGCCGATTTTCCCGCTACGCCCGAGGTCGCCGGCAATCACACCGTCAATGACGCGGAGGGCTATCCCGTATCGAAGGAAGCCCTGCTGCTATGGACGCAGCGTGCGGCGCATCAGTCGCCGTTCAAGGAGCGCGGCATCCGGGTCAATGCGGTCAGCCCCGGGCCGGTGGCGACGCCGATCCTACGCGAATTTCGCGCGGTGTTCGGCGACGCCCGCGTCGACAGCGATATCGCGGCGGTCGGGCGGGCGGGGACGGCGTCGGACATCGCGCCGGCGATCCTGTTCCTGTGCTCGGACGGCGCGCGCTGGATCAACGGCGCCAACCTTGCGGTCGATGGCGGGCTGGAGGCGGTGGTCAATGCGGCGACGCTGGGGTTTTGAAGGGGGGCACGATAGGGGCCATGCCGCCGAGACGCCGTCAACCGGATGCGCCGGTCCTTCACTTAGTTTCGGTCCCTTCGGGATGACGGCGTCTCGTCGGCATGGCAGATGGCTACCATGTTCCTTGGTGAGGGGCGCGGCCTGTTGGGCCGCGACCCTCACCAAAGAACATGGTTGCAAACGGCCATCGACGCGGGAAGCTGTCAAGGCCGGCGAAGCCGCCCGCGAAGCGGGTTGCCTATACAGCTTCACGCGGCGATGGCAGCGCCACGCTTGCTTGGCGCGCGATCCACACCCCGCGACATCGGCGGCGCTTAACAGAACCCCTCCGATCCACTAATCTCCCCGCCCGCTGACACATTCGAGAGCGCGCGTGACGCGGAGCGGCCGGAGATCGACGATGCCAAGGCGCGGCGGCGTGAGCCGCTGGATGCGCTCGTCCTTCTCAGCCTGGGCCGCGATCCTCGCCCTTGTCCTGCAACTCGGCGCAGCGCCCGCGCCGCGTGCGATGGCAAGTTCCGCGGAGGCGGACGCCGTCGCGGCGCTCGGCGCGCTCAGCGCTCTGCTCGGCCCCAATGTGGCGCTTTGCCTGCATGAGGACGGCTCCGCGCCAGGGTCGCCGACGCATGGCCAGCATGATTGCTGCATCGATTGCGCGCTCTGCCAGGCGGCCGGGCATGCGGCGGCTCTCGTGCCGCCGGACGCCTTCCTGCCAACGCCATTTGCGGTTCAAACGAGGCCCCTTGGCGTCGCCAATGAGACGAAGCTCGCCAAGCCGCGCGTTCCCGCTTCGGCGCAACCGCGCGCGCCACCGCTTCCCGCCTGACCTGACTTAGCCGAGACGCGGCGATCCTCCTTGAGGAAGCGCTTGCCCGTCTCCCCTCTTCCGTTCAGATCAAGGCGACTTCCATGTCTCTCAAAATGACCTCGGCCCTTGTCGGCGCGATCGGCGCCGTCACGGCCATATTTCCACTGACGCCGGCCTTCGCCCATGCCGTCTGCGGCAGCCGCATCTTCCCCGCCACTCTCGCCATCGACGATCCCGGCGTCAGCGACGAACTGGCGCTGCCGACGCTGACTTATATTCCCGTCAACTCCGATGGCGTTCGGGAATTTGACGCCTCGTTCAGCTATACCAAAACCATCGTCGAGAATCTCGGGCTCTCGGTCACCTATGGCAAGACCTGGCTCAATGCCGGCGGCAGCGGCTGGGGGAATCTCGACACCGAATTGAAATATATGTTCTTCTGCGACGAGCCGCATGAGTTCATGGCGTCGGTCGGTCTCGACGCGACGTGGGCCAACACGGGGACGGCGGGCTTTTCTGACCCGTTCAATACGTTCACGCCGGTCATCGACATTGGCAAGGGCTTCGGCGATTTGCCGACCAGCCTGAATATTCTGCGCCCCTTCGCATTGACCGCCGAGTTCAGCCTGTCCGTGCCGAGCGCCGGTCACACGTCCTCGATCGTCACCGACGCTTCCGGCAATCCAAGCCTCAGCGTCGCGCTCAACCCGACCGTCTTCAATTGGGGTTTCACGGCGCAATACAGCCTGCCCTATATGAACGCCAATATCAGCGAGGTCGGCGGCCCGGACTTCCTCAGGCATATGGTGGCGATCACCGAGTTCGCCTTCCAGACGCCGGTCGGCAATGTCCCGCCCGGAGGGCAGATCACGACGGGGACGATTCAACCCGGCGTGATCTATATGGCCGATACCTGGCAGATCGCCCTGGAAGCGCTGATCCCGATCAATGCGGCGAGCGGCCATAACGTTGGCGCCGTCGCCGAACTGCACTTCTTTCTCGATGACATTTTCCCAGATTCGATCGGCAAACCCCTGTTTGGAGGACGTTCCTGATGCTGCGTAATCTCACCATCAACATTGTCGCCTCGCTCGCGCTCGCCGCCGCCGCCACCGCAGCCCTCGCCCATGCGCAATTGCAACAAGCTGTTCCCGCCGTCGGCGGCACGGTGACCGCGTCGCCGAGAGAAATCCGGTTGAAATTCAGCGAAGGGCTGGAGCCGCGTTTCTCGGGCATCGCCTTGTCGACTCAGGCGGGCGAGCCGGTGAAGATCGGCAAGCCGGCCGTCGATCCCGCCGACAACTCCACGTTCATCGCGCCGATCAGCCAGCCGCTCAAGCCCGGCGCTTACACAGTCACGTGGCATGCGGTCTCGGTCGACACGCACAAGACCCAGGGCAGCTTCACTTTCACCCTGGCGCCGTGAACCCGGGCGTCGCGGCTATTTTCGCTCGTTCACCCCCCGACCATGAAGGAGAAAATCATGGCGCGCTTTTTTTCGATCGCCTTGGCGGCCGTCTTGTCGGTGGTCGCGCCTCCGGTTTCCGCCCAGCAATTCAAGGCTGGCGACATCATGATCGACAGGGCCTGGTCGCGCGCGACGCCGAAAGGCGCGGCGGTCGGCGTCGGCTATCTTGTCATCCATAATCATGGCGCGACGGCGGACAAATTGACCGGCGGCTCTGCCGATTTCGCCGCCGGCGTTTCCGTTCATGAAATGACAAAGGACAATGGCGTCATGCGTATGCGCGAATTGACCTCGGGCCTGGAAATCCCGGCCAATGGCGAAATCGCCCTGTCGCCGGGCGGCTATCACATTATGTTCACGGGCCTGAAACAACCGCTGGAAAAGGGAGTGAGCGTCAAGGCGTCCCTGACCTTCGAACATGCCGGAACCATCGCCGTCGAATTCGTGGTCGGCGGCGTCGGCGCCGCCGGACCCGGCGGCGCCGCCAAGCCGGACGATTCCATGAAGGACATGAAAATGTAGGGTCGGCGCCCGCGAGTCCGCAAAAATGGAGTCGATGCCCACAGCGCTCGTCCTCTGTCGCCTGGCGCATTTTGCCGCAACGATGCTGCTGTTCGGCGCCGGCGCCTTTGTCTGGGCGCTGGCTCCGCAGAGCCTCGCGCGCGAACTGGCGGGGCCGATGCGACGGATGGCCGCCGCCGCGATCGTCGTCGCCGCTGCGACGGTTCTCGCCTGGTTCGCGCTCGAAGCGGGGCAGATGGGCGACGGCTGGTGCGATACCGTCAATCCCGATACTTTGCGCGCCGTCGCTTTTGAAACCGCCTTCGGCCAGGTCTGGTTGTGGCGAATCGGTCTCGCGCTGGTTCTGGTCGGTGCGCTCTGCGTCGGCCGACACGATCGCTGGGCGTTCGTCGTCCCCGTTTCCGCAATGCTGCTGGCGAGCCTCGGCCTTGTCGGCCATGCGGCTATGCGGGACGGGGCGCTCGGCGCGCTGCACCGCCTCAATCATGCCCTTCACCTGCTTTGCGCGGGGGCCTGGCTCGGCGCGCTGCCGCCGCTGGTTCTTTGCCTTAAGCGATGCCGCGATCCCAGTCTGCGCTTCGTAGCGGCAACGGCGCTGCGACGTTTCTCCGGGCTCGGCCATTTCGTCGTCGCGCTGGTGGTGCTGACCGGCATCGTGAACACGATGCTGGCGCTCGGACATTGGCCAGCTGATTTCGCCTCGCCCTATCAGATGCTGCTGGCCGCGAAAATCTTGCTGGTCGCAGTGATGATCGGCCTTGCGCTCGTCAATCGCTATGTTCTCACGCCAAGGGTGAAAAAGCAGAACGGCGGTGCGCTACGCGCACTCGCGGCGAGCAGCATTGTTGAGATAGGGCTTGGAGCGGCTGTGCTGGCGCTGGTCAGCGTCTTTGGTACGCTGGCGCCGATCTAAGGTTTGCGCCGCCCCTCATCCGTCATGCTTCGCATGCCACCTTCTCCCCGCTTCGCGGCTATTCGATTCACACATTTCCGCGGGCCAGTTTCGCGCCATATTTGATGGCGTGAAATTCCTGCAGCCCGCGATTGAGGACGCGTGGTCCTGGT
>Ga0209006_10000618_pt1 | contig 32980 bp, 28 predicted proteins | sample JacPin_JW_Ref_O2_FD_188567 | JGI IMG/M metagenome (GOLD analysis project Ga0209006, IMG submission 188567) | Forest soil microbial communities from Algoma, Ontario, Canada - Jack Pine, Ontario site 1_JW_Ref_O2 (SPAdes) (version 2) | ecosystem: Environmental > Terrestrial > Soil > Boreal... | reverse complement strand
AGGGTTAGCCTCGGCCCTGGCGCGGGTCTCGCGCTCGACCTAGATTCTAAAACGCAATTTAATGGCGGAGTTTGTTGGCCGGACTTATTTCCCCATGAGGGATCGTTCGATTCGAATGCCGGTTTGCCGCGCTCCGGGTTCAGGCGGTCGGGAGGGCGGCCGTTCGCATCGCGCCGGCTAGAGTATGCATTGATGGCAAAAGTGCTTCTCATCGAGGACGACCGCGAAACCGCGAGCGAGATAACGGCCGAATTGGTCGAACGCGGGTTCGACGTCGACTGGGCCGCGACCGGCGTCGAGGGCCTGGACAAGGCGCGTGCCGGCGAGGCCGATGCGATGATCGTCGACCGGCTGCTGCCCGGTGTCGATGGCCTGACGATTATCGAGGTGGCGCGCCAGGAGCGGGTGCGAACTCCGGTGCTGGTGCTGAGCGCGCTGGCGGCGGTCGACGATCGCGTCCGTGGATTGCGCGCCGGCGGTGACGATTATCTGACCAAGCCGTTCGCTATCGTCGAACTGGTCGCGAGACTGGAGGCACTGCTGCGGCGGCCGGCCGACAGCCGCGACACCACCTTGCGTGTCGGACCTCTCGAGCTTGATTTGCTGGCACGCAGCGCGCGGCGGGGCGATCGGGCGATCGAGCTGTTGCCGCGTGAATTCCGCTTGCTCGAATACATGATGCGCCGGAAGGAACAGTTGCTGACGCGCGCCATGCTGTTCGAGGAAGTGTGGCACTACAAATTCGTGCCGCAGAGCAATCTCGTCGATGTGCATATGGGCCGCCTGCGGCGAAAGATCGACATGTCCGAAGAGCAGCCGATGATCCACAACGTGCGAGGCGAAGGCTTTGTTCTCCGTGCGCCTGCCTGAATTCACGCGGACGACGACGTTTCGCTGGACGCTCATCATCTCCAGCGCCTTCGCCTTAGCGATCTTTGCAAGCTTCGCTTTCGTCTACGTCCAAGCCATCTACGACATTCTCTCCCGCATCGATGCCGCCGTGACCAACGAGGCCGCGACGATTTCGCACGAGACGCCGGAGCAGCGATTGGAATCCATCGCGGAGCGCATGCGGCAGGATCCGCGCCGGGTCAAGCCGATCGGTCTGTTCTCCGCCGACGGCAAGCGGATTGCCGGCAATATCGAAAGCTTGCCCGCGAATTTACCGATCGATGCCGCGCCGCAGGATCTTCCCATCGTGCGTATCGATGCCTTCGGCCGTGAGCCGCAAATGGCCCGTGCCACCGCCCGCCGGCTTGCCGACGGCGACGTTTTGCTCGTCGCCTGGAGCAACGATTACAACAACGAAATCACTGAGATCATCAAACGCGGCCTGGCGCTGGCCATCATACCGGCATTGAGCCTGGGTTTCGCCGCCGCGATTTTCCTCAGCATCCGCACGCAGAAGCGCGTCGATGACGTCAATCGTCGTGTCCAGCGCATTGTCGCCGGCCAGTTGCGTGAGCGGCTCGCCACCAAAGGCGTCAACGATCCGTTCGATCGGTTGGCCGTCATCGTCAACGGCATGCTCGATGAAATCGAGGCGCTGGTGCAGAGCATGGCCGGTGCCGGCGACGATATTGCGCATGATTTGCGAACACCCCTGACCCGCGCCCGCGTCATGCTCGAACGGGCGCGACAAAACGCGACCACACTCGAGGAGCTGCGCAAATCGGTCGACCAGGCAATCGTCGGCCTGGACCAGTCGTTGGCCATCATTACGGCGTTGCTGCGCATCACTGAGATCGAGCACAGCCGCCGCCGCGCCGCATTCAGTGATATCGCACTGGGTGACCTCGTCCGCGAGGTCGGCGATCTCTATGAGCCGATCGCCGAGGACAAGAGAGTAGGGTTCAAAGTCGGCGCCGATGCCGAAGCGATCGTGCGTGGCGATCGCGATCTCTTGTTCGAGGCGGTCGCCAATCTCGTCGACAACGCCGTGAAGTTCACCCCGGAGGGAGGACGCGTGGAGCTGAACCTTGCCAGGGAAGGCGGCGAGGGCATCGTGCGCGTGCACGATAGCGGCCCTGGGATTGCTGCCGCCGAGCGCGATCTCGTTGCCCGGCGATTTTATCGCTCCGACAAGAGCCGAAGCGATCCGGGGCTGGGTTTGGGGCTGAGCCTCGTCGCCGCCATCGTCAAGCTGCACGGCTTTCGCTTTGCGATTTCGGCTGGTCCCGGATGTGTGGCGGAAATCGCCGGCCCATTGACCAGTCGCTGATGTCACATTTTTGCGTTGGATTCGTCTCAGACCTTCGCAATCCTGGTTGGATGAAGTCTCACGCGCTTGACTTCCGGTCGGTGATCTGGCGCATGAAATGAGAAACGGCCGGAAGCAATGGCCGACCGATATCAAGGCGACCTGCCATCATTATCTGAGCAGCTACAATTTATTAAGGACACCCACAGATGAGCTCGACCAAAGGGAAGCCCGATCCGAAAGCCCCGCTGGAAACGCCGACCGACCTGTCGGCGGATGCCACGCGGGATATCTCAGGAGCGCTCAATGCGCTGCTTGCCGATGTCTTTGTCCTGTACATGAAAACCAAAAACTTTCATTGGCATATGTCCGGCCCGCATTTCCGCGACTATCACCTCTTGTTGGACGAGCAGAGCGAGCAGATTTTCGACGCGACCGACGATATCGCCGAGCGGGTTCGCAAGATCGGCGGCACGACCCTTCGCTCGATCGGTCATGTCGCGCGCCTGCAGCGGATTCCCGACAACGACGCCGAGTTTGTGACGCCGGAAGATATGCTGGCCGAGTTGCGCGAGGACAACAAGCGGCTGGCGTTGGAGATGCGGGAAGTGCATGCGACGGCCGCGGAGTACGGCGACGTGGCGACAACGAGCCTCTTGGAGAATTGGATCGACCAGGCCGAACGCCGCGTCTGGTTCCTCTTTGAAGCCGGCCGCGGATCTTGGCCCCGCAATTAACGCGCAGCGTTCGCGACCCTGATGAATCGGGCGTCGGATAACTCTGCGTGGAGGCGGAAATATCGGGAGACTTGCTCTCTCTATTTCCGCTGCTCTACCGGAGCGTCCGATGCGTACAAGGTGATTTCCGTCGCCGGATCGATGGGGTCGTCCCACGGGCGGCGCTCCAGCATGCGGCAGGTGTCGGCGTAGCCGGCCTGCCAGCGGGCCTGGATGGTCGGTCGTGAGAAATCGTAGTCGCGCGCGTTGGTCTCGCCCTCGATCGGTTGAGCGTTGATCTCGACGAGGTGCATGGTGCTGGTGCAGGCCCAGGCCGCAAACTCCTTGGCTCTGGAAGAATTCTTGCGCTCCTCAGGCAGCATGTCGATGAGTTCGCGGATAATGCGACGCATGCGGTGAATTTGCGCTTGCCGCATGATGTGGCTGCGGGAGCGGCTGCCGAACATGATGTCCTTCTCGCGCATGAAAGCGTGCGTCAGGGACTCCGGGTGCGGCCCCCGCGTTGGCCAGATCTGGATGGCAAACACGACCGAACTGCGTCGCGGATCCTCGTCGAACAACACTTCGATCGGCGAGTTCGAATAGACGCCGCCATCCCAGTAATATTCGCCGTCGATCTCAACCGCCGGGAAGGCCGGCGGCAAGGCGCTCGAGCCGAGCACGTGCTCGAGGCGGATTTGCTCACGCTCGCTGTCGAAATAGCGCAAATGACCGGTCTGCACCGTGGTCAGCCCGACCGTGAATCGCGTGTTGCCCGAATTGATGCGATCGAAATCGACCAGCGAGGGTAGCGCTTTTTTCAGCGGATCAACGAGATACATGGCCGCCCGTTCGATGCCGACGCGGGTATGGACACCCCAGGCGAGAGCCGGATTGAGAAAGTAAAATCCGGGTACGCCGGCCAAAAGCGGCGTAAACTGGCTCAACGGCTCGGGCAGCCCGGGATCGAGCTGATCCCAAAACGCCCGCAGTTTTGCGACGCGATCGGGCACGTCATTCCCTGAAATAATGGCGCCGTTGATGGCGCCGATTGACGTGCCGATGATCCAGTCGGGCTCGATGCCCGCTTCATGCAAGGCCTGATAGGCGCCGGCCTGATAGCTTCCCGGCGCACCGCCGCCCTGTAAGACGAGCACGACCCGGCCCGGGAGGGTCGATATCGTTTTGGGATGCGAAGCCCCCGAAGTATCCTGCATGGTTCGGCTCCAACAACATCCGGACCGGCGCGATGGCTGCCGGTCCTGCGGCACCAAATGCAAAGTCCGCGCCGCCTTCACTAGAGCATAGCTCGGCGACATCAATACAATCTTGGTACGGTGCGGGTGCCATAAGGGAGGTGTCATGAGCCCTCTCACCCGGCCCGGGACGAAGGGGCAGCCCCAGTGCGGTCCGAAGATTTGATGCTCGAGGGGACCAAGCCCTCTTGAAAGACGATCCGGAGCGTTGATGATCTCTTTATTTTTTCGGCCAAACGTCCGGCGTTCCGCTATCGCGAATTTCTCTCTGTTGCGCGTTTCGACCACCTAACTATCGACTCGCTGACGAGTCACTTGCGAGAATGTCGGTTCGCCTCGGGCTCGGAGGCTGCGTCACGTTATCGGTAGGAGCGGTGTTGGCGCGCTATCGATGGGCGGCCTGCTGTGCCGCGCGGAGGTTTCATCGGAGATGACAAGTCGGATCGAGGATTACGCGCTGATCGGCGACTGCGAGACCGCTGCGCTCGTCTCCAAAGACGGCTCGATCGATTGGCTCTGCTGGCCACGCTTCGATTCGGCGGCCTGTTTCTCGGCGTTGCTCGGCGACCCGAGCAACGGCCGTTGGCTCATCGCGGCTCCAGCACCAAACGTCAAGATCAACCGCCGTTACCTGCCCAACACGCTCATCCTCGAGACCGAGTTCACCAGCGCCGACGGCGAAAATGCCGCCGCCCTGATCGATTTTATGCCGCTGCGGCAGGGGCGGGACGAGTCGCACGTCGTGCGTCTGGTGGTCGGCAAGCGCGGCCGCATGCCAATGCGCACCGAAATGACCGTTCGGTTCGGATATGGCGGCTGGGTGCCCTGGGTCTCGCGCAGCGAAGAAGGCGATCTCGTTGCCATTGCGGGGCCCGACATGGTGGTGATGCGCACGCCCCTTGACCTTCGCGGCGAGGGATTGAGCACGGTCGCCGATTTCATCGTCTCGGCCGGACAGCAGATCCCGTTTGTTTTGACCTACGCGCCCTCACACTTGCCCCTGCCGAAGCCGATCGATGTCGATGCGGCGCTGCTCGCGACAGCCGAGTTTTGGCAGACATGGGCGAGCTCGGCCCGAACCACCGAACGGTATTCCGAGGTCATCGTCCGCTCATTGATCACCTTGAAGGCGCTCACCTACGCGCCGCACGGTGGGATCATTGCCGCGCCGACGACTTCGCTGCCGGAGCAGCTCGGCGGTGGGCGCAATTGGGATTACCGCTTCTGCTGGCTGCGCGATGCCACCCTGACGCTGCTGTCGCTGATGAATGCCGGCTATTTCGACGAGGCCCGGGCGTGGCGCGATTGGTTGCTACGTGCCGCCGCCGGCAGCCCGGACCAAATTCAAATCATGTATGGGGTGACCGGCACGCGATGGTTGGCCGAACATGAAGTGCCCTGGCTCACCGGTTACGAAGGCTCGCAGCCGGTGCGCATCGGCAACGCCGCCGCAGGACAAATTCAGCTCGACGTCTACGGCGAAGTGATGGACGCCCTCCACCATGCCCGCGCCGGCGGTCTTCAACACCTCGCCGCGGCGTGGGAATTCCAACGGGCGCTGCTCGACCACCTCGAGACCGTGTGGCGAAGTCCCGACGACGGTATCTGGGAGGTGCGCGGCGAACGCCGTCACTTCACCCATTCCAAGGTGATGGTCTGGGTCGCGTTCGATCGCGCCATCAAGAGCGTCGAATTGTTTGGACTTGATGGACCGGTCGATCACTGGCGTCGGATCCGGGCCGAGGTCCACGAAGAGGTCTGCCGGCGCGCATTCAATGCCAATCTGGGCGCCTTCGCCCAATCCTATGACAGCGATCTTTTGGATGCGAGCACGCTGCTGATACCGCAAGTGGGCTTTTTACCGCCCGACGATCCGCGTGTGCGCGGGACCGTCGCGGCGATTGAGAAAAGGTTGCTGCGGGGCGGCTTGGTGCTGCGCTACGACACCGCCGCCGCTAGCGTCGACGGCCTGCCGCCGGGCGAGGGCGCGTTTCTGCCGGTGAGCTTTTGGCTTGCCGACGCCTACATGATGACCGGACGGGAATCTGACGCACGGCAGCTCTTCGAGCGGCTGGTCGGCCTGCGCAACGATGTCGGGCTCCTCGCCGAGGAATACGATGTTGGATCGCAACGCCAGCTCGGCAATTTTCCCCAGGCGTTTTCGCATATCGCGCTGGTCAACACGGCTTATAATGTCAGTCACACGACCAAGCCGTGCGAACAGCGATCAGGGCGCCAGCCCGTCAAGGCGCCTGCAAAGCCGGCTCGAGAATTGCGGGAGACCGCTCAAGGATCGTTGGCCGCGGCAGATTTGCGCAGTTCACGCTAAATTGGCTCGCCGCGCGCTGGCTGCGGCGCCGCAACTGGCCTAAGGTGCCTTCTGCGCAAATGCATGGAAATCGGAGCAATAACTGCAAAGATTTTGAAGCAGAAGGTGTCCTAAGAGCCATGCAATAACGACGGATCCCCAACAACTTGTTATCAATTCAATGAGAACTCTGCGGTTGCAGGGAAACCAATCGGGAGGTCTGTCGTTTATTATGACCCCAAGCAGGGTTGCCGGAGTTCCCCAATGGCGCGGCCTCATCCGATCGTCTTCCTGGTCGATGTCGACAATACGTTGCTCGACAACGACGGCGTACAGCAGGATTTGAAGGATCATCTCGAGCGCGCTTATGGGCGCGACGCCCGCGACCGCTATTGGCGGATTCTCGACGACCTTTTTGTCGAGCTCGGGTATCGGGATTATCTGGGCGCGCTGCAGCGTTTCCGTGTCGAGCATCCGCGCGAAGTCGAACTGCTGTGGATGTCCTCGTACCTGCTCGACTATCCGTTCACCACCCGGCTGTTTCCCTCCGCCCTCAAGGTGCTGGAGCGGATGGGCGACGTTGGACCGACTGTCATCTTGTCCGACGGCGACGTCGTCTTTCAACCGCACAAGGTCGAGCGCGCCGGACTGACCGAAATGGTCGATGCGGTGCTCATCTATATCCATAAGGAAGAGGCGCTCGACGACGTCGCGCGGCGCCATCCGGCCGACCATTATGTTCTTATTGACGACAAGCTGCGCATTCTGACGGCGGTCAAGCGCATTTGGAGAGATCGTGTCACGACCGTGTTCGTGCGGCAGGGAAGCTATGCGCACGATACCGAGACGGTCAGCGCCCTGCCTCCGGCGGATGTCACCATTGAACGGATCGGCGATCTTCTTGATCGTGACTTGTCGAGTCTTCGGCCCGCGTCATCACCAACCGCATCAAACCTGGGACGGTACGATGAATCCGACAAAAAAGCTGCACGACGTCGGCCAGAGTCTCTGGCTGGACAACATCACCCGCGACCTTCTCGATAGCGGCACTCTGGGTCGCTATATCGACGAATTCTCCGTGACCGGGCTGACGTCGAATCCGACGATCTTCGATCACGCGATCAGAAACAGCGCCGATTACGATGGTGACATCGCGCGCAATGCGTCGCACACGAACGCACCGGAAGAGCTGTTCTTCGAACTGGCGTTGGCTGATCTCAGCCGCGCCGCCGATCTGCTGCGGCCCGTCTTCACCCGTACCGACGGCGTTGACGGTTGGGTGTCGCTGGAGGTCTCGCCGCTGCTCGCCCGCGATGCGCAAAAGACGCTCGCGGCCGCGCGCGATCTCAGCCAGCGCGGCGGCAAGTCAAATTTGTTTATCAAGATTCCGGGGACCCAGGAAGGCTTGCCCGCCATCGAGGCGGCGATCTTCGCCGGCGTCCCGGTCAATGTCACGCTACTGTTCTCGCAGGAGCAATATCTGGCTGCCGCCGAAGCCTATCTGCGCGGGGTCGAGCGCCGCATCGAAGCCGGTCTCAATCCCGCCGTCGCCTCGGTTGCCTCGGTCTTTATCAGCCGCTGGGACGTTGCCGTCGCCAAAAAAGTGCCGGCCGAGCTGGCCGATCGCCTCGGCATCGCCGTCGCCCAGCGGACCTACAAAGCTTATCGCGAGCTGCTGGCCTCGCCGCGCTTTCAACGCGCCGCTAACGCCGGTGCCCGGGCGCAGCGGCTTTTGTGGGCCAGCACGGGTACCAAAGACCCGAAGGCGTCCGACATTCTCTACGTCAAGGCGCTCGCAGCGCCGTTCACGATCAACACCATGCCGGAAGGCACCCTCAAGGCTTTTGCCGAGCATGGCGAAGTCGGCGGCGCGCTTCCGCCTGATGGCGGCGATTGCGAGAAGGTGTTGAGCGCGTTCGGCAAAGCCGGCATTGACGTCGGTGCACTGGCCAAGGAGCTGCAAGACGAGGGCGCCGTATCGTTCGTCAAGTCCTGGGACGATCTGATAGACTGCGTCAAATCGAAAAGCGCTGTCATGCGCAAGGCGAGCTGATCGACATGGCAACCGTGACCGGTCAACGCAAGCGCGCCTCCGAGTCGACAAATGTCCAGTCCGTGAGCGGTCCGCCGCTGCGCCGCCGCCCCGCCTGGAAGCTGCTGGAGAAGCACTATCAGGCGACCAAGGATATCCATCTACGGCAACTTTTTGCCGACGATGCGGAACGCGGCGAGAGATTGTCGATCGAAGCGGCAGGAGTCTATCTCGACTATTCCAAGAACCGAGTCACCGACGAAACGCTGAAGCTCCTGTTGCAGCTTGCCGAGGAATCGGGACTGCGCGAGCGCATCGATGCGATGTTTCGCGGCGACAAGATCAACGTTTCGGAGAACCGGTCGGTGCTGCACGTGGCGCTGCGGGCGCCGCGCGATGCGACCATCATCCACGACGGCCGCAACGTCGTCCCCGATGTTCACGCCGTTCTCGACCGCATGGCGGACTTTTCCAATCGCGTGCGGAAAGGCGAGTGGAAGGGCCAGACCGGCAAGCGCATCCGCAACGTCATCAACATCGGCATTGGCGGATCGGACCTCGGGCCGGTCATGGCCTACGAGGCGCTCAAGCACTATAGCGACCGCGCCATGACCTTCCGCTTCGTGTCGAATGTGGACGGCACCGACTTTGCCGAAGCTGTGCGCGATCTCGACCCGGCGGAGACATTATTCATCGTCTCCTCCAAGACCTTCACGACACTGGAGACCATGACCAACGCGCGCACCGCGCGCGAATGGCTGCTGAACGGCATGAGAGGCGAAGAGGGCGCCATCGCCAAGCATTTCGTCGCGGTCTCGACCAACGCCAAAGAGGTCGCAAAATTCGGCATCGACACCGCCAACATGTTCGGCTTCTGGGATTGGGTCGGCGGCCGCTATTCCATGGACTCCGCCATCGGCCTATCCACCATGCTGGCCGTCGGGCCGGATAATTTCCGTGCCATGCTCGGCGGCTTCCACGAAATGGACGAGCATTTCCGCACCACGCCGTTCGAGCGCAATTTGCCTGTGATGCTGGGGCTGATCGGCATCTGGTACAACGATTTCTTCGGCGCTCAGACCGTCGCGGTGCTGCCGTACGAGCAGTATCTGAAACGCTTCCCCGCTTATCTGCAGCAGCTCACCATGGAGAGCAACGGTAAGCACGTCACGCTCGAGGGCGTGCGGGTCGATTACGATACCGGGCCGATCTATTGGGGAGAGCCGGGGACCAATGGCCAGCACTCCTTCTATCAGCTCATCCATCAGGGTACGCGCCTGATCCCGTGCGATTTCATTGCTTTCATCAAGCCGCTGAATCGGCTGGGCCGGCACCACGATATGCTCGTCGCCAACGTCTTTGCGCAGACCGAGGCGCTGGCCTTCGGCAAGACCGCCGATCAGGTCAAGGCCGAAGGCACGCCCGACTGGCTCGTGCCGCATCGCCTGTTCGAGGGAAATCGCCCATCCAACACCGTCTTGTTGGACGCCTTGACGCCGGCGGCTCTGGGCAAGCTCGTCGCCCTCTATGAGCACATCGTCTTCACCCAGGGCACGATCTGGCAAATCGACTCGTTCGATCAGTGGGGCGTCGAACTCGGCAAAGCGCTCGCGCAGCGCATCATTCCGGAGCTGGAAAGCCCGACCGAGCCGCCGCTCGATCACGACAGCTCTACCAACACGCTGATCCGCCGGTATCGCAAGCTCAAGGGAGCCTCGTGATGCCGCGCAGAACGGCCGCCGTCACCGATCGTTTGCGATCGGATCTTCGCTTTGCCATGGAGGATTGACCCGTGCAGCTCGGAATGATTGGCCTCGGCCGAATGGGAGGCAATATGGTGCGCCGGCTGCTCAAGGGCGGCCATGAATGCGTCGTCTACAACGAGTCGGCCGATGCGGTCGCGCCGCTGGTGAAGGACAAGGCCATCGGCACGACGGTGCTGCCGGACTTCGTCAAGAAGCTCACCAAGCCACGTGCGATCTGGCTGATGGTGCCGACCGGCGCCGTGGATAGCGTCATCCACGATTTGCTGCCGCATCTCGAACGCGGCGACATTCTCATCGACGGCGGCAATTCTTATTACATCGACGACATCCGCCGCGCCAAAGAAATGACCGCCAAGGGCATCAAATATGTCGATGTCGGCACCAGCGGCGGCGTCTGGGGGCTCGAGCGCGGCTATTGCATGATGATCGGCGGCGATCCCGATGTGGTGAAGCATCTCGATCCGATCTTCGCCACGCTGGCGCCGGGCCGCGGCGACATTCCGCGCACACCGGGCCGGGAAAAAGCCGGCGGCACCTCGGAGCAGGGCTATTTGCATTGCGGCCCGCACGGCGGCGGCCACTTCGTCAAAATGGTCCATAACGGCATCGAATACGGGATCATGGCGGCCTATGCCGAAGGGCTGGGCGTTCTCAACGCGGCCAATATCGGCAAGAAAAAAGGCGCGATCGACGCGGAGACCACGCCGCTGCGCGATCCCGAGCATTATCAGTACGATTTCAACTTGGCCGACGTCGCCGAGGTCTGGCGCCGTGGCAGCGTGATCGCGTCGTGGCTGCTCGATCTCTCGGCGATCTCGCTCCTGCAGGATCCGAAGCTGACCAATTTTGCCGGCCGCGTATCCGACTCCGGCGAGGGCCGCTGGACCATCAAGGCGGCAATCGACGAAGGCGTGCCGGCGCACGTGCTGTCGTCGGCGCTCTATGAACGGTTTGCCTCGCGCGGAGACGCGGACTTCGCCGACAAGCTGCTCTCGGCGATGCGTTATCAATTTGGCGGCCACATCGAAAAGCCGGCAGCGAAGCGCGCTGGTTGATAACGGAGCGAAACGGCCATGCAGCAGGTAAAGCCCAAGGGTTTGACCGGTCCGCAGCTCGACGAGCTCGCGATCAATACGATCCGCACCCTTTCGATCGACGCGGTCCAGCAGGCGAAGTCAGGCCATCCGGGTACGCCGATGGCACTGGCGCCGCTCGTTTATGTGATCTGGAACGAGGTCATGCGTTTCGACCCGCAGGACCCGATTTGGCCGAACCGCGACCGCTTTGTTCTCTCGAACGGTCACGCCTCGATGCTGCTGTGGTCGGTGTTGTATCTGACCCAAACCCGCGCGGTGAACGCCGACTACGAGCGGCTTGGCGAGCCGGCAGTCTCGCTCGACGATATCAAGCATTTCCGCCAGCTCGGCAGCAAGGCGCCGGGCCACCCTGAATATCATTTGGTGTCCGGCGTGGAGACGACCACGGGTCCGCTGGGCCAAGGCGTTGCCACCAGCGTTGGCATGGCCATCGCGCGGAAATGGCTGGCAAGCCGCTACAACAAACCGGGCTTCGACGTTTTTGATTACAACATCTACGCGATTTGCGGCGACGGCTGCCTCATGGAAGGCATCAGCTCCGAGGCGGCGTCGCTGGCCGGCCATCTCGGTCTCGACGATCTGTGCTGGATCTACGACAACAACCACATCACCATTGACGGCCAGACGCGCATTACCTTTACCGAAGACGTGGCGGCGCGCTTTACCGCCTATCATTGGAATGTACTGCACGTTACCGACGCCAACGATCTTGAGAGCATTGCCAACGCGCTGGCCGCTTTCCGCAAGACCAAAGGCAAGCCGACGCTGATCATTCTCGACAGCCACATCGGCTATGGCTCTCCCCATAAGGTCGATACCTCCGCGGCTCACGGCGAGCCGCTGGGAGAGGAGGAGATCAAACTCGTCAAGCGCGCCTATCACTGGCCGGAGGATGCCAAGTTCCTGGTGCCCGACGGCGTGATGGAGCGCTTCGCCGAGGGCATCGGTGCGCGCGGCGCTACGGCGCGGCGCGAGTGGGAAGCGATGCTTGCCGGTTATCGCAAGCAATTCGGCGGCCTCGCCACCGAGATAGATCAGATGCAACGGCGGGAATTACCTGCCGGGTGGGACCGCAACTTGCCGCATTTTCCGGCCGATCCCAAAGGCCTGGCAGGGCGCGACGCGTCGGGCCAGACGCTCAACGTGCTTGCTGAGAACATCCCCTGGCTTATGGGCGGCTCCGCCGATCTTGCATCGTCAAACAAGACGCTCCTGAAATTCGCCGGCGCCGGCGAATTCGAGCCCGGCACGCCCGGCGGCCGCAACATTCACTTCGGCATCCGCGAACATGCGATGGCGGCGGCCGTCAACGGTCTGACGCTTTCGAAGCTGCGGGCGTTCGGCTCATCGTTCCTCATCTTCACCGATTATGCCCGGCCGGCGATCCGGCTTTCCGCGATCATGGAGCTACCGACGCTTTGGGTCTTCACCCACGATGCCATGGGCGACGGTGAAGATGGTCCGACGCATCAGCCGGTCGAACAATTGATTTCGCTCCGCGCCATTCCGGGCCTGGCGGTGATCCGCCCCGCGGATGCCAACGAGGTGGTCGAAGCTTATCGCTACATCATGCAGCTTCGCCACCAGCCGGCGTTGCTTGCGTTGACGCGCCAGGTCTTGCCGACCTTTGATCGCGGCAAATACGCGTCGGCGGCCGGCGTGTCGCGCGGCGCTTACGTCATGGCCGACCCTCCCAAAGGCACTCCGGAGCTCATTCTCATCGCCTCCGGGAGCGAGGTGGCCCTGGTCGTCGCGGCTCACGAGACGCTGGCCGCGCAGGGGATTCGATCCCGCGTGGTCTCGATGCCCTCCTGGGACATTTTCGAGCAGCAGCCGCAGTCTTATCGCGACGACGTGTTGCCGCCGACGATCAAGGCGCGCGTCGCCGTCGAGCAGGGCTCGACGCTCGGTTGGGACCGCTATGTCGGTCCTGAAGGCCGCATCATCGGCATGAAGACATTTGGCGCCTCGGCGCCGCTCAAGGAATTGGATCGCGCATTTGGTTTCGAGCCCGAACGGGTGGTCGCCGTCGCCATGGAAGTCCTCGGCCGCCATTGAGGGCGGACAAAAGCCGGCAAGGCTTCACGACAGACAGCGGCACAACAGAAGGCAGAACGCATGTTGGATAAAGCAGATCACCGCGCCGGATCGAAGAAAGAAACCGATCCGGTCGCCAGCGCACCCGCGGCCCCGCCGTGCGCGATGGTGATTTTCGGCGCCGCCGGCGACCTGACCAAGCGCCTGGTCGTGCCGGCGCTCTATAACCTCGCCAGCGCGCACCAGCTTTCCGACAAATTTCGCTTGGTCGGCGTCGATCTGGCTCCCTTGAATGCCGAGCAATGGCGCGCACACCTCACCGAATCGATGAAGGGATTCGTCACCCACGACGGCGAGTTTCATCTCGACGATTTAGACCAGACCGCATGGCAGTGGCTCACCGAGCGGATGAGCTACATGCCGGGCGATCTCAACAATCCGGATACGTACAGGAAGCTTGGCGAGCATCTGGAGCAATTGGACAAGACCGCCGGCACAGCCGGCAACCATCTCTTCTACCTCGCCGTTGCCGACCGCTTTTTCGGCCCGGCGGTCGCTGCGCTCGGCGCCGCCAAGCTGACCGAGCAGAAGAATGGCCAATGGCGCCGGGTCATCATCGAAAAGCCGTTCGGCCACGACCTGTCGTCGGCCAAGGCGCTCAATGCTTCAATCCTCAAGACACTGGAGGAGCAGCAGATCTACCGGATCGACCATTTCCTCGGCAAGGAAACGGTGCAGAACATCATGGCGTTGCGGTTCGCCAACGGTATCTTCGAGCCGTTGTGGAATCGTCAGCAGATCGATCACGTTCAGATCACCGCGGCTGAGACCGTCGGTGTCGAGCATCGCGGCAAGTTCTACGAAAAAACCGGCGCGCTGCGCGACATGGTGCCCAACCATGTCTTTCAGCTGCTGGCGATGACCGCGATGGAGCCGCCGATTTCGTTCGACGCCGACGCCGTTCGCGCCAAAAAGACCGAGGTCATCCAAGCCATCAAACCGCTTGATCAGGCGCACGTGATCTCGAACGCCGTGCGCGGTCAGTACGACGCCGGCCAGGTGCTCGGCAAGACGGTCCGCGCCTATCGGCAGGAACCCGATGTGGCGCCGAATTCGACGACCGAAACCTTCGTCGCCTGCAAGTTCATCATCGATAACTGGCGCTGGGCCGGCGTGCCGTTCTACCTGCGCACCGGCAAGTATATGACGCGCCGATCGACCGAAATCGCGATCCGCTTTCATCAAGCGCCCTATGCGCTGTTTCGTGGCACCGACGTTGAGCAGACGCATCCGAATTGGATGATCCTTCGGGTGCAGCCGGACGAGGGCATCGCCCTGGAATTTGCCGCCAAGTATCCCGGCCCGACCGTGACGCTGAGCACGGTGAGCATGGACTTCTCCTACAAGAATTATTTCAAGGTCGCCGGCGGCACCGGATACGAGACGCTGATCTACGACTGCATGATCGGCGATGCCACGCTCTTTCAGCGCGCCGATACGGTGGAGGCCGGCTGGCAGGCGGTGCAGCCGATTATCGATTATTGGGCCAGCAATCCGGCGCGCGATTTTCCGAACTACGCCGCCGGCAGCAGCGGCCCGGCGGCGGCTGAGGCTTTGCTGGCGCGCGACGGCCGCGCCTGGCGGCCGCTCGACTGAGGCCGATCGGAGACCCCAATGGCAGGCAAGCGAAAGATCTCACTGGTGCTGGCGGATGTCGACGGCACGCTCGTGACCGAGGAGAAAATCCTCACCGAGCGGGCCCGAAAGGCCGTCGGCGCGTTGCACGACGCCGGTATTCGTTTTGCCATAACAAGTGGCCGGCCGCCGCTCGGCATGGCCATGCTGTTCGACGCGCTCGATATCGAAACGCCGATCGCCGGCTTCAACGGCGGCCTTTTCGTCAAGCGCGACCTGACAATTCTGGATCAGAAGACGGTGCCGACCGACGTCGCCCAACAGGCCATCGATCTGATGCGCGCGCACGATCTCGATGCCTGGGTCTATAGCGGCAACGATTGGCTGATCAGCAAGGAGGGCGCGCCGCATGTCGCCCGCGAAGCCTGGACCGTCAAATTTCAGCCGAAGGTCGTGGCCGACGTTCGCGAGCATTTGCAGGGCGTCGCTAAGATCGTGGGCGTCAGCGACGATCTGGAGAAGGTGAAAGGCTGCGAAGCCGAAGCGCAGGCGCGATTCGGCGACCGGGCGACCGCGACCCGGTCGCAACCCTACTATCTCGACGTCACCAACAAGAACGCCAACAAGGGCGCCGTGGTTGAGTATCTTGCGCAGCACATCGACGTGCCGGCGGAAGAGATCGCGACCATCGGCGACCAGCCGAACGACGTCCTCATGTTCAAGCGCTCCGGTTTCAGTATCGCCATGGGCAATGCTTCAGATGAGGTGAAGGCGCAAGCCGCGGCCGTCACCGCTTCCTACAACGACGAAGGTTTTGCCAAGGCGATGGAGGCTTTCATTCTCATTTAGGCGAGGTAGCAGCCACCATGGGCCGGTCGATTGGAACGATCGAGATATTGCCGGATCCGCAGGCGCTGGCCCATCACGTCGCCACGTGGATGACCAAGGCCGCCTTGGCGTCGGAGGGAGCGTTCCGCGTGTCGCTCTCCGGCGGCTCGACCCCCAAGGCTCTTTATCAGTTGCTCGCTTCGGACGAATTCAGAGGTCGTTTTCCCTGGCAGCGCGTGTCCTGGTATTGGGGCGACGAACGCTTCGTGCCGTATGATCATCCGGAGAGCAATTACCGCATGACGCGCGAAGCGATGCTCGCGCACGCGCCGGTGCCGCCGGAAAACATCCATCCGGTTTCGGCCGACGGCACACCGGAGGATGCGGCGCGGCGCTATGAACAGACGCTGCAAAAAGCTTACGGCGCGACCACATTCGATCCGCAGCGGCCGCTTTTTGATATTACGCTGCTCGGGCTTGGGCCTGACGGCCACACCGCTTCGTTGCTTCCCGGAGAGCCGGTGCTGAGCGAGCGCGAGCGCTGGGTGGCAGCCGTCGCGCATGGCCGGCCGGAAGTGCGCATCACCATGACCTATCCGCCAATCGACAGCAGCCGGCGTGTCGCGTTTTTGGTCGCGGGCGCGGAGAAGGCGGCGATTTTCAGCACCATCCGTGCCGGCGGCAGCCAAGTGCCGGCGGCCCGCGTTCGGCCGGTGGGCGAGCTGTTCTGGTTCGTCGATCGCGCCGCGGCCGGCGACGAACAGATGCCCGCCGGCGTCAAAGCAAAGGCGCGATGATGCCGGCAAGAGCATCCATCCGTGAAATTGATCGTGCCGCTCAGCCCGGACGCGAGCGGTCGATCATCATTGCGCCTTCGATTCTTTCAGCCGACTTCGCGCGGCTCGGCGACGAGGTGCGGGCCGTCGACGTCGCCGGCGCTGACTGGATCCATGTCGACGTGATGGACGGCCGTTTCGTTCCCAATATCACGCTCGGGCCGGCGGTCATGCAAGCGATACGCCGCTCGACCGCAAAGCCGATCAACGCGCATCTGATGATCGTCGAGCCCGAACGCTACCTTGCGGCTTTTGCCGATGCCGGCGCCGATCATTTGCTGGTTCAGGCCGAGCCGGGCTCTACCATCCATCTGCATCGGGTGTTGTCGCAGATCCGCGGGCTCGGGAAGAAAGCCGGCGCCGTTCTCGACCCCGCGAGTCCGCCGGAGCTCATCGAATATGTGCTGCATCTCTGCGACATCATTCTCGTGATGACCGTCAATCCCGGGTTCGGCGGACAAAGCTTTCTCCCCGAAATGCTGCCGAAGATCCGGCGACTGCGGGCGATGTGTGCCGACCGCGGACTTCATCCGGTGATCGAAGTCGACGGCGGCGAGAACGCGATCACCGCCGCGCAGGCGGTCGCGGCCGGCGCCACGGCGATCGTTGCCGGCTCGGCCATATTCGGTGGCTCCGATTACGCCAAGGCCATCGCCGACCTGCGGGCGGCGGCCGCGTCTGCGGTCGCGCAATCATGATCGCCGCGGCATCAGCCCCGCAGGCGGATCGCGACGCGCTTAAGCGCGCCGCCGCCGAAGCCGCGGTGCAATTGGTCGAGAACGACATGGTCGTCGGGCTTGGCAGCGGCTCGACGGCGGCTTTCGCAATCGAAGCACTCGCCCGGCGGCAAAGGCAGGGGCTGCGTTTTGTTGGTATTCCGACATCCGAGATTGCGGCCGCGCAAGCGGCGGCAGCTAATATTCCACTGACGTCGTTCGGCGAGCATCGACAGATCGATCTCACGATCGACGGCGCCGACGAAGTGGAGCGCGGCACGCTCAATCTGATCAAGGGACTGGGCGGAGCTTTGTTGCGCGAGAAGATCGTGGCCGCGGCAAGCCACCGCCTCGCCATCGTCGTCGACGGCAGCAAGCTTGTGGACCGGCTCGGCACGCACACCGCCGTTCCGGTCGAGATTGTTACGTTCGGCTTGGAAGCGACCCGCGAGTCGCTCGAAGTGCTTGGCGCATCGGCGCATATGCGCATGACGTCGGCAGGCCAGCCTTTCGTCACCGACAACCGCAATCACATTCTCGATTGCGACTTCGGGCGCATTTCCGATCCGGCGCATTTGGACGAGCGCATCAGGCGGATCGTCGGCGTCGTCGAGAGCGGGCTGTTCATCAGCCGCGCCGATCCGGTGTTTGTTGCCGACGCCGCAGGCGTGCATCGCCTCGACAGCGCGCGCGCCCACCGCGGCAGTCCGCCGATCCTGGTCGTCATGGGCATATCGGGATCGGGCAAGTCGACGATCGCCGAAGAGCTCGCAGCGCGTCTTGGTTGGCCGTTCCAGGAGGGCGATTCGCTGCATCCCGAGGCGAACGTCGCCAAGATGCATGCCGGCATTCCGCTCACCGACGAAGATCGTTTGCCGTGGCTGGAGCGCGTCGCCGCCTGGATCGACGGCCAGCGGGCCAAGAAGCAGCCGGGCATCATCACCTGCTCCGCGCTGAAAAAATCCTATCGTCAGATTGTCATCGGCGATCGGCCGCAGGTGCGGCTCGTTTATCTGCGCGGCGGTCACGATCTCGTCGCCGCGCATCTGTCGGGGCGCCACGGCCATTTCATGCCTTCGGCTCTGTTGCGCAGCCAGATCGACACGCTCGAGGAACCGGATCCGGGCGAGGATCCGCTAACAGTCGAAGTTGGAGAATCCGCCACGCAGGTTGCCGACGAGATCATCCGACTTCTCGGTACGACGGCAACGCTTGGCGCGAACGCGGCCGCATAGAGCATGTCCGGAAGCCGGTTTTCCGAAAGGGACATGCGACAACAAATAGATCCAGAGCACACGTCGATTCCACTTAATCGGGATGTTCTCTAGGTGCATCAGTCATGAGCGCTTTATTGCGATAGCGCATAATTCGGAGCGGAAGCAGCCGCGCATGCGCGCCCACGCTGGCAACTGACCATCGCACCGGCCACGCCGGACATCAGCCCACGGAGAAGACATATGCCGCAATCCGAGCGCTTCGACGTCTTGGTTCTTGGCAGCGGGACGGCCGGTAAGCTCACCGCCTGGCACATGGCGCGATCGGGACAGCGCACCGCCGCCGTAGAGCGGCGCTGGGTCGGCGGAGCTTGTCCAAACGTCGCCTGCATGCCGAGCAAAAATGAGATTCGCAGTGCCGAGGTGGCGCATCTGGCGCGGCACGCTGCCGAGTACGGCGCGATGACCGGCGCCGTGGTGAAGGTCGATATGGCGGTGGTGCGCCATCGCAAGCGCGAAATGGTCGAACGGCAGGTCGCCAAACACCTGGAGAATTACCGCACAAGCGGTGCCGATCTGATCATGGGTGACGGCCGGTTCGTGGCGTCAAAGACGTTGGAAGTGACGCTGCAAGGCGGCGGCACGCGCACGCTGACGGCCGACAAGATCTTTCTCAATCTCGGAACGCACGCCGCCGTGCCGAACGTTCCGGGTCTCGCAGAGGCCAAACCGCTGACCCACATCGAAGCGCTGGAGCTCGACTATTTGCCGGCGCATCTCATCGTCATCGGTGGCGGCTACGCGGGCCTGGAATTGTCGCAGGCGTATCGTCGATTCGGCAGCGAGGTGACCGTGATCGAGACCGGGCCGCAGCTGATGAGCCGGGAGGATAGGGATGTCGCGCAGGAGATACGGCGCATGCTCGCCGAAGAGGGCATTCGCATTCTGCTCAGCGCCCAGATTCAGAACGTGGCCGGCCGATCCGGCGAGGGCGTGAGCCTGACGGTGCGCACGAGCGACGGCGAACAAAAAGTCGATGGCAGCGATATTCTGGTCGCGGCCGGCCGCATTCCGAATACTGCGGGGATTGGCCTCGAGAATGCCGGCGTCACCCTGGACAGCCGCGGCTATATCCGCGTCAACGAGCGCCTGGAAACCAACGTCTCGGGCATCTGGGCGCTCGGCGAATGCGCCGGCAGCCCGCAATTCACCCACGTATCCGAAGACGACTTTCGCATCGTTCGCGACAATCTGGCCGGCGGCAATCGCAGTACGCGCGACCGGCTGGTTCCCTATTGCATGTTTACCGATCCGCCGCTTGCCCATGTGGGTTTGAGCGAGACCGACGCGGCGCGTCAGGGTGTTGCCGTTCGGCTCGCCAAATTGCCGGTGGATTCCGTGCTGCGGGCTCAGGCCACCGACGAGAGACAAGGCTTCATGAAGGTTCTCATCGGCGAAAACGACGATCGCATTTTGGGCTTCACCATGATCGGCGCCTCCGCTGGAGAGGTCATGGCAGTTGTGCAAACCGCGATGCTGGCGGACTTTCCTTACAGCAAGCTAGCCAATGCGGTTCTCGCCCACCCGACAATGGCGGAGGGGCTGAGCATGCTGCTCTCGAACGTGCCGGGCAGGCCTGCGCAGAAAATCACGTCGGGAAGAGCGGCGTAGCTAAAATTTGCACGTCTGTGGTCGTGGCCGGACCAGTTCCGGCCATCCACGTCTTTCTTGCCGAGGATAAAGGCGTAGATGCCTGCGACAGGCGCGGGCATGACGATTCAAACGCCGTCGGCGTTGTCTCAGTGGCCGCCCATGTGCGACGGCAGCCACAAGATGATTTCCGGAAACGCCACCAGAATTGCGATCGCGATCAGGTGCGCAATGAAGTGCGGAAACGTGCCTTGAAACACTTCGCCGACGGGACGCCCCGCGTAGCGCGCGACGATGAAGCAATTGAGACCGACGGGCGGCGTGATCATGCCGACTTCGGCGGTGACGATCTTGATCACGCCGAACCAGATCGGATCGAAGCCGAGTGATTTGATCAGCGGCAGCACGATCGGCACGGTGAGCACGAGGATCGCGATCTGATCCATGAAAGAGCCGAGCACGATGTAGCCAGCCAGCAATAGCGCGACGATGATCCAGCGCGATACCGGCAGCGTGCCCACATAGGCGACCAGATCCTGGGTGACGTGGCTGAGCGTGAAGAAATACCCGAAGATGCTGGCGCCAAGCAGGATCATGGTGATCATGCAGGTGCCGTGCGTGGCGCGCAGCAGCGTCTTGTAGAGGGACGCGGGGGTCAGCTTGCGTTTCGCCGCGGCGAGCAGAAGCGCGCCGAAGGCGCCGAAAGCGGAGGCCTCGGTCGGGGTGGCGATGCCGAGATAGATCGTGCCGGTGACCACGCCGAACAGAAACACCATCGGGCTCACTTGCCAGAGAAGCCGCAAGCGCTCGGACCAGCTCACCGCCGCGCCGCGCGGCGCCCGCGACGGATCGAGCATCACCAACAGATAGATCGTGCCCATGATGGTGGCAGTGACAAGGATCGCCGGGATGATGCCGCTGATCAGGAGCTGGCCGATATTCACCTCGGCCAATAGTCCAAACAGGACGAGCGCGACGCTCGTCGGCAGCAGCATCGCCAGCGTGCCCGAGATGGCGACCACGCCGGCGGCCATTTTCGGCTCGTAGCCCTGCCGGATCATGGCCGGCAGGCTCGTGGAAGAGAGCGTCGCGGCCGAAGCGGTGCTGGTGCCGCAAATGGCGCCGAAGCCCGCGCCGGCAAGCGCGGTCGCCATGCCGAGGCCGCCCGGAATGCGTCCGACCCAGGCTGACGCCGTCTTGAACAGATCGTCGGCGACGCCCGAGAGCAGCACCAGATCCGCCATCAAGAGAAACATCGGGATGGTGATCAGCTCATAAGAGCTCACCGTCGAGAGCGGCGTCGTTTGCAGGATACCGAACAGCGCCGCGGTTCCTCCAGTCGCGAGCAGACCGACGCATCCCGCAAACGCCATCGCAAATCCGACCGGCGTTCCGATCGCGAGCAGCACGAATAACAACCCAAGGATCGCAATCGCGGTCATTCGAAGTTCGACTCTTGGGCGGCAGTGCCGGTGCCGGAGAGCGGCGGCAGCGCGATGAGATCGCGTCCCGACGCAAGGCTAAGACCGTGAGCCACGAGCTGCAGGAGGAGGCGCAGCGTCAGCACGGCGCAGCCAAGCGGCACGAGCGCGGCAGAAGCCCAGCTCGGCCAGGGGATGGCACCCGCCAGCACATCGCCACTCATAAAGCTCTCAATGGCCCGATTGAGCCCGAGCCAGGTGATCAACGCGAATACGGCGGCGCCGCACAGGCTGGTGATGATCTCGCAAATACGCCGAACCGGTACGGAAAATCGATGCACCAGAATGTCGACGCTGACATGGGCGTGAATCGCATAGGTCTGCGACAGCGCCAGATAAAACAAGCCGGCCATGAGATACAGGCCGACCAGATCGTACGTGAACGAGAACGGCCGATTGACGACATAGCGCATGAAGACGTCGGCGACGACGATCAGCATGATGGCGAACAGGCATGCTACCGCGATCGACGTCACGACGCGCTCGATGACGGAAAGCGCGGATTCCAGACGGCGGATCAATGAGGGTCCATGTGTTCAATTAGGGTCCAAGTATTGCCGAAGGTTCGGTGGCTTCGAACGATAGCTAGGTCGCGTCGCGTACTCATAAATTGTGTCGGGTAAAAATTGCCATCTGGATGTGGGCTTTGCGGGCGCAGTTGCGGTTTAGCCCGGAGTTCCTGCCTGAGGGCGCAAAAGCTCGGTTCGGTATTTCGGAGCAAGGACTTTGACCCTCGCTATGAACGCCGCCTCGGCCTCCTCGTCGAGTGGGGGCGGTGGTGTTGTCCGCGTCGCGACGGAAACCCCGACCTCTTTGAAAAACTCTTCCTGCCCCGCCGGCGAGCATAAGCATAGCAGTCTCGCCGGTCGCTCGCTCTTGTTTTGGAATTGGTGAGGTGCGTTCGCCGGAATGTTGATGGTTTCGCCAGCGCGAACGACGGTCTTCTTCCCTCGGAAAGTAGCCTCGATTTCACCCTCCAAGACCGAGAACATCTCTTCGAAATCATGACGATGAGGCGGAGGGCCGCCGCCAGGTGGAATGTGCATGTCTATGAGACAGTATCGACCGGCGGTGTCTTTGCCGGCCACAAGGATTGTGTACGTGTCGCCCACCAACCCAATGTGAGGCGAGTTGGCGCCATCTGAGTGCGCAAGCGTGAGGTCCCTTTCGGGATCATCCGCCGGGATCGTCGCGGTTGCTTGGGACGAGGGATTGCTCATTACAGTTCTTTACCAGGTGGATGGTTCAAGGAGTGGCAATCTGTTGTCGGCCGCGAGTGCGTTCTCATTGTACTCGGATGCGACGCTTTTGCGGGTACACGACCTAGTTCGGCTGGGTCTTGAGGGCGGCCTGGAATTCGTTCAGCACCGCGGTACCGTCCTTGCCGCGGGCGTCGAGACCCGCCGCCCAGGTGGTGCCGACGGACTTGAGTAGGCCCCGGAACGTTTCCCGCGCTGCGTTTGGAAGCGGCTCGAAACTGACGCCGCCGTCTTCAAGCTTTTTGCGCGATTGCACTTCTTCTTCGTCCACCTCGCGGCACATCTTCGGCTCGAGCTCCTCGGCGGCGTCGTTCATCGCTTTCTGCACGTCCGGCGGCAGCGAATTCCAGACGTTCTGGTTGATCGAGAAGGCCACGATGAAGCTTGCGAAGCCCGTGCCGTCGGTGGCGTGCTTGACGAGCTTGTCGACTCCGTAGGAAATCACGCTCTCTATCGGAAACAAAAGCCCGTCGAGAGTGCCGCGCGAAAGCGATTCGTAAGCTTCGGGCGCTGCCATGCGCACAGGCACCGCGCCGATGCTGCGCAGTGTCAGGTCTTGCGCGCCGCCGGTGGTGCGTAGCTTGAGGCCCTGAACGTCCTTGTCCGATTGAATGACCTGGCGGGCGGTGAAAATGTGGTAGGGCGGCAGCGCCACTTCGAGAAGCAGACGAATTTTGTTGGGCGCATAGTCATATTTTTCAACAAGTCCGCCGCGCGCCACTTTCCAGTAAGCCAGCGTTCCCCCGCAGGCGGTATCGAACATACCGGGCAGCTGCGCCACCTCTGAAACCGGCATCTTGTCCGAGGCGTAGGAGGGCGCGATGTAGCCGATATCGATCACGCCGGCCTGCGTCATGCGCAGCAGATCCGTGGCCTTGCCAAGCTGCTGAGCGGGAAAATAAGCGAACGTCACCGCGCCGTTGGTGCGCTTGGTGACGTCGTCCATCCACGGCTTCAGTAAGAGCCGCACCAGGTAGTGGCCGGCGGGGAAGGAGTCGGCGACGCGAAGCTCGCGCGCCGTGGCGGCGGAAGCCGACAGCGCCGTCGAGCTGGCGAACATCCCGATCCAAACCCACCTCGCGACCCTCACCACCACGTCTCTCCCATGCTCAATTCGTTGTCACATTGTGGGCAAGGGTACACAGCGATGAAAGGCATGGTCAACGGCGCACGGCGCGACGCAGACCCTCGCCAGCCCTTTGATGGATCACGCCGGTCGATCCGCGGGCGCGCGTGCGACCGCTGACCCTACCTGTTACGGAGCGAAGTTGGCTGGCCGAGGTCGAGACAGGCGACATCGAGCGGCGCGTCGAGCGACATCTGGGTCATTTCGTAGGCGCGGCGGAAGTCATCCATGTGCTTGTGCATCCACGTGCGCGCACCGGCGGGATCGCGCGCTCGCAGGCAATCGAAGATGTAGCGGTGCGCATCGTGCACGCGGCGATACGTCTTGAGTCGCGGCAAAATGATCTGACCCGCCGGTATGAACAGAGAGGTGACGGGCTCGTGGGCAAGCGCCAGCACACGGTTCCCGGCGGCCTTGGCGAGAATCTCATGGAAGCCGCGATCGAGCTCGACGAATTTCACGACATCCTCCGGAGCGCCGCCTTCGAAGGCGGCCACCGCCCGGTCCATACTGTCGAGGTTGGCGGCAAGTTCGGCCAGGCCGTCATCGTCGATCTTGGTTGCGGCGCGCTCGGCGATCGATGGCTCCAAAACCATCGAAGCCTCCCACAATTCGCGGAAAGTCACGGAATGCAGGATAAGCGCGCGGCTGGCCGATGAGGCGAGTTCCAGATAGTGCGGCGTGGAAATTCGCGGGCGTTTGCCGCCGTTGCGCTCGACAAGCCCGCTCTGCTCCAGAAGCCGAATACCTTCCCGCACGGTCGAACGATTGACGCCGAGCTGCTCCGCAAGCTGCAGCTCCGCGGGCAGGGGGTCGCCGACCCGCAGCCGGCCCTCGAAGATCTCGCGTTCGATCATCTCGTAGACGAGGCGATAGGCCGGAGCCCGCTCGATCCGGCTGAATCCGGGGCCTTCTGCCACGCTCCGAGTTGCGTCCGCTGGTGCCATGATTCGGTATTCTATTGACGATGCCGTGGAAGATGTTACCCTATTCTGAATTGTCCGACAAACGGACAGTTGGCCAATAAGTGGGACGAAGCGTCTGGCGCATGGCGACCGAGTCGAACATTGAGTGGCAGGCCGACGCCACCTGCGTCCGGCTCACCCTCGCCAGGGCCGAAAAGCTCAATCCGCTGGATTGGGACACGGTGCGCGAGCTGAAGGCTGCCGTCGCAAAAATCGAGGCCATGCCTGACGTCGTTGCCGTGGTCGTCACCGGCCGCGGGCGCAGTTTCTCCGCCGGCGGCGACCTCGAAGGCTATCTGCGGCTCTATCGGCGGCCGGGCGAGTTTTCCGCCTTCCTGGGCGACTTCTTTCAAATGCTTAACGCCATCGAGGCGTCCTCCAAGATCTACATCGCGGCCATCAATGGCGTCTGTGTCGCGGGGGGGCTCGAGCTCCTCCTGGCCTGCGACCTCGTCATCGCCGCCACCTCCGCCCGGATCGGCGACGGGCACTTGAACTTCGGCCAGTTGCCGGGTGCCGGCGGGTCGCAGCGGCTGCCGCGGGCCATCGGTCTTCTCCGCGCCAAGCATCTGATCCTGACCGGTTCGCTGCTGAGCGCCGAAGAAGCCGAGCGTATCGGTCTGGTCAACCAGGTGGTCGCGGATGCTGAACTGGATGAGGCCGTGAACGCCTTGGTGGCTGGGCTCGGCGCGAAGAGCCGCGTCGGGCTGCGCGGCGCAAAGCACCTGACCAACCTGACGCTGACTACCGATCTCGAAACCGGACTGAAGCGCGAGATCGACTTCGTTCATCGCTATGCCACGACCGAACCCGACGCGACCGAAGGGCTCGTCGCTTTCAAGGAAAAGCGCAAGCCCGCGTTTTCGCGCTGATCGAGAGGATTGCTGATGTATTCGCTACGGGACAAATACGCGATCTCCGGCATCGGCTGGACCGAATTTTCAAAGAAATCCGGCCGTACCGTGCGCAGCCTCGCCTCGGAAGCCTGCCTTAACGCGATCGACGATGCCGGGATGAAGGTCGCCGACATCGACGGCTTCGTCAGCTTCAATTTCAACGATTCCGTTCCCGCCATATCGGTGGCGACCGAAATCGGCGTGCCGGCGGCGCGCTATGCCAACGACTTTCTCAGCGGCGGCAACGCCGCCAACATGATCGTGCTCACCGCCGCCGCGGTTATTGAAGCCGGGCTTGCCGAGAATGTGCTCTGCTATCGCGCCATGAACGGACGCTCCGGGTTTCGCCTGGGCGGCGGCCGCGAGATGGCGGCGCAGGGCATCACCCAATTCACCGCGCCGTTCGGCTGGATCACCTATCCGCAGGCGATGGCGATGTGGTGCCGGCGTCACATGATCGAATACGGCACCACATCCGAGCAGCTCGGCGATATCGCCGTGACCTTTCGTTCGAATGCAGTCGACAATCCGCGCGCCATGCAGCGCGACCCGATCAGCAAAGACGACTACATGAATTCGCGCATGATCGTCGAGCCGTTCCGCATGCTGGATATTTGTTTGGAGACCGACGGCGCTTGCGCGGTGCTGGTCACCAAGGCCGAACGGGCGCGCGATCTCAAGCGCAAGCCGATCTACATCTCCGGCGGCGCCTACGGCGGCGGTCCGGATCAGGGTGAGGATTTGTTCGACGCCATCCGCTGGCCCGACCATTCGCACAACTACGCCAAATACATCGCCGACGATCTCTGGCGCAGCGCCGGTATGGGGCCGCAAGACATCGACATTGCCCAGATCTATGACTGCTTCACCTACAGCGTCATCATGCAGCTCGAGGGCCTGAAGTTCTGCAAGGAAGGCGAGGGCGGCTCCTTCATCCAGGGCGGACGCATCGCCCGCGATGGCGCGCTGCCGCTTAACACCCACGGGGGCCTTCTGTCGGAAGGCTACATTCACGGGCTCAATCACGTCATCGAGGCGGTGCAGCAGCTCCGCGGTGAAGCCGGTCCCCGGCAGATCGCGGACGTGGAAACCTGTCTGACCACGGCGGGCGCCATGACCTGCGGCAGCGCTATGGTGCTGCGGAATTAGTTGCGGAGTTTGTAATGACCTACGCCAAGCCGCTTCCGGCTCTCGATTCTGAAACGCAGCCGTTCTGGGAAGGCTGCCGGGCGGGCAAGCTGCGGCTGCAGCGCTGCACGCAGTGCGGCCATGTTCGCTTCCCGCCGACGCGCTTTTGCGCCAAATGCCGATCGGCCGAGCACGAATGGATCGACAGCGCCGGACACGGCAGGGTGTTCAGTTGGATCGTCGTTCGCCATCCGGTTCCGCGCGATGTTTATGCGGCTGATGTTCCCTATGTGGTTGCGCTCGTCACGCTTGACGAGGGCGTGCGCATTCCCAGCAATATTGTCGGCATCGCGCCCGAAGAGGTGAGAGCCGACATGCCGGTCCGTGTCGTCTTCCGGGAAGCGACCCCGGAGATTACGCTGCCGTTGTTTGAACCCGCCTAAGAGTCGGGACCAGAATGAGCGCTCACGCGCAAAACAGAATCGAGGGCCAGGCGGAGGACGTTCCCTTTGTGGACTCCGCGCGTCTCCGTCGCTTAGCCGTCGCCTCGCGCGCGGACCTGGAAGCGTTGCAGCTTCACAAGCTGCGCCGGCAGCTCGCGCGGCTTCATGCATCGAGCGGCTATTACCGGCGGCGGATGGAAACCGGCGGCCTTGATCCCGACGCGCTCGCGTCGCTCGCAGACTTTCGTGCCGGTTTCCCGCTCTCGAGCAAATCTGATTTTCTCACCGATCAGACCGAGCATCCGCCGTTCGGCGAGCGTCTCGGCATCGCGCGCGAAGAGGTGGCGCTGGTCAACATGACCGGCGGCACGTCGGGACAGGGGCAGGAGATTTACGGCCGCTCGCAGCGCGATGTGCACATGCAGGGCTATCTGCACGCGCTGCCGTGGTTCCTGGCCGGGCTGCGGCCGGGCGATATCGCCATGAACTGCGTTCCCGCCGGCGGCCTGACCACCGGCGGATGGGGGCCGGGCGAAGGCCTGCGCATCGCCGGCGCCACCGCGTTTCACGTCGGCGGCACGTTGTCGACCGATGCCAAGATCGATCTGATGCTGCGCATCGGCGAGGTCAATTTCATCTATGCCTCGACCAACTATCTGCACACGCTGACCGAAGCGCTGTGCCGGCGCGGATTGGAGCCGAAGCGCACGTTTCCGACATTGCGCACTTTGTTCATCGCCGCCGAGGGCTATCCGCTCGAATGGGCGGAGCGGATCGAGACGCTGTGGGGCTGCCGATTGCAGGAAGGCTATGGCAGCACGCAATGCGCCGGCTTCGGCGGCTCGACCTGCGCCGACGGTGCCATCACGTCGCGCGGCGAGCGTGGCCTGATGCATCTGTTCGAGTGGGAGACCTTGTTTGAAATCATCGATCCCACGACGCTCGAGCCGGTGAAGAGCGGCGAGACCGGTGAGCTCGTGGTGACCAATCTGTCGATCGAAGGTTCGCCGGTGATCCGCTTCCGCACTGGCGATTCCGCGCGCTTCATCTCGCATCGCGACACCGGCTCCGGCCGCTCGTGGAATGCGATCGAATGCGGCACCATCGGCCGCTTCGACGACATGCTGAAAATTCGCGGCAACAACGTGTGGCCTTCGGCCATCGACGCTGCTGTGTTCTCGTTCGGCGAGATCGGCGAATATGCCGGCCGGGTCTATACCAGCGCCGGCGGCAAGACCGAGATCGAGGTGCGGATTGCGTTCACCGAACAAGCGGCGCAAATGGACGAGGCGGCGCGCGAGCGGCTCTTTGAGGCGATCCGCCGCACCATCAAAGAACGCACCAATGTCTGGATGACGTTGGTCGCGTGTGCCAGAAACGAACTGCCGGAATTCAGCTACAAGGCCCGCCGCTGGAAGGACGAACGGCAACAGGGCTATCGTCTATAGGGAGCCGACGCGTGAGAAGGACACAGGATGCTGCGGATGCCGATGTCCGCGACCATCTGATTTTATCGCGGATGCTCGCGGATGCCGAGAGCCTTTGCGGCACGCGTGACGAATTGCTGGCCGGTCAATATCGCTTTCTGCGCGGCCGCATCGCGGCATTGCTCGAACTGACCATGCCGATCGGCGCGGACGAGCGCAGCGCATGAGCCGGCTCGCGGGCAAAGTCGCGCTGGTGACCGGCGGCGGCTCCGGCCTGGGTCGGGCCGTGGCGCAACGCTTCGCCGCCGAGGGCGCCAAAGTAGTCGTCGCCGATATCGACGCTGTGCGCGCTGAAACGGTCGCCAAGGAAATTGGCGGCCATGCGGCGTCCATCGCCTGCGATCACACCATAAGCGAACACAACAAACGTGCCGTCGCGTTCGCGGTGCAGCAATTCGGCGCGCTCGATATCGTGCACAACAATGCCGGCAGTCCGTTCACCGGCGTCTTCGAGGACGCCGACGACGACACCATGGAGCGGGTGCTGCGCGCCAACCTGTTCGGCGTGATGCAGATGAGCCGTGCGGCACTGCCGCACCTGCGCGCCAGCGGCAAAAGGAATCCCGCCGGCGCCTCGCTTCTTTTCACCTCGTCGCTGCAGGGCCTCAAGGCCAAGCCGAATTTCAGCCTCTACACCGTTGCCAAGCACGGCATCGTCGGCCTCGTGCGCAGTCTCGCGCTCGAGCTTGCGCCGCATAATGTACGCGCCAATGCCCTGTGCCCGACCGTCGTTGCGACGCCAATGCTTGAGGCCTTCCTTCCCGGCATGGCGGCGGAGCCCGAGGAAGCGATGAAGCGGTTTCGCTCCACCATTCCGCTTGGCCGCATGCCGGAGCCGGAGGACGTTGCCAACGCGGCGCTGTTTTTGGTGTCGGACGAGGCCCGCATGATTACTGGGGTCGCGCTGCCGGTCGACGGCGGCCAGATGGCGATGTGACCCGATGAGCATGCCGCCACTGTTCAGCCTGGAAGGGAATGTTGCAATCGTCACCGGCGCGGGAGGCGGCATCGGCAAAGCGGCGGCTGTCGCGTTGGCGGAAGCCGGCGCCGATCTCGCGCTCGTTGGCCGTAATGTGGAGAAGCTCGATGCGACCGCGGCTGCGGTAAAGGAAGCCGGGCGCCGCGCGTTGGTGGTCGAAGCCGACGTCACCGACGAAGCGCAGGTCAAAAGCGCCTGCGATCGTGTGACGGGCGAATTCGGCCGCGCCGACATTCTGTTCAACAATGCCGGAATAACCTCGCCAAAACTCCTCGCCGATATGCCGCTCGACGAATGGCGGCGCATCAACGATGTTAATCTCACCGGCGCATTTCTCTGTTCGCGCGCGTTTGCGGCGCCGATGATCAAAGGCCAGCACGGCCGCATCATCAACATGGGCTCGATCCTCTCGGGTCGCGGCATGGCCACCCGTACGGCCTATTGCGCCAGCAAAGCCGGCTTGGCGAATTTCGGCGCCGCGCTCGCCTTTGAGCTCGGCCCCTCCGGCATCACCGTGAACACGATCGGTGCCACCGTCATCGTCACCGATCTCAATCGCGAACTCGTCCGCACCCAGCCGCAGCTTTATCAGCGCGTGCGCGATCGCTCCGCGATCGGCCGGCTCGGTGAGATCGAAGACGTAGTCGGTGTTCTGGTTTTTCTCGCGTCTCCGGCGGCGCGTTTTATCACCGGCCAGACGATTTATGTCGACGGCGGTTATACCGCAGGATGAGAGGCCGACCATGCTCATCCAAATACTGAATGGCGTCGTCTACGGTGCGCTGCTCTATCTGCTTGCCGTCGGCTTGGTGCTGATTTTCGGTCTGCGCGAGGTCGTCAATTTTGCTCACGGCGCACTGTTCATGGTCGGAGCGTATCTCGGCTTTTCAGTCGCCGCGGCGGGGTATTGGTGGGGTGCGCTGGTGGTGTCGGTCGTGGCCATGGCGGCGATCGGCTGCTTGCTCGATGCGGCCGTCTTTCGCACCTTGCGCAAACAAGACCCGATGGTGACCGTGCTGGTGACGTTCGGGCTCCTGCTCATTCTGGAGACGCTGGTCACCGCGATCTGGGGCAAGGCGTATCTGCGTTATCCGACACCGACGATTTTGTCCGGCACCGTGACCATCGCGGGATCGCCGTTCCCGCTCTACCGGCTGTTTGTGATTGCGGTCAGCATTGCGGTCGCGATTTCGCTGTCCGCCTGGCTGCGCTTTACCCGCGTCGGTCTTTACGTGCGCGCGGCGAGCACCGATCCGCGCGTCGCCTCCATTCAGGGCATTAACGTAGACCGCCTGAGCCTGATCGTCGTCGGGCTCGGCACCGCGCTCGCAGGCTTGTCTGGCGTCGTCGCCGGACCGCTGCTGACGCTGTCGCCGACCATGGGGAGCTACATCCTCATCGACTCCTTCATCGTCGTGGTGATTGGTGGCTTGGGTAGCTTCACCGGGGCTTTCGTGGCCGCGCTGCTGATCGGGCAGATCCACAACTTCGGGGCCATCTACCTGCCGTGGGCCGCGACCATTCTGCCCTTCCTCTTGATGGTGGCGATCTTGATCTGGCGGCCGACCGGACTTGCGGGCTCGCGCGCATGAGCACCTTGGCGCAAGGCACGATCGTCGTGCGGCCGCGCCGGATCGGTGCGACGACGGCTACGCTGCTCGCCGGCGCCGTGGCGCTTGCGGTCGGCTTCGCGCTGCCGCTGCTGCTGCCGTCGAAGATCGCAATGTCGTTGTTCGCCCAAGCCTTGTTCGATGCCCTGCTGGCGACCAGCGTTGGTTTTCTGTTTTTGCAGAACGGCCGCATCAGCTTCGGCCAGGCTGCCTTTTCCGGCCTCGGAGGCTATGCCTTCGGCATCCTCGTCGCGCGCGGGCTGGTCGGATCGGAAATCGCACTGTTGATCGCGCTGTTGTTGCCGACGCTCGTGGCGTTTTTGCTCGGCCTCGTGATCGCGCGCGTCAGCGGCGTCGCCCACGCGATGCTCACGCTCGCGGTCGGACAGGCTTTCTATGAGGTGGCGTTTCGCTGGCGCGAGCTCGCCAAGGGCGACGACGGCATGTCGTTCGATCTGCCGAGGCGGATATTCGGCCTTTCATCGCGCGGCCTACAAGATCCCGCCTTCATGGTCGTGCTGGCCTGGTGCCTTCTGGTCGTCGTCCTCGTGGGGCTGGCGTTGTTTGCGCGCAGCCGCATCGGCATGGTGACGGCGGCGATCCGCGATAACGAAGAACGTGCGCGCTTTCTCGGCTATTCGACGACGCTGCCGCGCGCTCTCGTCTATGCGCTCGCAGCCTTCATCGCTGCGATCGCCGGCATCCTGCAGGCGAGCTACAACGGCTATATCGCGCCGCAGATGTTTCATTGGACCGTCTCCGGCTACGCGCTGATCATGGCGATCTTGGGCGGCGCCAAGTTCATCATCGGGCCGGCCGTTGGCGCGGTCGTGCTGTTCTACGTCAAGGAGCTGGCCGGACAGGTCGCGGAATATTGGCCGGCGATCGTCGGTGGTGCGCTGGTTCTGGTCACGCTGACGATGCCGCAAGGCATCATCGGCATCTTGCGTCTGCTCTGGCTGCGGCGGCCGCCGCAATGAGCGAGCCGGCGCTCGAAGGCTTTGCTCTGACGCGCCGCTTCGGCGGCTTTGTCGCGCTCGATGGCGTTAACATCGCCCTCAAGCGCGGCGAGATCCGCGGCCTGATTGGGCCGAACGGCGCCGGGAAGTCCACCCTCATCGACGTGCTCACCGGGCGTGCCAAGAACCGCCGCGGCCGTGTGGTGCTCAACGGCGAGGACGTGAGCGAGCTTTCGCCGCAACAGCGCCGCAAGCGCGGCATGGCGCGGTCGTTTCAGCGCACCAACATCTTTCCCGAGCTCACGGTCGAGCAACAATTGCGCGTCGCCTCCTGGGCGGTGGCCGATGCCGACATC
>Ga0209006_10000617_pt1 | contig 32990 bp, 27 predicted proteins | sample JacPin_JW_Ref_O2_FD_188567 | JGI IMG/M metagenome (GOLD analysis project Ga0209006, IMG submission 188567) | Forest soil microbial communities from Algoma, Ontario, Canada - Jack Pine, Ontario site 1_JW_Ref_O2 (SPAdes) (version 2) | ecosystem: Environmental > Terrestrial > Soil > Boreal... | reverse complement strand
CTTCCAGCGTGGCGATAATCAGCACGCCAAAAAAAGTGTTCACCACCGAGCCACGTCCACCCATGAGGCTCGTCCCGCCAATGACCACGGCCGCGATGGCAGAGAGTTCCAAACCCACGCCCGCGTTCGGGTCGGAGGAACCGAGCCGCGAGGTGTAAAAGACTCCTCCCAGTCCTGCCAACATGCCGAGCAGCGCGAAGACGGCCATCTTGGCCGGCACGGGATTGATGCCCGCCAGACGCACGGCCTCTTCGTTCGTGCCAATGGCGACGAGATAGCGTCCGAACACCGTGCGCGACAGTGCAACCTGCCCGGCCACGATCACCAGTATCGCGATCATAAATGCCGGCGAAACTGCCAGGCCGGCGACCGGGGCGGACAGACTTTCCACGGCGCTGCCGATGTATTTTGTCTGCGAGTTAGTGGTGAGATAGGCCAGGCCACGCGCAATCTCCAACATGCCCAGCGTGACGATGAACGAAGGAATGCCGAGGCACACGATGACCAACCCGTTCAACGTTCCGGCGACGAGACCGAGTCCAAGACCAAGCAGAATGGCCGCCCAGAACGGAAGGTGAAAATTAACCAGGGCCAACCCCACTACCGCGCCACCAAGGCCAAGCACAGAACCAACCGAGAGGTCGATCTCGCCGATGATGAGCACAAGCGTCATGCCAGCCGCGATGACAGCCAGCGCAGGAATGCGATTGGCCAGGGTCACGAAGGTGGAGGCGCTGAGAAAATTGTGACTCAACAGGCCGAACAACAAAACTAGCGCGAGCCAAATCACGAGCATGGCCGTGTATTCGACAAATTTTTTTGGTTTCAGCGTCATGCTGCCGTGGAGCTATCTTTCGGTTCGAGATAACCAGCGAAAGCAGCCCGAGTGATTTTCTCCTGCGTCCACTCGCCAGGGGTAAATTCACCTGTGATACGACCTTGCGACAGGACGAGTAGGCGGTCGCACAACGCCATGAGCTCAACCAGTTCGCTGGAGACGACGACGATCGCCTTGGATTCAACTGCCAAGTCGCGCAACAGTTGGTAGATGGCGTGTTTGGCGGCGACATCGATCCCGCGCGTTGGCTCATCGAACAGAAGAATACGGCAATTCCGCGCCAGCCACCGCGCGATAACCACTTTCTGTTGGTTGCCGCCGCTCAATTCACTCACGGCTTGTTCGGGTGAAGTGCAGGCCACCTGCAAACGGCCGCAGAAGGACTCGGTGGTTTTGGTTTCAGCGCTGGTGTCGAGACAGCCACACCTGTCGGCATGTTGTGCCAGGGTGCTGAGTGTCGTGTTGACACGGACGGATTGCGGCAACAAGAGGCCGTCCCGTTTGCGATCTTCGGGCACCAGGCCAATGCCGGCGCGAACTGCGTCGGCTGGATTTCGGATGACCACAGATTGCTCCCCGAGGAATATCTCACCGCCATCTAATGCGTCCGCCCCGAAGATGGCGCGCAAAGTTTCCGTGCGCCCTGAACCGATCAGACCGGCGAGGCCCAAAATCTCACCGCGTCGCACCTCGAAATTGACGTCGAGCACCCTTTCGCCCGACCGCAAGTTTCGCACGCGCAAAGCAATCTCTCCCATTGGACGTTCGACGGCTGCCTTTCGCTCGGGCAAATCGCGTCCGACCATTTTGCGGACCAATTCCTCGGGAGTTGCATCGTTTGCGCTGAGAGTTGCAACGGCACTGCCATCGCGCATGACGGTGACACGGTCGGCGATGCGCCGGATTTCATCCATGCGGTGGCTGACGTAAATGATCCCCACGCCCTCGTTTTGGAGCCGTCGGATATTGCCGAACAATTGTTCGATTTCGGGGTCGGTCAGCGCGGCCGTCGGCTCATCCAGAATAAGCAGGCGACAATTCTGCGAGAGCGCGCCGGCGATCTCGACCAATTGCTGTTGACCCACGCCCAAAAATCGCGCCGGAGTGCTAGGATCAATCGCGCCAAGCCCCACCCGCGCGAGCGCTTCGTGGGCCTGCTCGTGCAAGTCAGCGAATCGAAGGAATCCACCGCGTCGCGGCAGCCGATTGAGAAAAATGTTTTCAGCGACGCTCATGGTCCCGATGACGTTAAGCTCTTGCAGCACGATAACGACACCCGCGTGCTCGGCATCTCGCTTGGAAATTGGATCGTAGGGACTTCCTTCAAGCTGTATGTCGCCGCCATCGCGCACGGTCAGCCCGGAAAGAATGCGCGCAAAGGTGGATTTGCCTGCGCCGTTGCTGCCGACTAACGCATGAACTTCGCCGGGCTGCAACGCGAAATTGAAGTCCACCAAAACAGGGACGTTGTAGCTTTTCTGCAGTCTCGTCACTTGCAGCAGTGGAGGACCTTTGGACATACCGCGGATTACTTGGTTATGAGATCCACCGCCGTGGTCTGGTCCGCTGGCGGAGCTTCACCTTTCAAGATTTTCAGCGCGGCCTCGATGCCAAACACCGCGAGACGGTCGCCGTGCTGATCCGCCGTCGCCACCACCTGGCCTTTGTCCAGCAATGGCCGCATGGCGCTAATGTTGTCGAAGCCGACGACCAGAACGCGGCCAATCCGGCCCGCCTCTTTAATAGCGGAGACCGCGCCCAGGGCCATGTTGTCGTTCGCGCAGAGAATGGCCTTGAGGTCCGCGTGCTCATTGAGCATCGCGGCAGCGACATTGTTGGCCGGTTCCATTTCCCAACGACCGCTTTGCACACTCACGATGTTCGCGCCTGCGGCTTTCATGGCGTCCTCGAATCCGAGTCGACGTTGCTGGCTGTTGAACGCGGTCGGAATGCCCTCAATGATCGCCACCTTGTCACCTGCCTGAAGTTGCTTGGCGAGCGCGTCGCCTACTTTGCGCGCGCCGGCGCGGTTGTCTGGGCCGACGAAAGGAACTTTCAGATCCGCTTGCTGGAGCACGTCGGCATCGAGCTTGTTGTCAATGTTCACCACGAGAATGCCCGCATTTCGTGCGCGCTTAAGCACCGTCACCATCGCTTTCGAGTCCGCGGGCGCGATGACGATGGCGTTGACCTGCTGCGCGATCATTTGCTCGACGAGATTCGCTTGCTCAGCAAGGTCGGTTTCGTTCTTGATGCCATTGACGACGAGATCGTAAGTGTCGGCATGGGTGGCCTGATGCTGTTTCGCTCCCTCCGCCATGGTGCTGAAGAATTCGTTCGCCAACGACTTCATGATCAGCGCGATTTTTGGTTTGGCTGGCGTGGATTGGTTGTCGCTGTCGTTCGCAGACTTGCGGCAGCCACTGTTCAACCCGAAGAGCGCGCTTACGACCAAGGCAAGCATTAGCTTTGCATGGGAGTTTGAGCGCATTGGCCGGCGCCATGCTGACACCTTCAGCAAACGTAACGATGTCGAGTCTGCACGGTTAGTCGCCAAAGATGTCATAAAGTTAGTGAGTCAGCTTGAGTGCGAAATCGCAAGAAAGCAAGTCGGCAAAACTGTCGGTAATCCTCTAATTTTAAATTAGGTTGGCTTTTAGGGAGGTTCTGCGCGGTTACCCTTGTTAAGCTCGCCGTTGGAGGCAGAATTTGGCCGGCCAATTTGGTGTTATGGATCGAATATCCGTGATGGTTGGAGCGTCGAAGATTCTTGACCAGAAGGCCAAATTTTCCGATCATGTTTTTAATGAATCGCTCAAAATGTCAACTGCAGGCGCGTGTTGTGCGCATTGCAGCGCATTTCCTGCCGGCACTCGCATTTGTGTTTATTCTTCCTGCGTTCAGTAATGCGGCGGAAAAATCGTCCACCGCCGATGCGACGAGTCGGAAAATCAGTTACTACCGCGAAATCCGGCCCATTCTCCAAGCCAACTGTCAGGGTTGCCATCAACCGGCCAAGTCCAAGGGCGGTTACGTCATGACGGATTTCAAAATGCTGCTGGCGGGAGGCGATTCCAAGGGGGCGGCGATTGTTCCCGCGCATCCTGACCAAAGCTCGATGCTAAAAATGGTTACGCCACAGGATGGCGAAGTGCGCATGCCCAAAGGCAAGCCTCCGTTGGCAGACAATGAAGTGGCGTTGATCCAGACCTGGATTCAGCAAGGCGCCCAGGATGATACGCCGGCCGATGCGAAGCAGCATTACGACCTGGAGCATCCGCCGGTTTACTCCCGGCCATCCGTGATTGCGTCGTTGGATTTTTCGCCCGATGGAAAACTGCTCGCTGTGGCCGGCTTCCATGAAGTGCTCCTGTATGAAAACAACGGGGCCACGCTGGCCGGACGATTGATTGGACTTTCCGAGCGGGTTCAATCTGTGCGTTTTTCACCCAACGGCCAGTGGCTCGGAGTCGCGGGGGGCGATCCGGCGCGCGCGGGAGAAATTCAAGTTTGGGATGTGGCGAAGCGCAAGCTGGTGATCTCGACGGCTATAAGTTACGACACGCTCTACGGCCTTAGCTGGTCCCCGGACAGCAAACTCATCGCCTTTGGCTGCCCGGACAATACGGTGCGCGCCATTGAAGCCGCCACTGGAAAACAAGTCATGCAGATGGGCTCGCACTCGGATTGGGTCATGAGCACGACATTCTCGGTCAAAGGCGATCACGTCATCTCGGGTGGGCGCGACATGAGCGTGAAACTGACAGAAATCGCGGAGCAACGATTTGTGGACAACATCACGTCCATTACGCCCGGCGCCTTGAAGGGTGGCGTGATGGCCGTGGCGACCCACCCTAAGTTTGAGGAGATGGTCACTGGCGGGTCGGATGGTTTGCCGAAAGTGTATCGCATTTTTCGGGAGGTCAAACGCGAGATTGGTGACGATGCGCAATTCATAGCCGACCTTTTTCCAATTACCGGCCGTGTGTTCAGCGCACGATTCAGCGCAGACGGCAAGCGCATCGCCTACGGCGGTGGTTTGGACCGGGCTGGCGAAGTGGTCGTTTGCAGCTACGATTTCACCAATGAAGTGCCCAAAGAATTGCGCGACATCATGGGCAAGGTCCCGGGCACCCGCAAACCCGAGGAGCAGAAGCAGTTAGATGATTACAAGAAACTGGGCATCCACGAAATTGCTCGCGTCGCAGTCCCTCACTCTGAGATTTATTCCGTGGCGTTCACTCCGGACGGCAAAATGATTGCCGCAGGCGGTTCGGATGGAATGGTGCGTTTGTTCAATGCAACGAACGGATCGGTGATCAAAGAGTTTTTGTCCGCGCCCATCACCAAAGGCGCCGTGCTTGCGGCGCGTCCAGCGTGGGCGCCCGCTGCCAGCAAGGACGTCGAGGCAGCCGTCACGCCGGAACCGTTGCCGGAAATGAGTAGCATTGTTGCCTTGGAGCTGCAGCCGGCGCGGATTAATATTGGAAGCCGCAACGATTACGCCCAACTTCTGGTCACCGCGCGCCTGGCTTCGGGTGACAGTGTGGATGTGACACGGTTGGCCAAGTACACTATGAAACCAGAACTGGTGTCCGTTTCTTCTCGCGGCGTTTTGCAACCGCTCAAGAATGGAAAGGGCAAACTTGAGATCTCGTTTGAAGGAAAGAGTGCGGAAGAAGAAGTGGAAATCGCCGGCTTGGGCAAGAATTACCGCGCCGATTTTATTCGTGACGTTGCTCCGGTCATCGCTCAATTGGGTTGTAATGCGGGGACCTGCCACGGAGCCAAGGAGGGCAAGAACGGCTTCAAACTTTCGTTGCGCGGATACGATCCTGAAACCGACTTGCGAGCCCTCACGGATGATCTGGCTTCTCGGCGCGTCAACCTGGCTTCGCCCGACGATAGTTTGATGCTGTTGAAGACAGTGGCAGAAGTGCCGCACGAGGGGGGGCGCCGCACGACGGTCGATAGCAAGTATTACCAGATTCTGCGCCAATGGATCGCCAACGGCGCCACGCTCGACATGAACTCGGCGAAGGTGGTGAAGATTCAAGTTTTTCCGCAAGAGCCGGTCGCGCAAAAGATTGGCTCGCGCCAGCAAATGCGAGTCGTGGCCAGCTACGCTGATGGAACCGAGCGAGATGTAACCGCGGAGGCGTTTGTCGAGAGCGGCAATTCCGATGTAGCCACCGCCGAAAAAGGAGGACTCATCACAACGTTGCGGCGTGGCGAAGCTCCGGTGCTGGCGCGCTACGAGGGCAATTACGCCACCACGACCTTGACCGTGATGGGCGACCGCAGTGGCTTTGTCTGGAAGGAACCGCCCACTTGGGGAAAGATTGACGAATTGGTCGCGGCCAAGTGGCAACGCATGAAAATCGAGCCTTCTGAAGTTTGCACCGATCTTGAATTTATTCGCCGGATTTATCTTGACCTGACCGGTCTGCCTCCTTCGCCGGAGGAGGTTCAGGCTTTCCTGAATGACTCACGTGAGATGCGTGTCAAACGTGACGAACTGGTTGACCGACTGATTGGCAGCTCCGATTACGTGGATTTTTGGGCCAATAAGTGGGCCGATTTGCTCCAATGCAACAGCAAATTTTTGGGCGCTGAAGGCGCCGAATCGTTCCACAACTGGATTCGCAGCGAGGTCGAGAAGAACACGCCTTACGACCAGTTTGCCCGGGAAATTCTTACGGCGACCGGTTCGACGCGCGAGCATCCCGCCGCCAGCTATTGGAAAATTCTGCGCACTCCGGCCGAGACAATGGAGAACACCACTCAATTGTTCCTGGCCACGCGCTTCAACTGCAACAAGTGTCACGACCATCCGTTCGAACGATGGACCCAGGACCAGTATTATCATCTTGCCGCTTACTTTGCCCAAGTTTCATTGCAAGAAGACCCTGTGGGTGAAGGCAGGGAAATCGGCGGCACCGATGTCGAAGGCGGCAAGCCGCTTTATGAGATTGTGGCCGACGCAACTAAGGGGGAGGTTGAGCACATCCGCACCGGCAAGATTTCTCCGCCGGCAGTTCCATACCTGGCCAAGCATGAATCAAAGGAGAAAGCCACTCGCCGCGAGGAACTGGCCGAGTGGATCACGTCGCCGGACAATCGCTTCTTCGCCTCAAGTTACGCCAATCGCCTCTGGGGCTATCTGACCGGGGTGGGAATCATCGAACCGCTTGACGACACACGCGCCGGCAACCCGCCCCGCAATTCCGCGTTGCTCGAACATCTCACGCGCGAGTTCGTGGACAGCGGCTTCAACGAGCGGCATCTCATGCAAATCATCTGCAAATCCCGCACCTACCAGCTTGCGATTCGGCCGAACAAATGGAACGAAGATGACAAGGTGAATTATTCTCATGCGCTCGCACGCCGTCTTCCGGCGGAAACGATTTTCGACGCCGTTTTCCGTGTCACCGGCAGCACGCCGGAAATCTCCGGCGCCAAGCCTGGGCAGCGCGCCTCGCAATTATCGGATGTGACCATGGACGCCGGCAGCGGACTGCTGGCGACCTTGGGACGCCCGGCCCGCCAAAGCACGTGCGAATGCGAGCGCAGCAGCGACCTGGGCCTGGGGCCTGTCATGGCGCTGCTGGGTGGCCCGACCATTTCAAAGGCCATTGACGAGCCATCCAATGCCCTCGCAAAACTGGTCGATACGGAAAAGGACGACCAAAAATTAATCAACGACGTCTTTCTGCGTGTGCTCAATCGGCCTGCAACCGAAACGGAATCCAAATCCGTCGTCCCATTGCTCTCCACGGTAGGCAAGGATAACGCGACCGTCTCCAATGAACTTAGCGTCCTGGAGGTGGAGATGGCGCCCAGGATCGTTGAACTTCAACACCAGCGGGAAGTGGACATCGCCAAAGCCAAAACCAATCTCGCAACGTACGCCGAGATGACCAAGAATCTTAGCGCAGAACTCGAAAAAAGACGCCAATCGGAGCTGGCGCTCACGGAGCGTGAGTTGAAGGAATACGAAAAGTTGTTGCCGGCCCAGGCTGCGTTTTGGGAAACGAAGAACAATCCGGCGGAGACCAAAAACATCTGGGGGTTGATAAAACCGGAAAAGATTTCGGCCACCGGCGACGTCAAATTAGCCCAACAAAGCGATGGTTCGATCGTGGCCTCTGAAGGGAAAAGCCCATCTGATTATGTGATTGTGGTTGCTTCGCCGTTGACCAACATCACGGGTGTGATGCTCGAGGTCTTGCCGGATGAAGGCTTGCCGTCCTTCGGGCCTGGCCGGTCCGGGGACGGTAATTTTGTGTTAAGCGAATTGGAGTTGAAGTGGGCTCCGGGTACGAATGCGCCTGACAGATCCGCCAAATTCACCGAGGCCAGAGCGGACTTTTCCCAGGCCGATTTCCCGGTCCAGCAAGCCATTGATGGCAAGGTTTTGAACGGACGGAACGGCTGGGCCATCGCTGGCGCGCCGAACATTCAGCGTCACACCGCCACCTTCAAGCTGGAGCAACCCATGGCTGGTACTAACGGAGTGGAGATGCGCTTTGTCTTGAAACAGCATTTCGGCGAGGATTACTTGCTCGGTCGGTTCCGGCTCTACCTCACCACCAGCGACGATCCGCTGGACTTCGGTCTGCCCGAGAACGTGGTGCAGGCCGCGCGCGCGCCCGCTGGACAACGCACCTCGGAGCAGGCGTCGGCCATGCTTGATTACTATCGCAATTCGGATGGCGATTTTTGGAAACGAAAGCGCGCCGCCGTGAAGGCCGCCGAACCGCTGGAGGCGGATCCTAAATACACAGAGTTGAAGGACGCCCTGTCCCAAGCCGAAGAACCCGTCCACCTTGATCCCGCCCTGGTGCAGTTGCGCGAAGATGCGAAGGCCAGCGGGCACCAAAACGAAAACAAACGCTTGACCGTGGTGCAGGATTTGACCTGGGCGCTGGTCAACAGTCCAGGTTTCCTCTTTAACCATTAGTGCAATGGCCATGGCCCCAGAACCCCCAGCTCAAATATATTATGATTAACATTCCCGGCGGCACATGCAGTGACCTTTGCGATCCTCAACTCAAAATCACGCGGCGCAACCTGCTGCGAGTCGGCGGGGCCAGCATCCTTGGTCTTTCGCTGGGGTCGCTTTTTAAACTGCAAGCCTTGGCGGGAGAACCGGGCACGCTTGCCGGAGGTCCCGGCTGGGGCTCGGCCAAAAACGTGGTCATGATCTATCTTCAGGGCGGGCCCAGCCACTTGGATTTATGGGACCCAAAGGAAAACGCGCCCGACAACTTTCGGAGCGTGTTCAAGCCCATTCCGACGAAAATTCCGGGCGTCAACTTTACGGAAGTTCTGCCGCAGTTGGCCAAGGTGAATGACAAGTTCACCATGATCCGCTCCATGGGCTACACGCCCAACGGCCTGTTTAATCATACGGCGGCAATTTACCAGATCATGACGGGCTACACGACCGACAAGGTGAGTCCCTCCGGCCAACTTGAGCCTCCTGACCCAAAGGATTTTCCCAACTTTGGTTCCAATATCGTCCGACTCCGGCCCATGGCCGAGCCTATGCTCCCGTTCGTGATGATGCCTCGCCCGCTCCAGGAATCCAATGTGGTCGGCAAAGGCGGCAGCGCGGGTTTCTTGGGCAAGGCCTTCGAGCCTTACCGGCTTTTCCCGGACGGCGACGACATGGACATGAACAAGATGGAACACATCCGCGTCGATGACCTGAAGCTGCCGCCGGAAGTTTTTGCGCTCCGCCTCCAACGCCGCGCTCATTTGCGTGATGCCGTCGAGGCCGCCACGCCTGACATTGAGAAAGCGGTTGAGAACTACAACCTGGACGACTATTACCAGCGCGCCTTGAACCTTATTATCTCCGGCCGCGCGCGCAAAGCCTTCGATCTAACGCAGGAACCCGGCAGCATGCGCGACCGCTATGGCAGAAACACGTTTGGTCAAAGCTGCCTGCTGGCACGGCGATTGATCGAGGCCGGCACGCGAGTCGTGGAAGTGATCTGGCCGAAGATTGCCAACTCGGACAACCACTCCTGGGATTGCCACTCCGACCTGACCTCGCGCATGAAGGATCGTTCCGCACCCATGCTCGACCAAGGCCTATCCGCCTTCATCGCCGACATGGATGCACGCGGACTGCTCAAGGAAACGCTGGTCGTCGCGATAGGCGAATTCGGTCGAAGCCCGCAGAAAGGTGTGAGCACTTCCGGCAATACCAACAGCGCCGATGGCCGGGACCACTGGCCTTACTGCTATACTTCAATCATGGCGGGCGCCGGCGTCAAACGCGGTTATGTCCATGGCAAGTCCGATAAGACTGGCAGCAGCCCGACCGAGGACCCCGTCCACCCAACCGAATTGCTAGCCAGCATTTACCACGCCTTCGGAATCGATCCGGAAACGATTGTTTACAACCATCTCAAGCAACCGCGCGAACTGGTCAAAGCAAAAGCAGTCACAAAATTATTTGCCTGACCCCGGTCCAAAATGGTCAGCTTCGACTTGGCTGATTGAATTTCTTGTTTTATCACTGCCTTGTGGCAGGGATAAAGAATCTTTCCAGCCCTTATTTGGGATGATAGTGGATTAAGATAAAACCCGGCATCCCTCGCGCATCGAAACTTGCTTAAAATAGGGATTCGGAGGATAATGGCACATATGGCAGTACCGACCGAGCCAGTGACGCTAACGCCGGAGCAGTTGAACGAACTGAACCAGCATCTTTCCCATATGCGGCACGAGATCAACAACCAATTGTCATTGATCGTGGCGGCGCTGGAATTGGTGCGCTTCAAACCGGAAATGCGCGACCGGATGCTCTCCACCATGGGCCAGCAGCCGCCCAAGATCATGGCGGAAGTGACGAAATTTTCCGTCGAATTCGAGCGCATCTGCAAAATCCCGCGCGGCAGCGCCAGCTCGACAAAGGGTTTTATCTGATCTTGCATTTTTGGGAGCATCCCCCTACAGTCTGGTGTCAGGCCCCTCACCATGATGCATGCACGACCGAGTCTCGTGGAGATTTGGCGAAGCGTATGGCTGGATGAGGCGCAAAAACAGGAAGGTAAATACTATGTCAAGAACCGCAAGAACGTTAGTCATCACCGCCGCCATGGCCGGCTTGCTGGCCGGCACGATGGCCACCACCGGCTGCAAAAAGGACGACGCGGGTGCCAACGCCGCAGCTCCTGCCGCTGGGGACAAACACGAATGCAAAGGCCTCAATAGCTGCAAGGGCACGGGCGGCTGCAAGACCAGCGACATGGGTTGCAAAGGCAAGAACAGTTGCAAGGGCAAAGGCGGCTGCAAGGTTGCCTGATTTCGCATCTAAGGGAAGGCCCAGCGCCTTTCTTTTTTAAGCGGTTTTGGAGGGCGAAGCCGGCCAGTGCTGGCTTCGTTTCCTTTTGACATTCCGCGCCATCCCTGTGGCGTCCTGTCTCTTGCGCTGCGCCTCATTGATCAATTCGCCCTATGGAAAACACGACGCAATCCGGCTTCGTCGCGCGCGGCTACCGGGCCTTGATCGCGGCGGCCTCGTGCCTCCAATCTCCTTTGCTGCTCGCCTTGCGCCTTTATTGGGGCTGGCAATTCTACGGCGACGGCAAAGGGAAGCTGCTCAATTTGAATCACATCGCTGACTACTTCGGTCACGATCTGCATATCCCTTTTCCGTACTTCAACGCTTTGCTGGCCAGCGCCACCGAATGTATTGGTGGTCTGCTGCTGCTGGTCGGGCTGGCATCGCGTTTGGTGGCCCTGCCGCTCATATTCACCATGGTCATCGCCTACCTGACGGCGGAAATTGAAACGGTCAAACATGTCTTCAGCAACCCGGATAAATTCGTCACCGCGGATCCATTCCTTTATTTGCTGGCCTCGGTTATCATCCTAGTTTTCGGGCCGGGCGTCTTTTCGCTCGATTGGCTTATCTTGAAAATAGAGCGGCACAGATCATGACCCGATGGCGCGTCATAGTTCTTGCGCTGTCCTTGTGCCTGTTTCTGCCCAGCATCGCCAGCGCCGAGGAGCCAGCCAGCGAAGAAGTTTTGCAGATCGGCAACGCCACCATTCACATCCACCTCGCCGCCGATCTGCCCTTGCCGCATCCGATTGTGCTGGAATGGGTTCGTCGTGCTGCTGTAGCCGTGACGAATTACCTGGGCCGTTACCCTGTCAAAGAATTATCGCTCAACATTGCGCCGGGCGGCCACGGTGCGGTCAGCGACGGCGTGACGCATGGCGCGCAGAATATTAGAGTTCGCCTCGGCCGGCGCGCGAAGGCAGCGGACTTGAATGGCGATTGGGTCTTGACCCACGAGATGTTTCACCTGGCCTTCCCCACGTTGAACGATCGGTATTTGTGGATGATGGAAGGACTGTCCGACTATTTAGAGCCGGTGGCGCGGGGCCGGGTCGGCCAATTGACACCGGAGGAGGTGTGGCGCGAATTCGTCGAGGGCTTGCCGCGGGGTCTGCCGGAGGAAGGAGATCGTGGCTTGGACGACACTTCCAACCGCGAGCGCATTTACTGGGGTGGCAACCTCTATTGGCTGCTGGCCGATGTGCGGATCCGGGAAAAAACCAACAACCGCTACAGCGTCGATGACGCCATCCGCGCCATTCTTGACGACGGCGGCAACGGCGACGCGAATTGGTCCCTGGAGCGAGTCTTGAAAGTCGGTGACAAAGCCACGCAAACCACGGTGCTGAAAGACCTGCACGACGAACTGGGCCCCAAACCCGGCGCTGTTGACTTGGACGCCCTGTGGAAGCTGCTTGGAGTCAAATACAACCGAGGCGCGATCACATTTGACCACACGGCCCCCGACGCCAGCGTTCGCATCGCTATCACATCGGGACATTCTCCAGCCAGGTAAATCGTCTCTCCCTCGGAGCAAGTCAGGGAATTCCCTGATGGCGCGTCAGATGTTTTCCCCTGCCCCTTGGATCCCTGCAGTCAAACGAATCGACCTTGCATTTCGAGGAACAAACCTTAAAGTCAGCCCGTCTGGTTTCATCCAATGACGAGTGTTTAGCCGCGCCGTGTTGTTTGGGCGGCGATCATTCATGGATGAGCCTGCAAACTGGAAGGAAAATACTATGTCAAGAACCGCAAGAACATTAGTCATCACCGCCGCCATGGCCGGCTTGCTGGCCGGCACTTTGGGAACCACTGGCTGCAGCACCTCAAGCGACTCAGGTGCGTCCGTCACGAGTCCCACTGTGGACAAACATGATTGCAAAGGCCTGAATAGTTGCAAAGGCAAAGGCGGCTGCAATACCGGCGATATGGGTTGCAAAGGAAAGAACAGTTGCAAAGGCAAAGGCGGCTGCAAGGTGGCCTGACCGCCCTCGGTAGGAAGGCTTTCCGGCCTTCTTTCTGAATTAGTTTCACAGCGGGGGGCGGACCCGTGTCCGTCCTCCCTTTGCTGTGCCGTCCCCGCATTCCTCATGCCTGCCAACGCCTTCAACGGCTTCACCGATTATGGAATCGGCATCGGGCTGCGCGTTCCGCACTACAACCACATCCTATCCGAAAAACCGACGGTTGATTGGTTTGAAATCATCTCCGAAAACTTCATGTGCGACGGCGGACGTCCCTTGAAAGTGCTCGACCAAATCCTGGAACAATACCGCGTCGTGCAGCATGGAGTGTCGGCCTATTTTGGCTCCGCTCAACCGCTGGATCGCGAGCATCTCAAGAGACTTAAGCGCCTGGTCAAACGGACCAATACCCCGTGGCTCTCAGACCACCTTTGCTGGGGCAGCGTGGATGGCCGCTACACGCATGACCTGCTGCCCATGCCCTACACCTTCGCCGCCGCAAAAGTGACCGCCGAGAAAATCCGCCATGCGCGCGATTTCTTGGAAGTGCCTATTGCGGTGGAAAACGTCAGCAGCTACGCCGAGTTTCACGTTTCGGAAATGACGGAGTGGGAGTTTTTGAGCGAAGTGGTGGAGCGGGCCGATTGCGGCATCCTGCTCGATGTCAACAATATCTACGTCTCCTCCCGCAACCATAACTTCAATCCTTTGGACTATATCAACCATGTTCCCGCCGAGCGCGTGGCCCAGTTTCACATCGCGGGCCACACTCGCTACCGGAAATACATACTTGACACGCACGATCATCCGGTTATTGATCCGGTCTGGCAACTCTATGAGCACGCCCTGCGCCGCACCGGTCCGACGGCCACGCTGCTGGAATGGGACGCCCGCATTCCGAGCTTCGAAGAAGTCCACAACGAGGCGCTGAAGGCCCGGCGATTCATTGAAAACGTCGAAGTCCATGCCTGATGCTGTGCGAACACCAAAGCGTCAGAGCCGCCGGGAGTATCTGCAATTGCAACGCCTGATGGCGGGCGCGGTCATGCAACCGCTCTCGCGCCGCGGAGGCATGCAATCTGCCGCGCCCGACGGGCGGCCTATGAAGAAAGTTGCCGCCGGCTTCATCAAACCCAACGGCCGGCTGACCTCCTTGGAGCGTCTGGAAATTTACAACCGCCAGTATTGGTTCCGGCTGCTGGATTGCTTTTACGATGATTATCCCGGTCTGCGCGCCGTCTTGGGCGACCGCCGTTTCGCAAAACTAGCGGAAGCATACTTGACACAGAATCCGTCGGCCTCCTTCAGTTTGCGGAACCTGGGCCGGAGCTTGATCGAGTTCTTGGCCACCGAACCGCACTGGGTGGCGCCGCACGGCACGCTGGCGCTGGACATGGCGCGCTTGGAATGGGCGCAGATCGAGGCCTTCGATAACGAAGCCAAACCGCCGCTGAAGATGGATGCGCTACTGGAAATCGATCCGGCGCGCACGCTCTTGCAATTGCAGCCGCACCTCACTTTGCTGGAACTGAGCCATCCGGTGGATGAGTTTCTGATTCAAATCAAACGCGCCGTACGCCTGCGTGACGAGGCGAGCAACGCGATGGAGGCGCGCCCGGCCCATTTGCGCCGCAAGCTCAAGCGGCGTTTGAAGCCCGCCAAAGTTTTTCTGGCCGTGCATCGCCACAACGACACGGTGTTTTACAAGCGGCTGGAGCCGGGGGCGTTTCGCGTGCTGTCGGCCTTCCGAACCAAGGCCGCTCTCGCGGAGGCTTGTCAACAACTTGGCGCCGAGGAAGGCAGTTCGCCTGACGCGGGCGGCAAGGTGAAAGCCTGGTTTGAATCCTGGGCCGCCCTCGGCTGGCTCTGCCGCTGAGTCAGAGGTGCTCGGCGTCCCGCATGATTTTCTCCGGATCCCAGACCACATCGGCAGCATTAAGACTGGGATGGTCTGCCACAAACGCGTCAAGAATAGAATCCGCCAGGATGGCGCAGCCGCGCTGGCTTGGATGCAGCCGGTCTGGTTGCAAGAGCGCGCGCGTCGTGCCGGCGGCGAGGGCATAGCCATGCACGGTCAGCGCCTTGTTGGCGGTGACCACGCGCATAAACTCGGCCAAAGGCACGACGGTCACTTGTTTGTGTTGGGCCGCCCATTCCTTGAGGCGGCGGTTGGCGGCCGCGCGTGTCGCGGCGCTGGGCATTTCGCGCGGGCTTAACATGCGATACACCGCGGCGGAGGCATCCGGGATGTCGCCGATGATGAGAGGGCATTCCACGGATTCCAATAATTTGAGGCCCTTCTCGAAGTGGTCCAGCCGATCCTGGTCGGTTTGCCCGTGGCCATAACAAAACCAAAAAAGAAAATCGATGCCGACCACGAGCGTAGGATTATTCGTCAGGGCCTGGCGGATTTGCGTGTGCCCCATGTCGTCGGGAAGCATGAAAAACATCGCGTTGGCGAGATTGCGCGCCGGTTCGTGCGGCGCGAGCAGGGCGGCGTCAAGATAACGGTCCAGGGCGAGTTTTCTTGACTCCGGTCCGCCGAACGATTCGGAAGCTGTGAAGCCGTGCGACACGCTTGCGCCAATGATGACCATGCGCGCCCACGGTGCTTTTTCCTGAGCGTGGAGCGGGCTTGACCACGCGGCGGCGAGTAAGAAAACAAGAAGGAGCGCGCGCATCGTTCTGCTGCGTGACCGCGTCAGATCCATCAGGAGGCTGCGCGCAGTTTATCTTTTTTTTCTTCCAGCTCCGCGTGCAGCGTTTTGCGTTCGCTGATCAATTGCTTCTCCAACTGTGCCATGGCCTCATAGTCTCCCTTCGCTTGCGCGGCGGTGAGATTGTCTTTGAGGAAAATCTCGCGTTCGGCGATTTTGGCGGCGTACTTGGAATCCAATTCAGCGAGTTGCTTTTTCTTTTCGGCGGTCAATTTCACGGTGGGCGCTGTTTTACTCAGACGCTCCATGGCTAATTCGTAAGCGGATTTCATAAATGGGCTATTTCTTCTTCCACGGCATGTCGGGAAATTTTTCAGGCAGCTTGACCGGCGGCGGTTTGGGTTTGGCCATCTCTAATTCCGTCTCCGTCGGCGCAGCCGCGCCCGGAGCGGCCATATTGCCGCGCCACGAGGCGATGCGGGCCTGCAAAGCGTGGTGCTCGGCTGTTTTCTTGTCGCCGGCTTTCATGTAGGCGCGGGAGAGATTGGTGTGGACCAGTTGGTCGTGCGGTTTCATTTTCTCCGCCTTGTGGCCCTCGGCGATGGCAGCAGTGTAATCCCCCTTGGCATAATACGCGCCGCCAAGGGAAAGTTGCGCGTCGAAGTAGCCCGGGTCCAGCGTCAGGATCGCTTGCAATCGCTCGATGGCGCCGTCGCAATGGCCCGTGCTGAACTCGAACATCGCCTCGTCAAATTGTTCCTGAAGGCTTGGCATGGCTGTCTCTTCTCCTAATCTTAATCTTAATCGTAATCTTAATCCAATTCTGATTTAAAAAGATTAGGATTACGATTACGATTAAGATTAGGAAAACGAAAATGCCCATAAAACTTATCTCCACCGATTTCGATGGCACATTGCTGGCCGAATTTGAAAACCCGCCTGTGCCGGTGGCCTTGCAAAACCTCATCGGACAATTGCAGGCCGGCGGCGCCAAATGGGTCATCAACACCGGTCGCGACCTTTCCAGCTTGATGGAAACGCTGGGTCGCGCCCATCTGTCCATCAAGCCCGACTTCCTGGTCGTCGTGGAACGCGAGATCTATCACCATCACCAATCCGAATATGTCGAGGACCGGGCTTGGAACCGGGCCTGCCATGACGCGCACGCCGAATTATTTCAACGCGTGAGCCACGACGTGCCGCGACTGCGGGCGTGGGTGGAGGCGCGGTTCGAGGCCACGATTTTCGAGGACGCCTGGTCGCCCTTCTGCCTGATCGCGGAACGAAACGAGGACGCCGATGTCATCCACGACTATCTGACCGGCTACTGCCGGGAGGTGCCGAAATTGGACGTGATGCGCAACGACGTCTATTCCCGGTTTTGCCACGAGGCGTTCAACAAAGGATCGGCCCTGGCGGAAATCGCGGAGCAAGTGAAGGTCACGCCAGCGGAAACCTTTGCCGCCGGCGATCATTATAATGATTTACCCATGCTCTCGCAAAAGTACGCGCATTGGCTGGCCGCGCCTTCCAACGCCATTGAACTCGTCAAAGCCACTGTCCTCCGGCAGAACGGCCACGTGAGCAAACTGCCGCAGGGCCACGGTGTGGCGGACGGGTTGCAAACTTTTCTCGATGGCCGCGCGTAACGCCAAGACTCATTCGCCATTATTGCGTTAATCGCATCCGCCAATATCCGGGCTGCCGTTTCATGTGCATCACTGCCATAATGAGCACGCGATCAGGTTGATCGACGTAAAGGATCGCATACGGGAAGACTGATGAAAAGTGCCGGCGAACGGGCGAATCAAAGAAGCGGTAACGATCAGGGTCTTGGCGGATGTCCAGGATAAGGCGCTCTATTTCGTCGTAGAACCGGATGCCCAATTAGGGCGAAATCTTCGCATAGTACTTTGCGGCAGCCATGTACTCCCCTTGGGCGGCCCGATGAAAGGCGTGCGCTTTCAACGACCCACAATGCGGCGCACTCCTGCGGCAACTTCGTCGCCGTCCACCGGTTGCTCAGTTCCATCTTGGATTTCCACCAGGCGGCGACGCGTCTCTTGTTTCCATGCGGCAGAAACTTTCGAGGAGATGCCTTGATGCAATTCAAGGCTTAGGCTATCCACCAACTCCGCCAGACGGTCTGGGGGCCAGTGGCGTGCTTCCTCAACGATCTGTTCCACCGTTAACGGCATGAGAATACGTTACAGGCTTTCCTGTTTCTGTTCAACTTTTTTAGGCTCGAAGTTTCCGGCTCCTCCTCACAATCTCCCTTGTTCCACCGGTCAGAAAGTCACCCGCCACTCCGGGCCTTGCGCCGCCACCAAAGCAGCAGTTCCTGCCCGGTCCGATTTGGGTATGAGCGCGGTACCCATTCCGCCTGCAAATCCAGGTGCGGGCTGAATCGATCCATCAATTCCTGGCGCGTCGTGCCAAAAGGCGGCCCGTCGCGGTCGGGAATCAAATAATTGACTGCCAGGTAGCTGCCGCCCGGCTTTAGGCGACGCAGGACGGCCTTCACGTAGTCGTCGCGGCGCGCCGGGTCGATGGCGCAAAAGAGTGTGTGCTCGAAAATCCAGTCGTATGGCCCCAGCACGTCGTCGGCCAGAAAATCGCCCAGGATGAATTGGGCGGACAATCCCGCGGCGGCGGTCTTCTCTTCCGCCAGGCGGATGGCGCTCGGCGCAATGTCGCAACCTGTCACCGTGAAGCCGGCCACGGCCCACTGGCGGGCGTCATGGCCCGTGCCGCAACCAGGCACCAGCACCGTGCCGCGTGCTAGTCGTGAGGCGTCGGCCAGGAAATCCACCAGTCCGGGTGAGGGCTCGCCTTTTTCCCAAGGCATGTCCTTTGTTTGATAGCGGTCTTCCCAGTTGGTGCTCATATCACGACACCAAGTGCCCGTCGGCTAGTTCAATCACGCGGGGGGCACGGGCGGCGATTTGCGCGTCGTGCGTCGCCAGGATAAAAGTCGCCTGCCGCTCTTCGCGCAAGGTTTGGAGCAATTGGATGATGTCCGCGCCGGTGTGCGAATCGAGGTTGCCGGTCGGTTCGTCGGCCAGGATTAAATCCGGTTCATTGACCAGAGCCCGCGCAATGGCCACCCGCTGCTGCTCGCCGCCGGATAATTCATACGGCCGGTGCTCCAGGCGTTGGGCCAAGCCGACCCGTTCCAGCAGCGCTGCTGCACGCCGGGCCGCTTCGGCCGGGGCGGTTCGCGCCACGCGCGCGGGCAAGGCGACGTTTTCCAGCGCGCTCAATTCGGGCAGCAAGTGGTAAGCCTGGAAAATGAAGCCGACCCGGCGATTGCGCCATTCCGCCAAGTCGCGGGCGGAAAGACTTCGCAAGTCCGTTCCGTCAAAACTAATTTCACCCGCATTGGGCAAGTCGAGACCGCCCAATAAATGCAGCAACGTGCTCTTGCCCGCGCCCGATGCTCCGCGCAAAGCCAGAAACTCGCCGCGGGCGACGACGAGGTCAATGTCGCGCAGGACTTCCAGCGTGCGCTTGCCCATGAGGTAGCTCTTGCGCAATCCGCGCGCTGTGACCAGCGGGGCAGGATTGGGAGCGTCACTCATGGCGCAAAGCCTCCACCGGTTGCATGCGGCTTGCTTTCCAGGCCGGGAACAATCCCGCCAGCACACAAGTCAGAAAGGCGGTGCCGCAGATGAAAGCAACGTCGCCCGGCTGGATCGAAGCAGGCAAATCATAGACATGATAAATGGAAGACGGCAGCACCTGCGAATGCGTGACGTTGCGCAGGAAGTAAAGCAAGTTGTTGCGATAGGCTAGGGCGAGCATGGCCGCGCCGAGGCCCAATCCTACGCCCAGCACTGCCACCACCAGGCTCTGGCTCAGGAAGAGCCAGAGAATTTGCCGGCCGGTGGCGCCGAGCGCCTTGAGAATGCCGATTTCGCGCGTCTTCTGAACGACAAACGTGATCTGGCAATTGACGATGCCAAAAGCGGCCACAATCATGATGAAAAACAACACAAAGAACATCGTTTGCTTTTCCACTGCCAGTGCGTTGAAGATGTCCGGCGTCTCCTGTTTCCATGTGTAAACCACCAGGCCGGCCGGCAACACTTTTTCCAGTTCCGCCTGGACTTTTTCCGCCAGAAACGGATCGCGCAATTTGATTTGCAACGCCTGCGCGGTGTTGTCCGGCATTTTGAGAAGTTCGCGCGCATCCTCTAGCGACGTGACGATAATCTCGCCATTGTAATCCGGAAAACCGACATCGAAAATGCCCCGAATGGTGAACTCCTCCGGCAGCATGACTTCGGCGTTGGTCTTGCCGACGTCGGCTTGCATTTTTTTAAGGCTGTTGGGGGAATAGATTGCCACATGGCTCCCGATATCCAGGCCCATGCGGGTGGCGAAGTCGCGCCCAACCAACAAGCCGTGATCCGCCAAATCGAAAGCTCCCGCCACGATGTCGATTGGCAAATTGCTCACCCGCCCGATGGTTTCCGGGTCCACCCCCGCCACGTGCGGCGGGTAAAGCCTGGATTCACCGTCATCGGGTTCGGTCTTCAGTAAAACGATGGTGTGGACAATGGGAGAGACGCCGATGACATCGGGATTGGCCGCGATGCTGCGCAGGATGGTTTGGTAATTGGTTAGAAATTGGTCCTGTTGGCCAGCATAAACCTTCAAGTGCGCGTTAAAGCCTAGAATGGTCGTGCGCCATTCCTGGTCAAATCCGCTCATCACGGCGATGACAATGATGAGCACCGCCGTGCCCAGCAGCACGCCGATGATGGAAATGACCGTGATGACCGAAACAAAAGTCCGGCGCGGTCGTAAATAACGGAGAGCTAAAAACGCCTCAAACGGCAACCTCGACATGCCCGCACAGCCTACCGGCGCCCGCCGCTCATGTCAATGAGACGGCGTGAGCGAGGCAGTGCCAACTGCGGCGGAATCGACGGGGTGGTATGACTCCCCTTTGCGGCCATAATCGATATCGTTGCGGTCGAAATGGGCCGGGCCCAAGACTCGGACGTAGCGGTAGTGCAAGACGATCGTTCCGTCGTCATCGACCGATTCGGGCGTCGCATAAATGACGGCCACTCTGCCAGGACTGGCGTATTGCATGGCGTCCTCAGCAGTCGTGCTCCCGTCCCTGGGGTTCATCTCCCAGTGCATGCGGAAACGGCCCTCGCCTCGCGGCGAAATGAGCAGGCGTTTGCTGCCCGCGGCTTCATCGACGCCCCAGTCGCAATAATGGTGCTCGAAAACGGTATCCATGCTGATTTTGTCGCCGGTATCCTCACCCGCGGCTGTATTGCTGACAATGACGCCGGCCCAGGTCAGGCGCGTCTTGGCGTAGAGGGCGGGGTCCTTGCGCACGTCCTCAGGATAAATATCCTGACGATTGTTGCCGAACTCCATTTTTTCCGGCTTGCTGGCCGGGCGATAAGAAGCGTCGTAGGCGCAGGATACTAACAAGCCTGACGCCAACAGTGTCAAGACTACATTATGTTTCATATTTGTGTGTTTTGTTTTGGATGTGTGCATGATTATTTGCCAAACCCTTGTTCCTTGAGCCAGCGCTGGCATTCCCGCGTCCACGGGTGCGTCTGCGCGGGGTCTGCCGATTTCGCGCCCAAGCCCAGCCCGTGCGCGCCATGCTCATAAACGTGCAGTTCAAACGGCACCTTGGCCTGGCGCAGCGCCGCCGCGAATTGCAGGCTGTTCTCCACTGGCACGACGGTGTCGTCGTAAGTGTGGAAAATAAAGCACGGCGGCGTTTCCCTTGTCACGTGCAGTTGGTTGGACAGCTCTTGAATCAAAGCGGGCGACGGATTCTCGCCCAGCAAATTATCCCTGGATCCGCGATGTGTTTCGTCGCCCATCGTAATCACAGCGTAACAAAGCACACCCAGGTCCGGCCGGCAACTGACGCGGTCGATCGGGTCGGCGGCATCGGGTTGGCCGGCGTCGAAATGGGTCAGCAAAGTAGAGGCCAAATGCCCGCCGGCGGAGGAGCCGATAATGCCGAGTCGTTGCGAATCCAATTTCCATTCCGCCGTATGGAAACGCACCAACCGCAAAGCTCGCGCCGCATCTTGCAGCATGCGCGGATGCCGGTAGCCTGAGGAGCCAAGGCGGTATTTGAGAACGAAAGCGGCGATGCCCTGTGAGTTGAGCCAGTGGGCGTAACCCGCGCCTTCATGATCCGCCAAGACGCCATAACCGCCGCCGGGACAAACCACCATGCCCGCGCCGGTGGCGATCTCCGGCGCCGGCCAAAAAGGGGTCAGCGTAGGGATGTCTTTGTCGTCCTTGCCCAGCGCGCCGGGGGCGCCGTCCGGCCATAACACCACGGGCGATTGCGGATTAGACGGACTTTGCGCAAGCGACACAGTGTTAGCGAAAATTGAAACAACGGCCATCCATGGCAACAGTGATTTCACTCCAGTCAATATAACCGTAGATCGCGCATTGCAAAGCGTTTTGTGGAAGGATGGCGTGGGAACAACACTTTCGAGGCCAAAGCCAGACGAGCGCCCCGCCTCTTGTTGAAAGTAAGCGAGCAATATGCCGGCAGTCTGCGGAGTGCGCGCGCGACCGCGCTGCTTTCCGCATAACCCATTGGCCCGATCCAGGACCAGTGCATCAAGTGAGGTTAACGCCGTCATCGGCTTCGTTGCGTTTCTCGTGCAGACTGGCGTATTGGGAGCACAATTCATTCCGCCAACGGCAATGAACAAACCCCCGAACGCATTCGGCATTGTCGCCTTCTTATCGGCAGGAGACCCGGCCAGCTTGAGCAGGTAAAGGCGCTGGATATGGGCGTTCGTGGGCAGTTCCTTAATGGCTGCGCGCTTGCGCTCTTCGTTTTTCGGCGAATTTTAGGCGAATCGAACTATTGACAAGGCTATGTGTTGATTTATTTCAGGATTCCTTCCAGCGCTGAATGCACGATTTTGGGACAGTGCGGGAGCGGTCAGGAGCCTAGTGTGGTGCTAGGCAGATACATCTCATAAATCTTAAAGCTATGTTTGGGCAGAGCAGCAGCTCTGCTCTACCAAAATCCGGTAGGGCTGCGCTGCTGCGCCGCCCCATATTCCTTGGACTTATGAAGCGAATTGAGCTAGCACCACGCTAGAGAGTAGCCCGCAGAATTGGAGACAATGGAATAGCGGCGAAGACGAATTGATACGCCGACGAATCCGCATCCCGACAAAAATTCCGACAAAGTGTCGGGATTTCATCACCGCCTTCTAAACCCAACGGCCATGCCTGCCACTTACTTCGCCTGCACCTCGGCTTTGCGCTTCTTGGCTTCTTCGATGACGCGTTGCTCCAATTCGCGCGGCATCTCCTGATAATGATCGAGCTTCTCGCTGTGCAGGCTCCGGCCTGCGGTCAGAGAACGCAGGATGCTCGAATACTTGTAAAGCTCGCGCGCGGGGACTTCTGCGTGGATGACTTGAAATTGACCTTCGGCTTCGATGCCTAGAATGCGCCCACGACGGCTTGAAATATCGCCCATGACTTTGCCGAGGCAATCTTCCGGGATGCGGACTTCGATGTGGTGGATCGGTTCCAGCAAACAGGGTCGCGCCTTCATGAATGATTCCTTGAAGGCAAAATAACCAGCGATCTGAAAAGCGATGTCCTTGGAATCGACAGGATGCATCTTGCCGTCGTAGAAATCTATCTTGACATCGACCACCTTGTAGCCGGCCAGGATGCCCTCGGTGCAGGCGTTCTTGACGCCCTCCTCGACGGACGGCACATAAACGCGGTCCACGTTCTGGCCGGAGAGGGATTCCGTGAATTCCACCCCGGAATCGCGCGGCAACGGTTCGATGCGCAGCCAGACCTCGGCGAATTGCCCCGCGCCGCCGGTTTGCTTTTTGTGCCGGTATTTGGAGTCCGCCGGCGACTTAATCGTTTCGCGGAAGGGCACCTTCGGCTCGCCCAGTGTGACGTGCGCGTTGAAGCGTCGGCGCAAGCGGTCCACGATCACTTCCAAGTGCAGCTCGCCTTGCGCGGAGATGATCGTCTGGTGCAATTCTGAATCGACGCGATAAACAAAAGTCGGGTCCTCCTCGTGCAACGCGGCCATACCGGCGGCGACTTTGTCTTCCTCGCCCTTCGCCGTGACCTGGAGCGAGGCGTGAATGGTGGGCTGCGGATATTGCACCTTGGCCAGCTTGACCGGACGCGAAGGGGAGCACAGCGTGTTGCCGGTGTGCGTGTCTTTCAGTTTGACTACCGCGCCGATGTCGCCGCCGTTCAATGACTCCGCCGTGCCGCGATCGCGCCCGTTGAGGACGTAAATCTGTCCGATGCGCTCGGTGATCTGCCGGTCGGTGTTGTAAAGTTCCATCCCGGCTTTGACGGTGCCGGAGTAAATGCGGAAAAACGACAGCTCGCCAAAATGCGGCTCGGCCGCCGTCTTGAAAACATGCGCCACCGCTTCGGGATCGGTCAGGCGCACCTCGGCCACATTGCCTGCGGCATCGACGGCGGCGTAACGTTTGCGATCCACCGGCGAGGAACCGTACTTGGCGATGAAATCCATCAAACGCGCCACGCCGACATTGATCTCGGCCGCCGTGCAGAAGAGCGGAATAAAATGCTGGCTCTGCACCGCGGTATGAATGCCGGCGCGCAGTTCCTCCTCGGTCAGCCCGCCCTGGTCGAAGTATTTCGTCAGCAGCGTATCGTCCGATTCGGCGATGTGTTCGATCAGTTCCGTGTGCAATTTTGTGACCTGTGCTTCCAACGCGCCGGTGGCGGGCGCCTCGGTGAATTTGCCGTGCCCAGCCGCCAGATCATAGGTCACGACCTCGTTGCGCAAAACATCCAGCACCTGGTTGAAACCGGGGCCGGGATTGATGGGCAAGTTCATGGGAAAGACGCCCGCGCCGTAATGGCTGCGCGCCTCGGCCAGCACTTCATCAAAGTGCGAATTGAGCTTGTCCATGGCGTTGACCACCAAAATTTTTGGGATGCCGAATTCCGTGGCGTAGTTCCACACTCGTTCCGTGCCGACGCCGATGCCGTGTTGCGCATGAACGACCACCAGGGCAAAGTCCGCCACGCGCAACGCGCTGAGGGCCTCGCTGATGAAATCCAGGTAGCCGGGTGTGTCAAGTATATTAAACTTCTTGCCCAACCACTCCGCGCGCAAGAGTGAGGTTTGGACGGAGATGAGCCGTTGCTTTTCGCTCGGGTGATAATCGGACACCGTGGAACCTTCGGCAATGCGACCCATGCGCCCGATGGCACCCGCGCAAGCCAGCATGGCTTCGCTCAACATAGTCTTGCCGCAGGAGGCATGGCCGACGACGGCGAAATTCCTGATATCCTGGGGAGAGTATTTTTGCATAGGACCGAATTATTGTTCTTTTCGGCTTGTTTTGCCAAGCGATTTCAGAGCCAAAAAACAAAAAAAGAGGGTGAAAAATCCTCCTCACTTGCTTCCCCCTTTGTTTGTATTTCCGAATGGAGCGGCCATCAACATTGGCTTTGACGACGGCCATACTCAAATGGTGAAGTTGAAAGATTTGCGGGGTCTTTATTGGCACAACAACTGGAAACCGCCCCTATGACCGCAACCGGATTTGCGTGCCCTTCATCCCAAGAGAATCGGAAAGACAGGCTCGCGCAGCTGCGGAGGACGCAGAGAAGAGGAGGGCGTTTTTGACAGGATCAACAGGATTCGGAAATGGCCGAGGAAGAATTTTTAACCACGGATTTCACGGATTTCACAGATGGGAAAATGGCCGTTCCTTATCCGTGTCATCCGCGAAATCCGTGGTTGATTCCCCGTTGATGTTGAGCGCGTCACCTCTGGTCTGACCAATCCCGTTGGGATTGCAAGAGGGGCTTTTTGCGGCTCACGGATAAACACGCCAGTTTCTTCTCCACCGAAAACAACGAGAAACCTTACTGCGGCGGCGCTCCGCCCTTGGCGCGGCTCATCATCAGGCTCATCATGCTGTCGTACTTGGTGCAATCGGTCGGGGGATCAAAAAGGGCGGCGTCGGGCTTTTCCAGTTTCACGTCGCTGAACTGCATGACAATGTCGCTGCCCTCCTTGGAGGTCGTTTGAACCTTGACCGGGAACCCTTTCAGGTCGTTCGCGGTCCAGACGGTGAACTCATGCGAAGTGCCATCCGGGCTGGTCACCACGACCTTGTTCTTGACGCAATCGTAGCCGCCCACGGTTTCCCCGCCCAGCTTGGTTATTTCAGATTTGTAATCTGACATGGGTACGTTCTTTTCCGGGATCGCCATTTCCGTGTAAGCCTTCATGTCCGGATAGACGATATAAACAAGATTCTGGTCGCGACGCGTAATGGAGCACATCCTGCCCATACCCATCTGCTTCATGCGCGCGAGAGCCTGTGGCGGAATTTTGCCGCCTTGCATTTTTGTCAGATCCATCTCAAAGCGGGCTTTGCCCTCCAAATGGGCCATTTTGCCCGGCATCGTCATTTCCTGGCCCGCGGAGCGGCTGAAATGGAATTCCATGGTGGCGGTGAAACCGGCGTTATCGCCGAAAAGTTTGGCCATGGCGCCATCCCAACTCGGCCCCGGCGGCCCGCCTGGCCCGGGTTGCGCGAGCGCCGTGACCACCGTGAAGCCTGCCATGACGGACGCCAGAAGGAGGAGATGCTTTTTCATAAGTGTAATGGAAATGCAGAGCAATAGTTATGTGTGCCGCTGGCAAACCCATGCCATAGCTCCCGCTCATCAAGCAAGGAGAAAGAACCGCGAAGGAGTTTGGCACACATTTGGCCACAGATTGACACAGACCAACACAGATTTGCTAACAAACGGTCCTGATCCAAATGATCTATCTGTGCTTATCTGTGTCAATCTGCGGCTAAACTCTGCCCAGAAGGAATCGCGCAATTGGGAGCGCGCGCGCTGTTTTGCGCGCGCTCCCCACGGTCCTTTAAGAGCCGACGCTGACCAGTTCCTCGTTGGTGGCCACGTTGACGATCTTGAATTGTTCGGCGTGGAAGTTCGGCTCCGGCCGGAACGAGAGTTTGCCGAAGTAGCGCTTCTCCATCTCAATGATCAGTTTCTCGTCCTCGGTGCGCAGGCGCTCCAGCACGGTCGGATGGACCGCAATGCGGAGTTGAAAATCCGAATCGTCGCGTGGACGTTTTTTCAGGATCTCATTGAGCTTACGCTGGATTTCGACGCTCATCGTAATGGCGCTCTTGACCTTGCCGCGCCCCTTGCAATACGGGCAATCGTCATAAACGGCCTCGCGCACACTCTCGGAATGGCGCTGGCGCGTCATTTCCATCAGTCCCAGTTGCGAGATGGGCAGGACGTGCGTCTTGGCCTTGTCCCGCCGCAGACCCTCTTTGATCCGCTGATAGACCGCCTGCTGGTCGCGGCGTGATTTCATGTCAATGAAGTCCAGCACTATGAGTCCACCCATGTTGCGCAGGCGAAGCTGGCGGCAAATTTCGTCCGCCGCTTCAATGTTAACCCGCACAATGGTCGAGTCGTGATCCCGGCTGCTTTTGTGGCGACCGGTGTTCACATCGATGGCTACCAGCGCCTCGGTTTCGTCGATGACAATGTAGCCGCCGCTGCGCAAGTGAACCTGGCGCGAGAAGGCGTTCTCCAACTGACGCGAAATGGTGAAGCGGTCGAAGATGGGCTGGTGCTCGTTGTAAAGCTGGACTTTGTTGGCCGCGCGCGGATTGATGCGCGAAATCATGGTGCGCATCCTGTCGTAGGCCGGCGAGCTATCGACGACCACTCGCGAAACGTCCTCGGTCAGGAAATCGCGCACGGTGCGTTCGATCAAGTCCGGCTCCTGAAAAACGCAGCAAGGGGGCTGCAAAGTTTTGATCTTCTGTTGGACTTCGTTCCATTGTTCCAAAAGAATCGCCACGTCCAAAACGAAGTAGCGCTTTTGCTGGCCTTCGCCGGCGGTGCGCATGATTACTCCCATGCCTTCGGGGAGATTGATTTCGCGCAGGATTTTCTTCAGGCGCTGGCGCTCCTCCGGGTTTTCGATCTTGCGCGAAATGCCGCTTTGATCGGAATTGGGCAGCAACACCATGAAACGACCGGGCAGCACGAGGTTGGTCGTCACCCGCGGGCCTTTGGTGCCGATGGGGCCTTTGGTGACCTGCACGATGATTTCGCTGCCGGGCGGGTAGAGGCGCGGGATGTCCTTCTGCGTGATGCGGGGGCGGTCGCGTCGCTTGTTGGCTTCGCCGCGCTCGACCACTTCCACGCCGCTGTCAAAACTAGGAACAATATCCCAGTAGTGGAGGAAGGCGTTCTTCTCAAAACCGATATCGACAAAGGCAGCCTTGAGGCCGTCTTCGAGATTGCGGACTTTGCCTTTGAAGATGCTGCCGACCAGGCGTTCTTCGGTGTTGCGTTCGATGGTGAATTCCTCCAGGCGCCCGTCCTCCTGCAAAGCGATGCGCGTCTCCAGCGATTCGGCGTTGATGATGATCTCCTTGTGGGTCTTGCTCTCCGGTTGGGGCAGGAGTTTTTTGATCACCTTCTTGAATTTGTCAATCAAAGTGGGCGGCTTGGATTGGAGCGGCACCGGTTCGTATTTCTCCTCGGACACTTCTTCCGGTGTCTCCAGATTGGGCTTGCGAAAAGCGCCCCGCTTTTGACGCGGGTCCGGCTCCGGCGCACCCGCCGCCTCCGGGTGCGGCTCGCCCTCTGGCGGCAGGCCGGCGGCGATGTTCTCCGCGCGCGCGATTTCGTCGTCGTGCCGGGCGCGCTCGAAAACGGAGTCGGGCTTTTTTTCGCCCGTCGCCTCGGCCCGGGCTTCCGTGGCCGAGCGGTCGGGCTTTTGATTTTGGTTGAAGCCGCCGCTGGGGCGAAAGCGCATGCCTCCGCGCCGGCGCCGGGAATAATTTCTCTCACTCATAATTTAATGATACCTCCGATAAATGTGGACGTTGTGCAAAATGCCGATGGCGATCAGCGAGCAAATCACCGAAGACCCTCCGTAACTCAGGAGAGGCAGGGGGATGCCCGCCACGGGCATTAAGCGAATATTCATGCCAATGTTGATGAAGACGTGGCTGAACAGAAGCGTCACCACGCCTATCGCCATGATTTGGCCGAGGCGGTCGCGCGCCTGGCTGGCGATTTTGATCCCGCTAAAAATGAGCACCGTGTAGAGCGTCAGGATCACGACGCTGCCGACAAAGCCTTCCTCCTCTGCAATGACCGAGAAGATGAAATCATTGTGTGCTCCACCTGAGGGCAGGAACCCAAGCGAATGCTGCGTGCCCTGCCTCCAGCCTTTTCCTGTGAATCCCCCGGAACCAACGGAAATGAGCGATTGCTCAACATTGTAGCTCTTGCGTCGCCCGAAATACTCCAGGACGCGGCCGCTCTGATATGATTCCAATATCTTGAGCTTCACGGGCGCAAACAGGATTAGCGCCACGCCCAAGACCACCAATAGCCCCACTCCTCCCACCAACCCGCCCAGCAAACGCCCGGGCACTCCGGCCACAAACATCATGGCCAAGCTGATGGCGAGGAAAACCAAGGCCGAACCCATGTCCGGCTCCTTCAAGACCAAAATAAACGGCAGCAAGGTGTATCCCAGTGCGCCCAGGAACACTTTGGCCCGCCGCAATTCCTCCCGCGGCCGGCTCAGGTAATGGGCCAGCCACAGGATGAACCCTATCTTGGCAAATTCCGACGGCTGCAAATTAAACGCACCCAGATCAATCCATCGTTTGGCGCCATGATGAAAAGCGCCGACGGCATAGACCGCCAGCAACAGAAGCATTGCAGCCCAATAAAACACCGCCGACCAGCGCGCCAGACTTCCGTACTCGAAGTAGCAGGCCGCCGCCGCAGCGCCCACCCCCAACACGTACCACACCACCTGGCGCAAGTAGAGCGTCTGGCCCTCCGTCGCGCTGAAAATGAACGCCGTGCCGATGATCATCAAGCCCAGCACCGCCGCGGCCATCGGCCATTCGTAATCGTGCTTGCGTTCGTTGATGGGTGCGTCGTGCATCTCAGTCGTGGGCCAAAGTCGGAGGCCGTCCCTGGCTGGGATGTTCCCGTTTTAAAATGGCCTCGTATATCTTTTCCGCGACCGGCGCGCAAGTCGTGCCGCCAAAGCCGCCATCCTCAACCATGACCACCACGACGTAGCGCGGATCTTCGTAGGGTCCATAGGAGTCGAACCAGTTGATCCTGGTGAATTGGCTCCCCTTCGATTTCACTTCGGCTGTTCCGGTCTTGCCTGCCACGCGAAAATTTCCCAAATAAGGCTGGCCGCCGTGATGAAATGGGTTATAGGCCGTGCCGCCGCCCAGGCTGTCAGGCGCATGATCCGTGTCGGCCAGCATGGCCTCGCGGATGATCTTCAGATCGCCGGGATTGATCTGGACGTGATCGCGTATCGTGCCCGGCGGGACCAATTCCTCGATGTCGCCCGACTCCGAGCGGGAGTGGCTGACGACCCGCGGCACGTAAAGTGTTCCGCCGTTGGCGATGACTGAAATCATGCACGCCATTTGCAGCGGCGTCGTCGTGATTTCCTGGCCGATGCAGATGTCCGGCACGCTCATGCCCAGGCCTGGGCCGACTTTCTCCGGTCCGGGAATGCTCCCCGCGACTTCCTGGCGCGGCGAAAGGCCGGTTTTTTCACCGAGATGAAAGCGCTTGGCCACCTCGAGAATCTTGCGAATCCTGTTCAAACCCATGACGATGAAGTAAGTGTTGCTGGAGCGGTAAAAAGCCCGCTCCAAATTGTAAGGACCGGCTAGAGCCAGGTCTCCGATCACCCGAGACGAAGATGCTCTGTAATAGCCGGGACTGTCGAAAATCTCGTTGGGATCCAGCCCCGTCTCCAGGCAGGCTATGGCAGTGATGATTTTAAAGGTCGAACCCGGTGGATAGGCCCCGCTCATGACTCGGTTGATTTGCGGCGTATATTTCGGATCGTTCAGAAGCTCCATCTCCGCTTGGGTAGGGCCGAGCACGAACATATTGGGATCGAAGGACGGGGCCGAGACCATCGCCAGGACGTCGCCGTTGCGGGGGTCCATCACCACCACCGCGCCGCGCACGTTGGCTTGCCCGGAGTAATGGACCAGGGCGTACTCGGCGGCCTGTTGCAGCTTGAAGTCGATTGTCAAGTAGATGTCGTTGCCCGGCAGGTCGGGCGACGCAATTTCCTCCCGCTGGCGAAAATTCAAATTGTTGATCAACACCGAGTTATCGCCTGGCTTGCCGCGCAACTTATCGTCGTAGATATATTCCACGCCGCTGGTGCCCTTGTAATCAGGCATGTCGAAAGAAAAGTTCGCGCTGGCCGCATCACCATGGAATGGCCGCACGTAACCCAGGAGATTGGCGGCCAGCGTGTGGTTGGGATATTCCCGCACCGGCTCCGTCTCCAATTCGATGGCGGGCGAGCCGGACCATTGCTCGGCGAAGATGGCCACTTGCCTGGGCGTCAAGTCAGGCACGATTTGGAAAGGCACGTAAGGATGTTCGCGGTAATGCTTGAGAAAGGCGTTGGTGTTGAGCAGGCGCGGTTCTTCCAGAGACGTGCTGACGCGATAGGTGATATTACTGACGACGTCGCAATACGATTCCATTTGCAGATTCGTTCGCACGCTGGTTGGCAAATTGACGCGGCCTTTGGAGTTGACCAATTCCGCGTGCGCCCGACCGTAGTTCGAGCGCAGGAAGGCAAACTGCGCCGCAAACTGGCCTTGCAAATCTTCCAGGTGCAGGATGGCATTGTAGCGCGGCTTGTCATCGGCCAGCACGTTGGTGGTGCAGTCAATAATTTTTCCGCGCAGGGCCGGCGTGCGGACGTGCCGGAAGGAATGCCGTTCGAGGTCCGACTCAAATTGCCTGCCGCAGACAATCTGTATCCACCAAAGCCCGCCCAGCAGCAGCAGCAACCCCAAACCCACCGCCCCGGTCAGCAGTTGCATGCGCCGGTTGTCTTGCCGCAACATGTCAAATACAAACATATTACGACCGTCCTCTCTTAATCTCCCGGTCCGGTCGGAAGCTGGTTTGGGTCGCGGGCTGGTACTCGAGTGCGCGGCGCAGGCGGTCGAAAAATTTGAAGCAAAGAGGCGTCGCCGCGCCACTGCCCGCCGCCATCACGATCCAATGCCAGAGCGAGGCCCAGCCCAGCAACGGTCGCACGCCGGCGTTGAGGCAAATGAAGAGCGTCCCCAGCGGTTGCGCCGCTCCGGCCGCCACGCCTAGAATAAGTTGCGCAGGGAGATGTTCGCGCAGCAGCAACTCGCGGCTTCTGTAAATTAGAATTCCGATCACCAGCAGCGGCAGCACGCTCGCGCCGAGCGGATTGAGCGAAAGCGAATCGAACCAAAGCCCGCCGCACACAGCCAGCAGCAGGATGGACGTGAAGCCCAGCGTCAGCGCGGCATAAACCATCAGCGCCGGCAGCAGATCAATTTGCGCTCCAAGCAAGTAGCGGAAAAAACCGAAGGACGCTTCGAGGAAGACCGCCAGGAAGGCCGCTGTCAAAACAAATAAAGTCGGACGCCAGCTCATGGCAACATCACCCACACTTCCTCCAAGGCGCTCAAGTTGGCCGCCAGCTTCACGCGCGCTTCTGTCGATAATCCGAATTCCTTGGGCCGGATATCGACGATCTTGCCGATGGGAATGCCCGCCGGAAAAACGCCGCCCGCTCCCCACGTCACTACGTTTTGCCCGGGCCGCACGAGGTTGGCGCCGGAGAGAAGATCGAGGTCAATCATACCTTCCTCCTGGGGCGCGGAGACGTTGGCCGCAATGATGCCCGTCTCGATGTTGGTTGAACCGCCTACCTGCGCCGCCACGCGCAAGTTTGGATCACCCAACAGCACGACCTGCGAACGAGTCTCACCCACGCTTTGCACGCGGCCCACCAACCCATCGGACGTGAGCACCGCCAGATTGGTGCGCAGGCCGTCCTTCGAACCACGGTCGATTTCCAGGCTGCGCCACCAATTGGCTGGATCGCGGGCAACGACCCGCGCCAGCACCGGGCGCCAGCGGATTTGCCGCTGCCAACCGACCTCGCCGCGCAAACGGGCGTTTTCGCTCCAAATCTGCGCCTCCTGTTGCAAACGAAGTTGGAGTTGCTGATTGTCCAGGCGCAATTGGTCGATCTGCCGGACCAACTCCTGTCGTGGAAC